>Ga0310122_10003011_pt1 | contig 10721 bp, 4 predicted proteins | sample CB6_Bottom_1051__FD_203503 | JGI IMG/M metagenome (GOLD analysis project Ga0310122, IMG submission 203503) | Marine microbial communities from Western Arctic Ocean, Canada - CB6_Bottom_1051 | ecosystem: Environmental > Aquatic > Marine > Oceanic | place: Canada: Western Arctic Ocean | collected...
CACGATGGACGAGAAGCCCTCTGGCAGGACGTATTCGTCGCTGTATTCTTCCGTGCTGACTATGCGGATGCTTCGGCCCTCTGGAAGCTCAGTGACTTCTACGTCGCCTGCGATCTCTGACAGCACGGCTTCGCCCTTGGGCGCGCGGGCCTCGAAGAGTTCCTCAACCCTGGGCAGGCCGGACGTGATGTCGGAGCCCACGATGCCGCCTGTGTGGAACGTTCGCATGGTTAGCTGTGTTCCAGGCTCACCGATGCTCTGGGCGGCTATGATGCCGACAGCTTCGCCCTGCATCGCAGGTCGCATTGTGGCGAGAGAGGTGCCGTAGCACTTTTGGCAAACGCCCTTCTGCGCCTCGCAGTTCATTGGAGACCTGACCATTACGGCTTCGACGTTGGCGGCTTCCAGCTTGTCGACGGCATCGTCGTCGACGACGTCATTACGGTCCAAAATTATCTCGCCTGTTTCAGGATCGCCAACAGGGGCCGCCATGTACCGAGACCTGACCTGCTCGCGGAAGGACGTTGCCATGTCGTCTTCGTTAGAAGAGTCGACCCAGATGCCGGAGGGGGTCTCGCAGTCATCCCGCATGATGATGACTTCCTGGGCCACATCGATCAGTCGTCTGGTCAGGTATCCACTGTCGGCTGTTCTCAGGGCGGTGTCAGCCAGGCCCTTTCGAGCGCCGTGAGTGGAGATGAAATACTCCAGCACGCTGAGTCCCTCGCGGAAGTTGGCTTTGATCGGGCGGGGAATAATACGGCCCTTCGGGTCGGACATCAGTCCACGCATGCCTGCCATCTGCTTTATCTGAGCGATGTTTCCCTTCGCCCCTGAGTTCGCCATCAGGTAGATTCCACCGTAGTTTCGGAGGTTCTCTTCGATCACCTTGGTAAGTGTTTCGTTGGTGTCAGTCCATACCTGGACAGCGTTCTGGTCGCGCTCTTCCTCGGTGATGAGGCCGTCCTGGTACTGCTGTTCAAGCGTTTCCACCTTGTTTTCGGCGTCGGCTATGATGCCGGCCTTCTCATGGGGGACCTCCACGTCGTTGATGGCGATGGTGACACCGGACATGGTGGCGTGACGGAAGCCCAGGTCTTTGATGGCGTCGAGGACCACTGAGGTTTCCTCGTTGCCTGTCAACTTGTAGCACTGCGCCACGATGTCTTTGAGCGTGCCTTTTTCAATCTCCTTATTCTGGAAGGGGATTACATCTGGCAGTTCGTCATTGAGGAGGATGCGACCCATTGTGGTGTCCAGGGTTTCAACCTCTCCATTGGGCAGTGTATGGCGAACGTTAATAAGCGCTCGAAGGCCGATGATTTCCATGTCATAGGCCAGGCGGGCGTCGCTGAAGTTGTTGAATCTGCGCCCGGTGCCCTCGGCTCTCTCGTCAACGATCGTCATGTAATAGGTTCCCAGAACGATGTCCTGGGTTGGAGCCACGATAGGCTCGCCAGAGCTAGGCGAGAGCATGTTGTATGTGCTGAGCATCATGCGCCGAGCCTCTGTGACCGCCTCTCTGGACAGCGGCACGTGGACGGCCATCTGGTCGCCGTCGAAGTCAGCGTTGAAGGCCGTGCAGACCAGAGGATGCACCTGGATAGCCGCGCCGTCGATCAGCACAGGCTCGAATGCCTGAATGCCAAGACGGTGCAGCGTGGGCGCTCGGTTGAGAAGCACTGGCCTGTCCTTGACGACCTCTTCGAGGATGTCCCAGACCTCTGGCCTGATGCGCTCTGCCATTCGTTTTGCGCTCTTGATGTTGTGTGCGTAGCCTTTCATGACAAGCCTGTTCATGACGAAGGGCTTGAATAGTTCCAGCGCCATGCGTCTGGGCAGGCCGCACTGGTGGAGCTTCAGTTCCGGCCCGGCGATGATGACCGAGCGGCCGCTGTAGTCCACGCGCTTGCCTAGCAGGTTCTGGCGGAAGCGGCCCTGCTTGCCTCGCAGGAGGTCGGACAGTGACTTGAGCCGATGGTTGTGGCTGCCTGACACTGGGCGTCCGCGACGTCCGTTGTCGATCAGGGCGTCCACAGCCTCCTGGAGCATGCGCTTTTCGTTACGCACGATGATCTCCGGCGCCATAAGCTCGATGAGCCTCTTGAGCCGGTTGTTTCGGTTGATTACCCTGCGATACAGGTCGTTCAGGTCGCTGGTGGCGAATCGTCCGCCGTCAAGTTGCACCATCGGGCGCAGTTCAGGAGGCAGGACCGGCAGAGTTGTCAGAACCATCCAGTCGGGCTTGTTCCCACTCTTGCGGAAGGACTCGATGACACGAAGGCGCTTGATCGCCTTCTTGCGGCGCTGTCCGGAGGTGGACTGCATTTCATCTTGCAGTCCTTCGCGAACCTCTTCGAGGTCCACGCCGTTTAGCACTTTCAGCACTGCCTCGGCGCCCATTCCCGCTTTGAAGATGCCTGAGGACTGGTCTCGAAGCTCCCTGAACCGGGTTTCAGTCAGAAGCTGGCCGACGTACAAACCTTCCAGATCGTCGATCTGGGTCATTACGTCATTTTCAAAGTTGGATTTGCCTTCGTCCAACTGCGCTTGGAGTTTCGCGATTTCAGTCTGAAGCTCAACGCGCGGGTCCGGCGTTTTCTCCTCGCCATCCTCGCTGTCCTCGGACTCTTCCGAGTCCTCGGGAGGCTCGCCCAGTTCGGCCAACTGATTTTGGAGCTTTTCGATCTCCGCCATCATTTCCAGTTCGATCTTCTCCAAACCTTCGTCCAACTCTACCTGGAGTTGGTCTACCTTGGTGGCGCGAAGTTCGATGTCGAGTTCGGTCACGAGGTACTGGGCGAAATACAATACCCTGTCGAGGTTTCTGGGAGACAGGTCTAGCAGCAGGCCCAGCCTGCTGGGTGTCCCTTTGGAGAACCATATATGGGCAACGGGAGCGGCCAGAGCGATATGCCCCATGCGCTCGCGCCGCACTTTGGAACGGGCCACCTCGACGCCGCAGCGGTCGCAGATGACGCCCTTATAGCGAATTTTCTTGTATTTACCACAATAACACTCCCAGTCCTTGGTGGGACCGAAAATGCGCTCGCAGAACAGGCCGTCCTTTTCAGGGCGAAGTGTCCGATAGTTAATGGTCTCTGGCTTGGTTACCTCGCCGTAGGACCAGATTTTGATCTGGTCTGGTGAGGCCAGTGAGATTCTGATTGCATTGAAGTCGTTACCGCCGAGGGCCATATGTCAAACTCCATCAAGCTGATAGTGTTATCTCCGATGCGTACTTGCCGGTACTAAAGCTGTCAATCTGAGCGCTCTGATTGAGGATGCGAAGGAGTCACAGCCACTGAATATTCAATTTATGGGCTGCCGTCGCACATATACGCATATTGTTCTGAATGTTAGTCGTCGTCACCCGCAGATTCGGGGGACCCGGTTTCTTCTTCGACCTGTTCGCTGGTCGCCGTCTCGGGCGCCTGGCTGTCTTCAACGACTCCGACTGGCTCGCTTGCGCCGTTGTCGTCAGAGCTTGCAACATCCTCGACTGAAGCGACTGGCTGGTCAGTGATGTCCGTTGGCGCAGGCGCTTCGTTGACAGGCGCCTCTGCCTGGGCTTCCTCAGCGACACCTGCGCCTACTGTCACAGGAATTTGGGCAACGCCGTCGTCGGTGTCTTCGACTATGTCCAGGGCGGCGATTTGCTCTGAGGGGTATTCGTCGTCCATGTCGGGCAGTTCAAGATCGTCGGGCGTTTCGTGAAGCAGTTCGACCGACAGTCCCAGGCTCTGAAGCTCTTTTAGCAGAACGTGGAAGGACTCCGGTATGCCGGGCTGGATAACGTCTTCGCCCTTGACGATGGCTTCGTAGGTCTTGACTCTGCCAACAACATCGTCGGACTTGACGGTCAGCATTTCCTGGAGGTTATAGGCGGCGGAGTAAGCCTCCAGCGCCCAGACCTCCATCTCGCCGAACCTCTGGCCTCCGAACTGGGCTTTGCCGCCCAGGGGCTGTTGAGTTATCAGCGAGTACGGTCCGGTGGAGCGAGCATGAATCTTGTCCTCGACCAGATGGATCAGTTTGAGCATGTATATGTAGCCCACGGTGATCGGCTGCTTGAATTGTTCGCCGGTGCGTCCGTCAAACAAGATAGCTTTCCCGATGATAGGTGCGGCCTTTTGCTCCTCACGATTGAGTCTCAGGACCTCGACCATCATGTCTTCTTCGGACATGCCTGTGACGTCCTGTCCCATCTCTTCTTTGAGCCAGATTTCGTTGCAGGCATTGCGAGGCACACCAAGTTCGGTGTCGCCGAACAGGTTATCGTAATCGTAGCCGCGCTCGGCAATCCAGCTTTTCAGGACATCTTCGTCCATCTGGGTTTCATCGTTGTGGCTGGACTTCCTGGGGTCAATGGCGCCGGACGCTTCAACCATCCAGGCCTGAGCCAGGGCGTCTTCAATAGCGGTGTCGGGCGCTCCGTCGAACACGGGTGTGACGGCTCTAAAGCCCAGCCTTTTGGCGGCCCAACCCAGATGGGTCTCCAGCACCTGCCCCAGGTTCATGCGTGAAGGCACTCCGATGGGGTTGAGGATGATGTCGACAGGCGTGCCGTCTGCCAGGAAGGGCATGTCCTCTTCTGGCAGGATTCGTGCGATGACGCCCTTGTTGCCGTGGCGTCCCGCCATCTTGTCGCCTTCGGTGATTTTGCGAGTCTGAGCGACCCACAGGCGCACCAGTTTGTTAACGCCTGGGGGCAGTTCGTCTTTGTTAATTCGGCTCAACACCTTGACGTCGATGATCTTGCCGCGCTGTCCGTGGGGCACTCTTAGGGAGGTGTCCTTAACGTCGCGGGCCTTCTCGCCGAAGATGGCCCGGAGGAGTTTCTCCTCTGCGCTCAACTCGGTCTCGCCTTTGGGTGTGATCTTTCCGACGAGAATGTCGCCAGGGCCGATCTCTGCGCCGACTCGGATGATGCCTTCCTCGTCAAGGTTCCGCAGGCTGTCCTCGCCAACGTTGGGGATGTCTCGTGTTATCTCCTCGGCGCCCAGCTTGGTGTCTCGGGCTTCGACCTCGTGCTTTTCAATGTGAATCGAGGTGAATGTGTCCTCTTTGACCATCTTGTTGCTGATGATGATGGCGTCCTCGAAGTTGTAGCCTTCCCAACTCATGAAGGCGACGAGAACGTTCTGGCCCAGCGCCAATTCGCCCTGTCCGGTGGACGAGCTATCGGCCATCACTTGGCCTTTTTTCACCAGATCGCCCCTGGTGACGATGGGCCGCTGGTTGATACACGTCCCCTGGTTGGAGCGAACGAACTTCAGCAGCTTGTAGGTGTGGTTTTCTCCCTCGGAGTCGGTCACGATGATCATATCTCCGGTGGAGAGCGTGACTACGCCGTCGGTGCGGGATATGATCACCTGGCCACTGTCTCTGGCGACACGGCCCTCCATCCCTGTGCCCACCAGGGGCGGGTCAGGACGCAACAGAGGGACTGCCTGCCTCTGCATGTTTGATCCCATGAGGGCGCGGTTGGCGTCGTCATGCTCCAGGAACGGTATCAACGCCGTGGAGACACTGACCAACTGAATTGGGGAGACGTCGGCGTATTCCACGACTTCAGGTGGTTCCTTGCCGACCTGGTCGCCCTTGCGGGTCTCGACGCTGTCGTCGAGGAACTGGCCCAACTCGTCAACTGTGGAGTTGGCCTGGGCGATGAATACTGTTTCCTCTGCGTCGGCAGATAGATACTCGATGTCGGTTGGGTTTGCCGAGATGAAGGGCTTAACGGCAACCGGCTGTTCTTCCAACGCGGCAATACGAGTGAGGGTGCCGGAACTCTTTCGGACAACTCCTCCGGCTCTGAGGATGTTCCTGCCATCGGAGCCTTTTACGTCCTCAGTGATGGTTCGACCGTCCAGCCGAGGGTCGGTGTTCATCATCGACTGGAATATCATTCGATAGGGGGTTTCGATGAACCCATATTCGTTTGTTCGCGCGTACGTCGCCAACGAACCCAGTAGGCCGATGTTCGGACCTTCTGGTGTCTCGATTGGGCAGATTCTGCCGTAGTGGGAGTGGTGAACGTCGCGGACGTCGAAGCCTGCGCGCTCTCTGGAAAGACCGCCAGGCCCCAGGGCTGAAAGGCGGCGCTTGTGGGTCAACTCTGCCAGAGGGTTGGTCTGGTCCATGAATTGGGAAAGCTGGGAGCCTCCGAAGAACTCCCGCACAGCCGCGACCACCGGCCTGATGTTGATCAGCGCGGCGGGCGTGGTGGTGGCAGGGTCCATCTGAGTGGTCATGCGTTCCTTGATGACGCGCTCCATCCTGAGCAGTCCGACACGGACCTGATTCTGGATAAGCTCGCCCACTGCTCGGACTCGGCGGTTGCCCAGATGGTCGATGTCGTCAGGGCCGAGGACGCTGTTGTTAATCTCGACCATCCTCCGCAGCAGGGCAACGATGTCGCCGGGCGAGAGAGTCAGTTCCCGGAAGTCGTCAGCGTCGTCAACGTGAAGCTTGCGGTTGAGCTTGTAGCGTCCCACTCTGCCCAGGTCGTATCGCCTGGGGTTGAAGAACAGATTTTCCAGCAGGTTCTTGGCGTTCTCCACGTTGGGAGGCTCGCCGGGGCGCAGCCGTCGATAGAACTCCAGTAGCGCCTCTTCCTTAGTGGTGACGCCGGAGTCCTTGTCGATGGTGGTCCGCATGTACTGGTGTTCTTCGCTGGTGTCCACATCTTCAAACAGGTCCATGAGGTCTGTGTCAGTCGCAAAACCCATTGCCCTCAGCAGAGTGGTGACGGGAGTTTTGCGCTTGCGGTCCACCTTGACAGACAAGATGTCGCGGTTGGAGGTTTCGAACTCCATCCAGGCTCCTCTATACGGGATGAGCTTGGCGGCGGCGAGGGGTCGTCCGGTGTTGGGGTCTGAATCAGTCGTGAAATACACGCCCGGTGACCTGACCAACTGGCTGACCACCACGCGCTCGGCGCCGTTGATGATGAATGTTCCAGTGGAGGTCATCATCGGGATGTCGCCGATAAATAGGGTCTGCTCTTTAATTTCGCCCTGTCCGGGGCCGCCTGCCTTGATTTTCAATTGAACGGTGACGTGCAAGGGAGCCGAGAATGTGATCTCCTTCTCTCTACAAGCCTCCTCGGTGTTCTTGGGGCCCTCGAAATAGTGGTCGAGGAAGCTCAACTCGAATCTGCCGCCAGGGAAGTCTTCAATGGGGGAGATTTCGTCGAAAAGCTCCTTTAGTCCCTGACCTTTAAGGTCGTTAAAGGAGTCTAGTTGAACTTGTATCAGGTTTGGCACATCAATGATGGCCGGTATCTTTGCGTAGGATCGTATAACTGGGCTTCCGTTGTGACGGTTGGATACCTGCAAAGCGGTTGAGGTCATGCGTTATCACACTCCTCGAAATGCGAATACTAAATCCGGCGTTACGATAGGGTCGAAATACGCTAAAAGGGGCGATTCTGGGGCGGACGTGTAGTAGAAGGGCGTGGATGCGATGAAAAGCTAGCACAATGTAACAAGGGCATAAATCGACCAGTTACTAACGCTAGCACACGGCGTAGCCATTGTCAAATGCAATAACTGAACATTCGCGAAGCTCCTGTGGAGGAAAATTTCCACGCTTCGCGGGGTCTGCCGTCAGGGACGGCGTTTTGTTGCAAATTGAGACGTTTTAGAGCCTAAGCCGATGGCTCGGCGAAGCCTGTGAGGGCGTCCATGTGACCATCTAGGTAGCAGTGGCCGAAGTACAAAATGTTGTACTCAGTGGACTCTCGTGTCTCCTTGTATTCGCGTTTTGGCTCCAGTCCGTTGTCCTGGAGATATGACCTGATCGGGCTATCGTTGGATAGCTGTTCGTTGGGGCCGAACATCAACAGGACCCGTTGCTCTTTCGGGGCGACCGTGATGACTTCCATCTTCATGTAACATCCTCTGAATGTTGGTGAGAGTATTGTAACAGGTGGGTGGTTACTATATTAGCTATCACATTACGGCCTCCAGCCGTCGGATCACGACAGGTGGGGCGTTGAGTTTATGCGGTTCCTAAGTTTGAATATTGGTCGTAAGGTTGCGGACACGGAGTATCGATCCGCGAAAATCCTGATAGCTGAAGGCTGATATCTGACAGCTTCCCCGAAGGAACGGTGCATCATGGCTTCAGGAAAAACCCATCGGCTGGTGAACGTCACGGCGATGATCGTACCCGGGTCGCGGGCCGCGGCGTATTTTCTCGGTGAACACAGTGTGGGCCAGTGGCAGAGCGTCGGAGCATTGGCAGGCGGTTACTTCCTGTCCACTGACGGCGTTCACCTGGACCAGGATATCGCTGCACGCACGTTCTCGGAGCGCAGTGGCCTGAGGGGCTGATTCCTGCACTACTGGAGCCTCCCCTTTGGCTGGATGTTCAAGCATAGAGGAATCAGTCAAGAGCACATCCTCGGCACGGTGACTCTCGTTCTGTTCATGGGGCTGTGGATGCTTCCGCTGATACCTTTGCTGATGCTCACCATCGACTGGAAGATCGTCGCTCCCTACTGCGGGTGGGTGTTCTTGGGCTTGACTGTGGCTGACAGCATGCACATCGCCGCCGACCGAGGACGCAAGCAACGGGAACATACAGAGAAATTGTCGGCCTAAAGACCCGTACGCCCAACTGGCTAGGAACTGGAGCAGCAGGCCCGTCACCAGCGTCGACACCCCGACGGTGAGCAGTGTCTGACGAGGCCACAACACCGGGGTGTCTGCCTCTCGATTATTCAGACGGTCGATGCACCAGCGCAACGGGCTATAACCATCCTGTCCGAAGCCGAAATAGTCCGCCGCCAATAACAGGATCCCGACGAGTTGGAGCACGATACCGATTCGGATCAACCACACAACTTCCACGCCTCCCCACACTGCGCCGGAGATAAGAAGAGCCCCTGCCAATAGCGGAGCGGCGGCGAGATTGAAGAAGATTCCGAGTAACCAGTTAGCGATTCCTTTCGACATCCAGACCTCACTTTTTTGGGGTTCAGCGTACTCGTCGCCGAACAGGAGCCGCCAGCGAATTCAGCGCGTCGATGTCGAAGATTTTCAAGGTTAAGATGTGGACAACGAGGGCAGCCGTTACAATAAGGGACGCGCTCGCTCAAGCATGATTCCGGAGGACTTGAATTGACATCAGCGCCTCCATGCGACCCTTTACGCTGTGCAGGAGGCAACTCATCTCGCCATGAATGACTCTCTGAAAACCATCGAAGACTTGTTCACTCCATCGACCGAGAGCGTCGCCGGTTTGATCGAAGAATTCCAGAACGCGATCAGGCGAGGCCTGAACGAGGATAACAGCTCAATCGCGATGCACCCGTCCTACGTGAGCAGGCCCACAGGCCGGGAGGCAGGGGAGTTTGTCGCGCTGGACCTTGGCGGGAGCAATGTGCGAGCCACGGTTGTGGAGCTTGCGGGCGATGGCATGGTCAGGGTGAGGCGACACGCGGCCTTCCGGCTCTCGCGCATTGACGGAGAGGCGGCGGACCTTTTCGACCCTATCGCCGAATTCATCGGCGGCGTTCTGGAGGAGGGTCGAAGCTACGACCTGGGGTTCACGTTCGCCTTCCCCACCGACCAGGCAGCCGTGAATCAGGGCAGGTTGACCAAGTGGACCAAAGAGTTCGCCTTCCGAGGCGTCGAAGGCAACGACGTGGCCGCGCTATTGACGCAGTCCATCGCTCGCAAGGCGGAGACTGTCACAGCCCTTCAGTCTGTGTCAGTCACTGCTCTGGCTAATGACACGGTTGGAGTCCTGGCCACAGGCGCCTATTCCGACGCCAGATGCGACCTGGGCCTCATCGTCGGGACGGGAACGAACATGGCCGTGGCCGTGGACAGGCGGCTTGTGGGCAGGTCCCTTCCTCCCACAGTCGGCAATCCCGACGAGATGCTGTTCAATATGGAATGCGGAAACTTCGATGGCGTCCGATCAATCCAGACGCCCTACGACCGCACCCTGGACGACGAATCTGATAGTGAGGGCCAGCTTCTGGAGAAGATGGTGTCAGGCCGATACCTGGGCGAGATCGTTCGTCTCGTAGTCACCGATTTGGGCTCCGGCGGCAACGGATTTTCAGATTGGTCCGGCCCAAACTCGGTGTTCCGTATGCCTTACGGCTTCACCACAGAGCATCTGTCAGATATTGCGTATGACGAATCCCATGAACTGGCCGGAACAGGCATGCTGCTTAAACGACTGGGCGTCGGAACCAGCGAACCAGACGAACGCAGACTTTTCAAGAAAATATGCCAGCTAGTGGCCGGACGCTCGGCTCGGATGGTGGCTATGAGCATCGCGGCTACCACTACGTATATTGATCCGCGCCTAGAATCTCAGCATGTGATCGCTGTGGATGGCAGTCTGTTTCGAGGTTATCCGGGTTATCAATTAGAGGCGCAGGCGGGTTTGCAAGAGATGCTCGGAAATTCCTCTATTGAGCAGGCGCAGGTCTCATACGTTCGGGACGGATCGGGGATCGGAGCTGCGATAATCGCGGCGGTGGCGGGCGCCGGTTTTCCTTAACCGAGGATATACTTTCCGACTAAGCGCCGATAAGGGCCCCTTAGGTACGAAACGTCCCTTCCTGTAATCACGTCTGGTCGTTTGTTTCGCTCTTTTTGCCGCCTTTTACCCCTCCGTTGGCAGACAAAATGGCAGACACTTTGTCGGTCTCATAATTAAAAACTCAAAAAAGCGCCTCAAAAATAGCACGC
>Ga0310122_10003013_pt1 | contig 10716 bp, 10 predicted proteins | sample CB6_Bottom_1051__FD_203503 | JGI IMG/M metagenome (GOLD analysis project Ga0310122, IMG submission 203503) | Marine microbial communities from Western Arctic Ocean, Canada - CB6_Bottom_1051 | ecosystem: Environmental > Aquatic > Marine > Oceanic | place: Canada: Western Arctic Ocean | collected...
TGAGGTCGTGGCGCAGTCTATCCGGCGCGCTGACACCGTGGCAAGCGCGGCACGCCGTTGGTCACGGATGCGCTCCAGCTATGCTATGTTCCGGCACCTGAAATCTTACGCTGGGCAGGCCACATATTGTGTGCACCCTAAAATTACCAAACAAAGCCAATTAGGGTCTAAAGACATAGTCTATAATAACTAAATTGTATCATCAGATACATCCACAGCCAATTAGGAGAACAACATTTCCACCCCGCACCCCACAGGCGACCCCACAGGCGACCCCAATGGCGACCCCACCGGCCATCTCATGGGCCCGCGCAAGAGTTCGGGCCTGGCCGGCTCGCGGCCGGCGCGGCGCGATATGGGGCAACCCTTCGAATTGGTGTCCGATTACAACCCGGCCGGCGATCAGCCGCGGGCGATCGCCGAGCTGCTGGCCGGGCTCGGCCAAGGCGAGCGCGATCAGGTGTTGTTGGGCGTCACCGGCTCGGGCAAGACCTACACCATGGCCCAGGTGGTGCACACCCTGGCCCGCCCGACCCTGGTGCTGGCCCCCAACAAGACTCTGGCGGCCCAGCTTTACGGCGAGATGAAGGGCTTCTTTCCCAACAATGCGGTGGAGTATTTCGTCTCCTATTATGATTACTACCAGCCCGAGGCCTATGTCGCGCGCACCGATACCTATATCGAGAAAGACGCCTCGATCAACGAGCAGATCGACCGCATGCGCCATGCCGCGACGCGCGCCCTGCTGGAGCGCCAGGACGTGGTGATCGTCGCCTCGGTGTCGTGCATCTACGGCATCGGCTCGCCCGAGACCTATTCGGCGATGACGCTGTATCTCGAGAACAAGAGCCGCATCGAACAGCGCGACCTGCTGAAAAAACTGGTCGAACTGCAATACCGGCGCAACAACCAATCGCTCGAGCGCGGCGATTTCCGGGTGCGCGGCGATGTCGTCGAGATCTTTCCCGCCCATTCGGAAGACCGCGCCTGGCGCATCTCGCTGTTCGGCGACGATATAGAGGGGATTCACGAGTTCGATCCGCTCACCGGCCACAAGACCGCCGAGCTCGATCATATCCGCGTCTACCCCAACAGCCACTATGTGACGCCGCGCCCGACCATCAATCAGGCGGTGAAATCCATCCGCGCCGAGCTCGCCGAGCGGCTGGCGGAATTCCGCGCGAGCGGCCAGTTGCTCGCCGCCGAGCGCCTCGAGCAACGCACCCTGTTCGATCTCGAAATGATGGAGGCGACGGGAAGCTGCGCCGGGATCGAGAATTATTCGCGCTATCTCACCGGGCGCGGCGCCGGCGAGCCGCCGCCGACCCTATTCGAATATCTGCCCGACAACGCACTGCTGATGGTCGATGAGAGCCACGTCACCGTGCCGCAATTGAACGGCATGTACCGCGGCGATTTCAAGCGCAAATCGATCCTCGCCGAGTTCGGCTTCCGGCTGCCGTCCTGCATCGACAACCGGCCGCTTAAATTCGAGGAATGGGAAGCCATGCGGCCGCAAACGGTGTTCGTCTCGGCAACGCCCGGCCCGTGGGAGATGGAACGCACCCAAGGCGTGTTCGTCGAGCAGGTCATCCGCCCGACCGGCCTGATCGATCCGGTCTGTATCATCCGCCCGGTCGAGGATCAGGTCGATGATCTGATGGCCGAAATCCGCGTCTGCGTGAAGCAGAGCCTGCGCGTGCTGGTGACGACGCTGACCAAGCGCATGGCCGAAGATTTGACCGAATATCTGCACGAGGCCGACATCCGCGTGCGCTATCTGCATTCCGACGTCGATACGCTGGAGCGCATCGAAATCATCCGCGATCTCCGCCTCGGCGTGTTCGATGTGCTGGTCGGCATCAATCTGCTGCGCGAGGGCCTCGATATTCCCGAATGCGGCCTGGTGGCGATTTTGGACGCCGACAAGGAAGGCTTCCTGCGCTCGCGTACCTCGCTCATTCAGACCATCGGCCGGGCGGCGCGCAATATCGACGGCCGGGTCATTCTTTACGCCGACATAATGACCAATTCGCTGACCCAGGCGCTTGAAGAAACCGAGCGCCGGCGCGTCAAGCAGCAGGAATATAATATCGCCAACGGCATTACGCCGGAGAGCATCAAGAAGAATGTCGGCGATATCATGGAAGGCATTTGCGAGCAGGACTATGTCACCGTGGAGACCGGCGATGACGAGACCCGCCATCTCATCGGCGCCAATCTTGAGAGCCATATCCGGGGTCTGGAAAAGCGCATGACGGCGGCGGCGGGCGAGCTGGAATTCGAGGAGGCGGCGCGCCTCCGGGACGAGATTCGCGACTTGCGGGAGCGCGACCTCGGCCTCGCCACCCGGCGCGGCGGCGCGGCATCGGGAGCGGACGGCAACCGCCGCCGGGGGCGCAGCCATGGCGGCGCGCCGGGCACCCGCGCCACCGGCAAGAAAGGCAAATTCTCCCGCAAGCCCAGACGGCGCACATACCGCTGAAAACGGGCGGCATCTTTGTGCTGCGGCGCGTCCGCCATTTGAGGCACAATGGCCGGGATCAAAAATTACAACAGAAGGCGCCAATCCGTTGCCCGAAATGGCCACTCCCGGCGGCAAGCCAAAATCGAAAGCGCCGCGTTTCGCGGACGCGGTGCGCGGCCATGCGCTGGGGGCGCCGGCGCTCTCTTTTTTTCTTATGGTGCTCGGTACCTTGCGCGATCTGGTGCCGATTATTGCCGTTATCGCCGTCTTTCAGTTGGCCATCCTGCGCCAGCCCTTCCCCGATCTCGGGGAAATAATCATCGGCCTGGCGTTCGTCATGTTCGGCCTGGCGCTGTTCGTGAAGGGCTTGGAGATGGGCCTGTTTCCGCTCGGCGAAAGCCTGGCCCAGGATTTCACCCGCAAGGGCAGCCTGTTCTGGCTGCTGCTGTTTTCCTTCGCCCTCGGTTTCGGCACCACCGTCGCCGAACCCGCCCTGATCGCCGTCGCGGCGGCGGCCGCCCGGGCGGCGGCGGAAGGCGGCATGATCGCCTCCGGCGCCGAGGCGGAACGCAGCTTCGCGCTGGGCTTGCGCTATACGGTGGCGCTTTCCGCCGGCGCCGGGATCGCCCTTGGCGTGTTCCGCATCCTCAAGGGATGGCCGGTGCACTGGCTGATTATGTCGGGCTATGTCGCCGTCGTGATCCTCTCCTTTTTTGCGCCGGAGGAAATTATCGGCATCGCCTATGATATGGGCGGCGTGACAACCTCGACCATCACCGTGCCGCTCGTGACCGCGCTCGGCGTCGGCATTTCCAGCATGATCCGGGGGCGCAATCCGCTGCTCGACGGCTTCGGTCTGATCGCCTTCGCCTGCCTCGCGCCGATCCTCTCCGTGCTGATTTTCGGCATGTTGCTGTAGGCGGCGGGCATGGGGTTTCTCGAAAATATCGGCGCCGTGATCCTCGGGACCCTGCGCGATCTGGCGCCGCTGATCGGCTTGATTCTGTTTTTCCAGATCATCGTCATCCGCAAGCGCCTGGCCAATCTGAAACGCGTCGCCATCGGCTTCGTCTATGTGGTGATCGGCCTGTCGCTTTTCCTGATCGGCCTGCAATCGGCGCTGTTTCCCCTCGGCGAGACCATGGCGCGCCAGCTCACCGATCCCGAGTTTCTCGGTCTCGTCGCCGGCGCCGCCGCCGCCTGGGACGATTATCTCTGGGTCTATCTGTTCGCCGCCGCCATCGGCTTCGGCACCACCATCGCCGAGCCCGCTCTGATCGCGGTGGCGGACAAGGCGGGCAGCGTTTCCGGCGGCGCGATCAACCCGTGGGGCCTGCGCCTCGCCGTGGCGCTCGGCGTTTCGGTCGGCGTTACGCTGGGCGCCTTGCGCATCGTCACCGGCGTGCCGCTGCATTGGATTCTCATGGCCGGCTACGCCATCGTTATCGTGCAAACATTCTTCGCCGCCCGCACCATCATCCCGCTGGCCTATGATTCGGGCGGCGTCACCACCTCCACCGTCACCGTGCCCCTGGTCGCGGCGCTCGGCCTCGGCCTCGCCGCCAACGTGCCGGGGCGCAGCCCGCTGATCGACGGCTTCGGCCTGATCGCCCTGGCCAGCGTATTTCCGATCATTGCCGTGCTCGGCTATGCACAGCTCACCGCCCGCCTCACGCGCAAGCGCGAGCCCGGCGCTTCGACCGAAAGGACCTAACATGAAATTCAAACTTGTCATGGCGCTTGTCGACGATAGCGAAACCGAGGCCGTGCTCGAGGCCGCCCGGCGCGCCGGCGCCACCGGGGCGACCATCATCACCTCTTGCCGGGGCGAAGGCCTGCAGCCGGAAAAAACGTTTCTGGGCTTGAGCCTGACCGGCCAACGCGACATTCTTCTGTTTGTCGTCGAGGAACATCTGAGCCGGGTGATTTTGGAAGAGATCTCCGCCGTCGGCGCGTTCGAGGAAAAATCCGGCAGCGGCATCGCGATCCAGATCGATATCGAGGACGCGGTCGGCCTATCGCACCAAATCAGGGAAATCCAACACGAAATCGAGGATCAGATATGAGCGAGAGAAAACATATCCAGGTGCGCGAGGTGATGACGCCGATGCCGGTGCCGGTCGATGGCCTGGCCACCGTGCGCGAGGCGCTCAACCGCATGCGCGAGGCAAAAGTGCGCTCGCTGGTGGTCGAGCGCCGCCGGCCGGGCGATGAATTCGGCATTGTCGTGGTCTCCGACATCGCCAACAAGGTGATCGCGCGCAACCGCTCGCTCGACCGCACCAATGTCTATGAGATCATGTCCAAGCCGGTGCTCACCGTGGACGCGTCCATGGAGATCAAATACGGTATCCGCCTGCTCGCCAATTTCGGCCTGTCGCGCAGCTTGGTGGTCGACCACAACGAGGCGGTGGGATTCGTGACGCTGCGCGACATGGTCTTCCGCTATACCGATATCATCGAAGCGCCGCCCGGCGATCAGGCGTCCTGAGCGCCATGCCGTCTTGCTATCCCGAGCCCCGCGCCGCCCTGGTGACCGGCGCTGGCCAGCGAATAGGGCGCGCCATCGCGCTTGGCCTCGGCGCCGATGGCTGGGCCGTCGCGGTGCATCACCGGGAATCGCCGGCGGATGCCAATGAGACGGTGGCGATGATAGCGGCGGCCGGCGGCCAGGCGATAGCGCTCGCCGCCGAGCTCGACGACGAGACGCAGACTTCGTCGCTGGCGTCCCGCGCCGCCCGGACGCTGGGGCCGCTCGGCTGTCTGGTCAACAACGCTTCATTGTTCGAGCATGATTCCGTGGCCAGCGCCACGCTGGAGTCCTGGCAGGCGCATATGGCGGTCAATCTGCGCGCGCCATTTGTGCTCAGCCAAGCCTTCGCCGCCGGCCTTCCCGCTGGAGCGGGCGGCGCGATCATCAATATCATCGATCAGCGGGTGTGGAATCTGACGCCGCATTTTATCTCCTATACGCTCAGCAAGGCCGGCCTCTGGACCCTGACGCAAACCCTGGCGCTGGCGCTGGCGCCGGCGATCCGGGTGAACGCCATCGGGCCGGGACCGGTGCTGCCGAGCGCCCGCCAAACGGCGGCGCAATTTCGCGCCCAGTGTGACAATACGCCGCTCGGCCACGGCGCCGAACCGGAGGAAATTGCCGCCGGCGTGCGCTTTATCCTTGCGGCGCCGGCGATGACAGGGCAAATGATGGCGCTCGACGGCGGCCAGCATTTGGGCTGGCATATGCCGTCCAATAGTCAGGTGGAGGAATAAAGCCGCCATGAACGAACCGACGCCGTTTCGCCCGCGCCTGCAGGCCAGTGCCGAATCCTCCTATCGCCGCGTCTTCGTGCGCGATCTGGTATTGCCGTGCGCCATCGGCGTGCATGCCCACGAGCAGGATGCGCCGCAGCGGGTGCGCGTCAATGTCGATCTGATGGTGCGCGAGGATAACCGTACGCTCCGCGACCGCATCGAAAATGTGGTGAGCTACGAGCAGATTGTCGACGGCGTGCGCGCCCTGACGGCGGAAGGTCATATCAATCTGGTGGAGACCCTGGCCGAGCGCATCGCCGGCCTGTGCCTGGCCGATGGCCGCGTTTCCCGCGTGCGGGTGCGCGTTGAAAAGCTCGATATTTACGCCGAAGCGGCCAGCGTGGGCGTTGAAATCGAGCGCGTGCGGGGCGGTGCGTAACGCAGAGGCGCTCGTCGGCACACCAATATGCGCCACAGGCAGTTTTCGGTGCGGAATTTTGTGCACAAGCCAAAATTTCCCCGAGTTCATGCTTTCTTGAGTGCAACCCTCCCGAAAACGCGATTACGGACCGAAAATTCCAAAATTTAATTGTTTTATATCAGCGTGATAAGCCGAGTACAGGCATTTGGATTCCAAACAGGCCGTGCGCCGCCTGTCGGCGTGTACACGAATGTCCAGAAATTTCTTGAGCGCCTTTCAACAGACTTATCCCCAGGCGGCCGCGGCCGTTGCCGATAACGCCTTTTTAGCGTATCCACGGCGCAAATCGGACCGTCGCATCGGGCGTAGAAAGAGGATTTCCCATGCGCCAAGGCTGGATCATCGCCATCGGTTGGCTGCTGGTGTTCTGCGCCAGCCTATCGGCCGTCGCCTGCGGCCCTTCCGGGGTCCTGTCCATGCCGAGCGACACGGCGCCGGTTCGGATAAGCGGTGCCAACGGCATGGCTTCGGACGATAGCGGGATCGCGATCTACGTCACCAGCAACGGCTGGCATTCGGGGATCGTGGTGGCGCGGGCGCTGCTTCCCGCCGGCGCCATTCCGGAAGCCGCCGATTTTCCCGACGCGCCCTATCTCAGCTTCGGTTGGGGCGATGCGGCCTATTATCCGGCGCCGCGCCCGACGATCGCCATGACGCTTCGCGCCGCGCTTCTGCCGACGCCGGCAATCGTCCATATGGCCGGCTTGCCGGCCCATCCGAGTGAGGTTTTCCCGGCCGACGAGGTGGTCGAGCTCCGGCTCTCGGCCGCCGGCTTCGGCAATCTGGTCGCCTATCTCGACCGCGGCTTCGCGCGGGACGGCCAAGAGCGCGCCCGATCGACCGCCCCAGGCCTCTACGGCTTCAGCCTGTTCTATCCGGCCACGGATGAGTTTCACCTGTTCAACACCTGCAATACGTGGACGGCGAGAGGGCTCGCGCAAGGCGGCTTGCCGATCACGGTGTTCGGCACCTTGCGCGCCGAGGATCTGATGGCGCAGGTGCGGTCATTCGCAACCCGCCGGAGCGCGCGGCCGCCGGCACGCTAAGACCAACGAGCGATGATAATGACTCACAGGGATAATTTGTGGGACGGCTTGCCAAGGTTTTCGGCTAGGAGCGTGGGGCGTGGCGATGCGGCACATCGCGAGGCGCGCGCGATGCCGTCCGAAAGCCTTGGCAAGCCGCCGTGCCGGTCGTCCCCGCGTCCCGTCGGAGGGCGTCGGAAGGCCTTGCCGATGGGCCGCATCGCCGGCGGCCATCCTCCTACCCGACGGGCCGCGGGGGCGATCCCACAAGAATTCCCTGTGGGTCATTATCACCGCTCGTTGGTATAAGGCCATTCGCGCATTCGCGAGTTCATCCTCGGCGGCGCGTCCCAGCATATCCTCGACAGCATGACCGTGCCGGTGTTCATGGCGCACTGATTTGCGTGCGCCGCCGGGCGTTGGTGCGGGATCAGAGCAGCCGGGGCCATGTATTTTGTGCGCTCCGCGCCCTTTTCGACGCTGAATAACGGTCTAATTGTTAAAACCGTTCACATTGATCGGACGAAGCCAGCTATGTCGAGTGTCATAGATGTTATTAATTCCTGAAAAATATACGTTCAAAAAATTAATAATAAAAATGTTGATTATCAAGGCATTACAATAAATGCACAAAAATCAGGCAAAACGCATTAAGACATTGGATTGGTTGGCAGTCATCCCGCCCATGGGCTTTGGCGCACAGGGTTATCCACAGATTTGGTGGATAGCGCCCAGACGGCTTTGTGGCCATCGCCAAGTTAGCGCGCCAACTGCTTGAATCGATAGTATTTGCCTGCCCGTATCAGCATTTTCAGGCTGCCTACATTTGATGAAGACACCTCTTACCAAGCGCCAAAAGACAGGATAAATTCGGCTATGAAGTTATCGCTTGCACCAGGAAGTTCGGCGGGTCTCGCGGCAGGTCTCGAGACGCTGCAAAAGGCGGTCGCCATCATGCCGCGGAGCCCCGGCGTCTACCGCATGCTCAATGCCGCCGGCGATCCGCTTTATGTCGGCAAGGCGAAAAACCTGAAGCAGCGGGTGACCAGCTACATCAATGTCGCCGCCCTGCCCCACCGCTTGCAACGCATGGTCGCCGGCACCGCCAGCGTCGAGGTGGTGACCACCAAAAGCGAGGTCGAGGCGCTGCTGCTCGAAAGCAATCTGATCAAGCGCCTCAAGCCCTATTACAATATCGTCCTGCGGGACGATAAATCCTTTCCCTATATTCTCATCACCGGCGGCCACGACTATCCGCGCATCACCAAATACAGAGGCGCGAAGAGTGCCGAAGGCGAATATTTCGGCCCCTTTGCCTCAGCCGGCGCGGTCAATCAAACGGTGAACGCCCTGCACCGCGCCTTTCCGCTGCGCTCCTGTTCCGATTCGATCTTCGCCAGCCGCACCCGGCCGTGCCTGCAACATCAGATCAAGCGTTGTGTGGCGCCCTGCGTCGGGCGGGTGAGCGCCGATGACTATGCCACCCTGGTGGACGAGGCGCGCGACTTTCTCTCGGGCCGCAGCCGCAACATCCATGCCCGCCTGACCGAGCGCATGACGGCGGCCAGCGAAGCCCTCGAATTCGAGACCGCCGCCGCCTACCGCGACCGCATTCGCGCCCTCGCCCACATTCAGGCGCGCCAGGGCATCAATCTGCACAGTCTTAAAGACGCCGACGTGATCGCAGTGCACCAGAGCGGCGGCCAATCCTGCGTGCAGATATTCTTTTTCCGCAGCGGCCAGAATTACGGCAACCGGGCCTATTATCCCCGCCACCAGAAGGATGCCGCCGCCGCCGACGTGCTGTTCGCTTTTATCGGTCAGTTTTACAGCAACCGGGCGGCGCCGCCGCTGTTGCTCGTCAATCATGAGCTTGCGGACCGCGCTCTGGTGGAAAAAGCATTGGCGCTGAAAGCCGAGCGCCGTGTTCATATTCACCGCCCGAGCCGGGGCGACAAGGCGCGCATGATTATCGATGCGGAGCGCAACGCGCGCGAAGCGCTGGCACGGCGTTTCTCGGAGAGCGCCGCCCAGCGCAAGCTGTTGGAAGGCCTGGCCGATAAGCTCGAGTTGGAATCGGTGCCGGAGCGCATTGAAGTCTACGACAACAGCCACATATCCGGCACCGACGCGATCGGCGCCATGATCGCCGCCGGGCCTGAAGGGTTTATCAAAAAGGGCTATCGCAAATTCAATATCAAGAGCGACGCGATACCTGTGGCAGAAGGCGGCATCACCGCGGGAGACGATTACGGCATGATGCGGGAGGTGCTGTCGCGGCGTTTTTCGCGCCTGCTGAAAGAAGACCCGGAACGCGCGCAGGGTGCCTGGCCGGATCTGGTCGTGATCGATGGCGGCGCCGGGCAGCTCAGCGCCGCCCTGGAAATATTCGCCGAGCTCGGGGTCAGCGACGTGGCCTTAGCCGCGGTCGCCAAGGGGCCCGACAGAGATGCCGGGTTGGAACGCATATTCCTGCCCGATCGGGCGCCGATCTCGTTGGAACGGCGCGATCCGGTGCTCTATTTTATCCAGCGCCTGCGCGATGAGGCGCACCGCTTTGCCATCGGCACACACCGGGCACGGCGGGCGAAGAATACGACGCGCTCGCGGCTTGACGGCATTCAGGGCGTCGGACCCGGCCGCAAGAAGGCACTGCTGCATTATTTCGGCTCGTCGCGCGGTGTGTCGCAAGCCGGGCTCGCCGATCTTGAACAGGTGCACGGCATTTCGAAGGCCCTGGCGCAATCCATCTACGACCATTTTCACGCCGACGCCTGAGCGTGCTAGGCTGGCGAAGCGATCATGACCAACATACCGAACATTTTAACGATCGGCCGTGTCGCCTTGGTGGCGCCATTCGTCGCTCTGTTCTATGTGCCAGGAGACGTCGCGGCGTGGGCGATCTTCGGGGTATTTGCGCTCGCCGCCGCGACCGATTTCTTCGATGGCTGGCTGGCCCGGCGGCTCGATCAGACCAGCGAATTCGGCCGTATCCTCGATCCCATTGCCGACAAATTGATCGTCGCCGCGGCGTTGATCATGTTGGCGGTCTGCTATGATGCGCCGGTCATCCCGGTGGTCGCGATCCTCTGCCGCGAGCTGTTGATATCCGGCTTACGCGAAGGCCTGGCCGGGCGCCTCAGCCTACCCGTCAGCCGCCTCGGGAAATGGAAAACGGCGAGCCAAATGACCGCCATCGCCCTGTTGCTCGTTGCCCCCGCGTGGCTGTCGCTGGCTGAGCCACTCGGCCAGGCCGGCGAGGCATTGTTGTGGCTCGCGGCGGCGCTGAGTTGGCTCAGCGCCGGCTTCTATCTGCGCGCCGTCGCACGTCAATGGGCGGTTTCGTAAATGGGCAAGGATATGCGTATTTTCGGCATCGCCGGGTGGAGCGGCAGCGGCAAGACCACCTTGTTGCGCCGCCTGCTGCCGGAACTGTGCGCGCGCAATCTCTCCGTCGCGACGATAAAATATACCCATCACGGCTTTGATCT
>Ga0310122_10003014_pt1 | contig 10712 bp, 12 predicted proteins | sample CB6_Bottom_1051__FD_203503 | JGI IMG/M metagenome (GOLD analysis project Ga0310122, IMG submission 203503) | Marine microbial communities from Western Arctic Ocean, Canada - CB6_Bottom_1051 | ecosystem: Environmental > Aquatic > Marine > Oceanic | place: Canada: Western Arctic Ocean | collected...
AGCAAATTCTGCCGTTTCCCCAACATCAATATCCAATCATCTAAATTCCAAGAACATCAAGCACAACCAAATCAAATTTCCGAACCAAGTCATTCACTGAATCCTCAATAAATACATCAAAATCAACAAATACCATCAGTCCAAATAAAAAGTCTATCCATTATCATCAATAACAAAATACAACTATATTAGACTAAGGCATTAAATAATTATTTTAAATAGACTTAATACAATAATACCAACTAAATACCTTCAAAATAATCATAAATTCAGCTTATCAACTATTTAATATAGATATTAATAGACGTGCAATAACTGCACTATCCCTTTAACTATACAAGGATAACTAATGTTGTCCCCAGTATTAAACCAATTATTAACAGCAATAGATAAAACTAATCATTTAACTAAAGCTGAAGATGATAATAACGAAACCATATAATATATTGGTGCTATATCTAAACCATACGCATACCAATGTATTAATCTCACAATCAATCCAAAGTAAACTAGACACACTAACACCCGTTAATGCATCAAGCCTATATTGGTTGATTTAAATCAATAATGACTGTACACACGCTACAGTCATTATTGTTGGTCTAATAATTAAATAATATCTAATTTTATACATAATTAATACTACTAAAGGTAATACTATGAATATGAGCTTATATGAAGTCACAGCAGACTATCAAAAATCACTAAAAGATATTGAAGACATGCTCGAAGGGGGTGAATTGTCAACTGAAGATAAACATGAGTTGATCGAAAACAGTTTAATCTGTTTAAGTGATCAATTCGATGTTAAAGCATTAAATGTAGCGGCATACATTGCCTACGCTGAATTATCAGTCACGGCAATAAAAACGGTTGAGACCAGAATGGTTCAGCGTCGGAAGTCAATGGAAAGCAAGGTTAAGTCATTGAAACAATATCTATTGGATCAAATGTTTTACATGGATAAGAAAGCTATCAGTAACGATAGTATGGCAATTAACGTTAGACAAAATCCATGTCGAGTCATTGTTGAAGACCAGAACCTAATACCATTGAAGTATCAGAACAAAGAGACAGTCTTCACAGTCATTAAATCAGCTATAGCAGACGAATTAAAGAATGGAAAAAACATTGCTGAACTCATTAACAACTTAGCATCAGTAGCGTTGAAGCTATTAATTATAGGCTTGTTAATCGTCATTGAGCAATGGGTAGAAAACTACTAACATTAATCAAAATAAGTGGAGAAACCAATGCTTAGTACATTTCATATAACAAATAGCAATAATAATACAACTGATACAAGTACTCACAAGGCACAATTAAATGTCAGTGAATGTCTAAACGGCAAAAAAGTCATCTTAGGCACTGATGCAGGCGAAAAATATGCTGAAATCATCAAAAATTTGAAGACTTATGCAGCCTGCGGTACACGCTGGAATTATCAGAAGATTAAGCAGAGCAACTTACATTAATGGTGGCATAAATGGCAGGATTATTTAAATTAGGGCAAGTGGTAATGTCTTCAGGTATTGAAGCATTAATGAGAGATAAGCAATCTGAATTGTATAATATTGACTTATCAAAACTACTATATCGTCACTAAACAGGCGATGATGGTGATGTCGGTGAAGAAGATCATGAATCTAATGAACTAGCAATCAAGCAAGGTGATCTGCGGATTATGTCCGTCTACAAGTTTGCTTCTGTTACTGTTTGGATAATAACTGAACACGACAGGTCATATACGACGGTATTATTGCCAGAGGACTATTAAGAGCGGGAGGGTAGAGGGAAGAGCGGCAGTTATTGTGCTTTTCTTGGTGTCTAAATTGCAGGCTAACAATTACAGATATAAAACCATAGAATCCTGCAAAATCAGAACAGTTTCAGTTCAAATAAATGCCATAATGAGTTTTTGCCGTTCCCCCATCAACATCATTTCAAAATAGTTTCCAGATATGGTTGCTGAGGTTGCAACGTTGCAGAAATAAAATACAACCTGACAACCTGACAACGTGGACAACCTATTTCACAAACTAAACTTTATCGACGTTCATAATATTATGATCATGATCATGATTGAACTTGCACTGCATAAACTACAACGTGTAATGTATGCAATAGGTTTGTGCGGTCATTTTTTCACAAAATCATAATTCTTTTTAAGCAAATATTATCTTAATAAACATTCATTATATTATGGTATATGTGTAGGTGATTATTTTTAGCAGAACTATGGAATAAAAACGCGAAGGGAAATGTAGGATTTTTGTCGATGGGGTATATGCAGGATAAGGATGATAATATTCATAGCAAACTTATCGTTCTTATCATTATTATCAGGATGTATACCTCTGATCACATTTCCAGAAAAAGCACCATTGAGTACACAAATGCAGGTAAACGAAAGCCATTAAGCAGCCTAAAATAACGGTCATTTCCAGTCAACGATAAGAATGATATGAATTGCGATAAGGATTACGTTAATCGGCACTAATTAGGATTACGATAAGGAACGCATATAAATGCCACTTTCAGTCTATAAAGATGTTGTTGTTTACATCCCTAAGTTCTGCTAATTAATCAATGTCTATACAGACATCAATGGTGAGCAAAGTATGTAATGAGTCATCATGAATTGACGCATCCAAATACATCATTGAGTCTAATCAATTAACGTCAGCAGCAGTTCAACTAAAGCCAATGAAGTATTGAATACATAATTTATAAAATAATGTTAATTTAATATTAAAATTCAATAACGTATTGAGTGAGCCAATTAACGCTGTTGCTCTATAGTGATCAAAATACTTATAGTAGATAACGAAGTCTATAAATAAACATAGAAAGTAATTGGTTTGAATGTATTGAAACGCTTTGTAATCAACATCCTCAGTTTTGAAGTGGCCTATTAATTGAGTCAGTCCACGTAAATCACATGATGAACAACGTAGAATATTGGTATTCATTAGCAAAACCATTAATTCATTTGGAATGAACGGCGGAAATGGCGGGGTTATTGGTCTTAACGGTTAATAAAGGCATTAATCATCGCTAATTACAAACAAATACATCAATCAACGTAGAATTGCGTAATAGCAATAATATAATTGATTGATGAAGCTATGGTTTAAGTTCTTATGAGTTCAGCATTGAGTTTTCTGCCGTTTCCCCATCAGCATCGTTTCAAAATAGTTTCCAGATTTGGTTGCACAGGTTGCAAGGTTGTCATTCCTCGTTGTGCAACCTACAACGTCAACAACCTATTTCTGAAACTAAAATTATTCCAACGCAAATCTGTTTACGCCTCTCACTTGATAAACTGAATACACTTTAGACGTGACATAGAAAGAATCGGTTACATCGGTTTGGTCGGTTTGTTTTTGCCTGATCATGATAATTGTCATTTCAAATAATTATTACTTGATTCAACGTTAACCATTATCACCATCACGAAAAAATGATGATGAACATTGAAATTATAAATTATTTTCTGCGATCAGAAAATACCCGCATAAACCGCAGAAACTACAATCAGGAAGGAAACAATCAGTTTATGCGGTGTGATTTGATCAGGCCAAAAATATTTTTTATTTTTTAAAAAACTTCTAGGATATGACCGTCACAACGTTCACCATCATCAGGAAATGAACATAGTGAACATGCTGACGGTGTTTTTGGAACAAAATTATAATTTTTAAAAAATAAATTTTCACACCATTTTCTTTCATTATCGATTTAATGTACTGAAGTGCGTCCATTACAGTCTTAAATGGTGTTGGTGTGGCGCATGGAATATACTGTAAAATACTGATTTTAAAGGTATTATGTGCGTATACCCTGTTGATTTCCTGTAACACACGGCAAAAAGGCTATCGCATGGCTTGTTTTTTGACTTTTGATCACCTATTATCAAAACTCATAGAGGTTATTGATAGGTTAAAAGATGGCGTTAATTGGTTACGCGCGAGTAAGTACTAAAGATCAGGATTTTTATTTACAAGTTGAAGCATTAGAAAATTCAGGGTGTGAAAGGGTGTTTAAGGAGAAACAAAGTGGAACTACAATCAAAGGACGAGATGAACTAGCAAACTGTATTAGTTACATGAGAAATGGCGATACTTTAGTGATTACGCGAATTGATCGGTTAGCAAGAAGTCTTCGTGATTTACAAAACTTGGTGCATGATTTGAAAGCAAGAGGAATTGCAATTAAGGTGATTGAACAACCTATTGATACAAGCACAGCAGCAGGGAAGGCATTCTTAGACATGCTCGGTGTATTCGCTGAGTTTGAAACCAATATTCGTAGAGAGCGACAATTAGAAGGAATTGCTAAAGCAAAGGCGGAAGGGCGCTATATGGGGCGTAAGCCAATAGCTAAAGCGAAGAGACAACAAGTGGTGGAGTTAATTGGACAGGGATTAACCAAGAAGGCAGTTGCTAGTGAGTTGGGGATTGGTGTTGCCAGTGTTTACCGGATATTGAAGGGTTAGTATTGTGAGTTTGTTATGTCTGTTGTCAGCCATAAGCAGTCATATAGATAATTAAACTTTTACTACAATAGTTCCAGAAATATAGTCGTGTATACAGCGATGCGGTTTGAATAAAGCTAAACTATAATTGAGTGCTAAATAAATTAAACCAAATATGGGTATTACATACATTAAATCGTTAATTACAATCCGTAAGATAATTATTTTAAAAAAACTAGGAGCCTTGGTGTGGTTGTCAAACTGGGAGATTCTGATTTTAAAAATCATCTTGCCTATTGATTGCCCTCTTTTTGTCAAAAAATAAACTTGAATGCATGCAATGATGGAATACACGATAACAAGATAGATTATTTCTGACTTCTTGGTGCTATATATATGAAAGGGTATGAAAATTGCCAAAAGGATAAACATATCCAAGAAAACAGCTAGAGCCCTTGATTTCAAAGATGCTAGTCTTGCTGTAGGCTCTAAATTTTGTTGCGAATTCATTTGTAACTTAATAAGATAAATTTTTGATGGGATAGCGCATTATGCATTAATTATTTTCAAAGAATTCATGAGCTTGGGATATAATCCACAGTGGAGATAGTTCGTACCCACTCAGTACAGCTTGTAAGGTGAAACAATTCCAATAAAATCAAACAATCCTTATGCGTCAAAAATGACTGAGTGGTTTTTTTACTACATCAATATTAACAACTCAGCACCGCATGAAGGTGTTATTGTGCTAGTTTTCTATAGAAGCTTCCAGCCATAGATAGCTGTCATTCCAAGTGTATAGCCTGCAAGAATATAAACATTTCGAGGGTTCCCCGATAGTTTAGGTGTTTTAATTTGAGAAACATTCAAAAATGTAAGTGTTAAGCAGCTTGCATAAAGAATGTAAGAAAAATTCCCTTCATTAAAAAAGCCTGAAAATAGAACGATAAAAACAAGAATTATACTGTTATTATCAAGTGCAAGACCTGTATAGTGTTTTCCACCGACAAGACCAAAGGTACTAAAATAACTTAAACGTATGGCAGCACCCGCAATCATTAAAAAAGCACCCACTAAAAAAACAGGTTCAAATTTTCCATAACTCAATAATAGAATAGCTGGGGTTACTCCATAGCTTACAATATCAATTAAGACATCAAGTTGACCACCAAAAACGCCTTGCTGTTTAGTCCTACCTTCCATATTTCGTGCAATAAGCCCATCAGCCCAATCAAATGCAACCGCCCAAATCATACCAATCATCGTAATTGCATAAACACCTAAAATACTATAGTAAATTGCTAGTAAGGTACAAGCCAAACCAGCCAATGAACAAAGGTTAGGAAGATCATTGACATAAGAAAGTATTGTGCCTGGTTGCTCTTTATTGGGTAATGATTTTTCTGTAGTCATAATGCTTCCTTTAATTGCCCAATCTATTATGGAATAAATTTTGTATGGTTATATGTGCTATGGTAGCAAGATTATTAAAGGATTTAAAGGGGTTTAAAGGGTTTAAAGGATTTAAAGGGGTTTAAAGGGTTTAAAGGGTTTAAAGGGTTTAAAGGGTTTAAAAGGGTTTAAAGGGTTTAAAAGGGTTTAATTAATTATGGTTGTTTACACTGTTGGTACATTTGATTTATTGCATGTAGGTCATCTAGCCTTATTAGAATACTGCGCTACTTTAGGTGATACTGTTGCTGTTGGGGTTGCTTCTGATGAAGTCGTGAAATTATATAAGCCTAATATTCCTGTCATTCCACTTGAACAACGTATAGAAATGCTTCTGGCATTACGCTGTGTAGATATTGCATTACCGTATCACGAGTTGGATTATATTGGGGTTTGTAAGGAAGTTAAGGCTGATATTTTTGTTATTGGCGAGGACTGGGGAAGAAAGCCTCATAATCAGGGTGTTGAGGACTTTCTAAAATCCCAAGGTAAAGAGATTGTTCAAGTTCAATATAATCCAAGAAATTCATCGACTAAAATTAAAAAACATGTTTTGTCATTGCACCAGACAGGTAAAAGAGTTTAAGGCAGAATAATTTTCTTTTACATTGTAAGACCTTCTTCTAATTATCAAATCAAGTTGACCATAAAAGCGTCATAATTATTGCAAAAATACGTCCCTTTTTTTATGGCAACTGATTTATCGACTGGCTGGTTAGGGTCGTAAGCGGGCATTCATGGTTAGATTTTCTTACCAAGTTCTCCTACAATATTAAAGTCTTAATATTTGCTCCATCTAAGTGCTCCATCCTCTGAAGGTGTCGGGATTGTATCGACACCTTAAGTCATATAAAACAACCATTTAATGATTTAAGAACGGTGTGTCGTTCTGGAGGTGCTAACTTGCTCAGGTATGTGTTAGGCCCGTTAGCCTGAAATTATCTCAGGAAGGAACAGTCTGTTGTTATAGTCCGTCTGATAAACATGGGATTACAGACTCTCAAGGTATTGCTTGGGAATCTTTTCATGCACTTATATGAGATTCCAATTTTTAACGACCAAGATATAACACCAAATAGTGATAGTGCCTTTGCTTGTCACCCTGCTTTACAGGGAGAGAAGAAATTATCGTGTTGTGACTAGGTCCTTAATATCACTGTAAAAAACTTTTTTTACTCCGTAATGTATTTTAAATTTGTTAAATAATAGTAGGTTCACAATGTTAAATGTTTTTGTAATTTGTACAGGCAACTCCTGCCGTAGTGTTATGGGCGAAGCCTTGGTGAATCATTTAGGACAGGGAAGGCTTAAAGCTTTTTCAGCAGGTAGTCATCCCATAGGTAGGATTAATACAGGGGCATTGGCAACCTTAAAACGCCATAACTTACCAACGGAAGGCTATCAAAGCCAATCCTGGGAAGATTTTGAAGACACAGCTATGGATATTGTGATTACCGTTTGTGATAACGCAGCAGGTGAAAGCTGTCCTGTTTATTTAACTGAAGTTGTACGGACACATTGGGGTGTATCGGACCCAGGTCATGTTGAAGGCACAGATGAGGAAAAAATCGCAGCCTTTGAACAAACATTTTCTATTTTAAAGTTACGTGTCGAAAAAATGCTGGAACTTCCCTTAGAAACAATGACTCCGGAAGAGCTGACTGCTGAGCTTAACAAAATTGGCAGCTTTACAGCTTAAGGATAAAAGGATGACTGAAAAACAACATAATATGGGTTTTTTTGAACGTTACCTGACGCTTTGGGTGAGCTTGTGTATTGGCATAGGTATTCTGCTAAGTGTTTATGTCCCCGGATTCGCTAAAACACTAGATGGCATGAGTATCAATGTTAATGGTGCGCCAGTGGTCTCCATTCCTATCGCTGTGTGTCTGTTTTTTATGATGTATCCCATCATGGTGAAAATTGATTTTGCGGAAGTGGTCAAAGCAGGAAAAAGTATCAAACCGGTATCGCTGACGCTGATTGTTAATTGGGCTATCAAGCCTTTTACCATGTATGCCATCGCTTATCTATTTCTGGGAGTGTTGTTTCAACAACTTATCGGCACAGATGCGGTTGATCTGGTAAAAATGCCGTTTGGACTGGACCTGCCCGTGGGTAGTCATTATGGCTCTGGCACCGTTGTGATACATGAAGGTGTAAAGATGATGACAGTGCCGTTATGGCGTAGTTATTTGGCGGGCTGTATTTTATTGGGCGTGGCACCTTGTACGGCGATGGTATTAGTCTGGGGCTATCTGGCTAAAGGAAATGCTGGACATACCCTGGTGATGGTTGCAATCAATTCGCTGGTTATGTTGGTTTTATTCGGCGTGATTGGCGGCTTTTTGTTAGGCGTCGGGCAACTACCGGTACCTTGGGAAGCTCTTTTACTGTCTATTAGTATTTATGTTGCATTGCCATTGTTGGCGGGTTACTTTTCGCGTAAATGGATTGTGGCACATAAAGGTCTGGACTGGTTTGAGCAAAAGTTTCTACACATTTTAACGCCGATTACCATTATCGCTTTGTTGTTGACACTGATTTTACTTTTCTCATTTAAAGGGGATGTCATTATTGAAAACCCGTTAACCATTTTATGGATTGCAATTCCCTTAGCATTACAAACCATTCTGATCTTTTCAGTCACTTATATAGCGGCAAAAGGGTGGGGGTTTACTTATGAAGATGCGGCACCTTCAGCTCTTATTGGTGCGTCTAATCATTTTGAAGTGGCGATTGCCACGGCGGTGATGTTATTTGGTTTATCATCAGGCGCAGCCTTAGCCACTGTTGTAGGCGTGTTGATCGAGGTACCATTAATGCTTGCATTGGTAGGGTTTTGTAAGAAAACCAAAAATTGGTTTTGAATACAAACTTAAATCAAGCATATAAAATTTATTTCAGAGAGTAAAAGGCAGTCCCTTAACAACTGTCCTGCTCTAAGGAACAGGACACTTTAATGAGAGATAATAACTATCAATCATTGGGGTGTAATGGTCAAGTATTTCTGTAGTGTCTCTAAGCCACATTGAGTAAAGCGTGTCTTTTCTGTACTGGAGATATATTTCCAATAGCAGAATTGATTCTTTTATTATTGTAATACCGAATGTAATGTTTAACTGCCGACACAACGGCTTGGTGATTGATAAATGACAGCCCGTTCAAGTATTCACTCTTTAAGCTTCTAAAGAATCGCTCCTGAACTGCATTATCTCAACAATTCCCTCGTCGACTCATGCTTTGAGTAATACCGTGCAATAACAGCGTTTGTTTAAACTTATCAGCCGTGTACTGAACACCTTGATCCGAATGAAACATGAGTTCGCCAGTATCAGGTTTTTGCATTGCAATGGCGTGAACCAATGCTTGCCTGGCCAAGCCTGCATCAGGCGTTTGGGACAGCGCGTAACCCACAATTTCGCGTGAACCAAGATCAAGAACCGTAGCAAGGTAGCTCCATCCTCGATAACTGCGGATATAAGTGATATCACCAACCCAGTGCGTGTTGATTTGATCGGGGTTGAACTGCCTTTCCAGTCTATTTGGTCTATTCGGTATTTGTTTTCCTGAGAGATAATAGTGTGGCTTCTTGGGTACTTTGGCGAGAACACCGGCATCTTTCATCAGGCGCGCTATTTTGAAAACACCTAAATGAATGCCTTGGTTGTTCAGTTCAACCTTCATACGCCGTCGGCCATAAGATTTGAAATTGTTTTCATGTATTGCTTTTATCTTATGGCGATATGTCGCCTCATTTAACTTAATGACCGGTTGGTAGTAATAGCTGGCTATTGGCACGTTAAACAACCGGCACAGGTGGTTTGTATTTAAGGTTTTCTCAGCCTTCTTCATTTGCTTAATCACTTTAATGCTGGATTGTCTCGAATAAAGAAGGCCGTTGCCTTTTTTAACAAGACAACATCCAACTTTGATGCTGCTAACTGTTTTTCTAACTCTTGAATGCGTCTCTTATCAGAATCAAACGCTATTTTCCCTTTAACTCCCTCACCGCGTTGTTCCGCTAGGTACTGCTTCTTCCAGCGCGAGACAGCTGTTGGTCCCGCTCCGGATAATTCAATAACCTACTGGTTCGAATAATGCTCCTCTACCATTAATTTGGCATATTCGAGCTTTTGAGCTGGCGTGAAGTTCTTGCGAATCTTTCTTGTTCTGCTAGTCATGTCTTGTCCTATTTTGATGATAAATAGGCTATCAAGTCCTACAGGTTTATTGAACCATTACAGAATTGCCAGGCCTGGACACCCCAGAACCTGTGTCTGAATCTGTCCACGGTTGGCTCTGGGTTATTTTGTACGTTAAGTAAATAGTCTACCTGAGAAGTTCAAGTTCTGGTCTCAGGCTATTCAACATAGATCACAAGTGGAGTGAGCGATGATGCTATGACCATCGCGCTGTGTCAGGGTGATAGGGTGAAAGCTGTATAGCTGAGGGCATAGGCACTCACTATCATGCGGTTTTAGTCAGTGGTCGGCAGCATCGGCAGTGCGATGAAAGTGTCTTTGCCTGTAAAGGATAAAGACTTAGGTCTGCGTTGGTCTGTGGCTATTGATGGCTTCTCACTGAGTGGGATTGTTTATTCGGTTTGTAAAGTCATGAGAATTTCGGATTTAACTTTTTGCAGGATTTTTTCGTCTGTAATGGGGCGAAACTGCATATCAGATACATAAAACATATCTTCAACTCGGCTACCAATTGTGGTGATTTTTGCATCATGTAATTGGATTTCTAAATCGTTAAACAATTGGCCGATAGAAGCTAA
>Ga0310122_10003016_pt1 | contig 10709 bp, 7 predicted proteins | sample CB6_Bottom_1051__FD_203503 | JGI IMG/M metagenome (GOLD analysis project Ga0310122, IMG submission 203503) | Marine microbial communities from Western Arctic Ocean, Canada - CB6_Bottom_1051 | ecosystem: Environmental > Aquatic > Marine > Oceanic | place: Canada: Western Arctic Ocean | collected...
TTCCAGCTCCGGCGGGATTGTCCATCCATCCTTCGGCTGCGACATCCGGGTGATGTCGCTAATCCTCGCCCGCGTTGCAAGACCAATCCCTCAAACGGCCATCACGGGCCATGAACGGTTACCCACAACTGTCGAATCGCCGGTCCGCTTGCTGCCGGTCAAACTGAACCTCGACGACGCTCGTGTCCAATTCACCGTCACGGCGAACGCAGGATAACCAAGGGACACCGCGCCGAAAGGGGTGGGGGGTCGGTTCGGTTTTTGAGCGACCGGATCCGCGAGTGCATGAGATCGCTGCCGGGGTCACTCAACCGCTCTGAGCATCGCCAGGATCGCCTCGCGAATCGCCGAAGGCAGCGTTGACCAGACCTCGAGCACCTGGGCCAGTTCGGGGTCGATTGGCGGCAAATCGTCACCAACTGCAGCGCATTCTGCAGCGCTGCTGAAAACCGGATCCCGTAACGTGTTGCCAGCAGGAAGGTTGAGAGAATCAGTTCGATTCCCATCCACTCCCGCTAGCGGGTTTCGCACCTTGGTGCACCCGCCCGCAACCCCCTGCACCACAGGGGGTTGTTTCATTTGCGGGAAATCCGTTTGCGACCCCGTGCGAGGCAAAACGGCCGGTTGCTGCAGCGGATTCTGCAGCGCTTTTGCGAAGTGGTCGTCGGTGACTTGCAGGAAGTGCTTTTGGGCGACTGCCGGCTTCATGACGGGTCGGCGACCGACAGAATTCCTGGCCCTCGCTGTGCTACGATATGGGAAAGATCACGCACGCGCGAGAATCCGATGCGAGTCATCCTGCGATCGGTTTGCGTTGCAGTTTCGCTGGTGGCCGTGATGCCGGCCGTCCGCGCGGCGGAACCTGAGCCCGATCACTTTGCGGGGTTGGCCAAGGCGTTCCGCAGCCAGGCACGGCCGCTGATCAAGCGATTCTGCCTGCGGTGCCATTCGGAGAAAAGTAAGAAGGGCGATCTGGACCTCCAGCAGTTCAAGACGCTGGCTGCGGTACGACGTGGCGCCCCGACGTGGCTCAAGGTGGCCGAGATGCTGGACAACGGTGAGATGCCTCCGACGGACTCGAGGCAGCCATCGGCCGCGCAGAGGAAGCAGCTTCGCGAATGGGTCGGCCGGTATCTCGTTGCCGAATCGCTGGCCAATGCCGGCGATCCGGGGCCCGTCGTGCTGCGGCGGCTGAACAACGCCGAATACACCTACACGATCCGCGACCTGACCAGGGTCAGACTCGACCCGGTCCGCGAGTTCCCGGCCGACAACGCGGCCGGCGAGGGGTTCACCAACACCGGCGACGCGCTGGTGATGTCGCCGGCCCTGTCACAGAAGTACTTCGACGCGGGCAAGCAGACTGCTCGCCACGTGGTCCTTTTACCGGATGGATTTCGCTTCTCACCGCACGTGACGCGGCGAGGCTGGACGGATGAAATCCTCGCGGAGATCCGCAAGTTCTATGCACAATTCGCTGACTCCGTGGACCTCGGGACCGGCCTGGCCGTCGGCTATCTCAACGGCCACAGCGATACGCGACTCGGAACAGCGGGACGCTTGCCGTTGGCAAAGTATTTTGCCGCGCTACTCGCGGAACGGGATGCGATCACGAAGGGTGGCAAGACGATCGGTGCGGTGGCTCGTGCCCGCGGGTTGAACGGCCGGTATCTCGGCAAACTCTGGTCGAGTCTCTCGGGCTCTGATCCATCGCTCTTGTTGGACTCTCTCCGCGCGCGCTGGCGGACCGCGATGCCAAAGGACGCCGCTGCGTTGGCTGCCGATGTGGCCACGTGGCAGAACGGGCTGTGGGCGTTCAATCCGATCGGCCTTCGCGGCAGGAAGGGAAGTTCCTCCCGGTGGGTGGAACCGATCAATCCGCTGGTCGTTCAACAGGACCTGCGTTACAAGATTCCCTCAGCGGTGAAGGGTGAAGACAAACGGCGAGTCATCGTCTCGCTTGTCGCCACCGACGCTGGTGATGGAAACGAGCATGACTACGTCGTGTGGCGACAGCCGCGGCTGGTCAAAGAGGGCCAGCCAGATATTCTGCTGCGCGATGTGCGGAAGATGGCGCCAGACGATGCCGCGAACGACTCGGACAAGTGGGGCCTCGACCCGGCGCTGTTCGGCAAACATCCCAACGGAAAGGCGATCGACGCCACCTCCCTTTGCGTTCGCGCTCCGTCGGTGATCGAGATTCGTCTTCCCACCGACTTGGTGTCCGGCCGCGAGCTGCTGACGACCGTCGTGCTCGACGAGGAAACGGGTCTCCAGGGGAGCGTGCAAGTCGAAATCGTTGGAGCCGCGCCGCGCGGCAAGTCCGGGCTCCGTCCAAGCAAAGTCGCCGTGAAGTACTCGCAAGTGACGCAGGTGTTCTCCGACCATCGCGAGGTTTCCTTTTCGCGGCCGATCCTCGTCAGCAAAAACAGCACGGTGCGGGCGGCACTCGAGTCGGCAATGGATGACCATCGCAGCCTGTTCCCGACCGTACTCTGTTACATGCAGGTCGTGCCCGTCGACGAACTCCATACGACCACCCTGTACTTTCGAGAGGACGACCATCTCGTACGGCTGATGCTCGATGCTGTACAGAAATCTCGAATCGACCGGCTTTGGCAAGAACTGCGCTACGTCAGTCAGAGCGCATTGATGCGAGTCGTGGTCCTCGAGGACCTCCTGACAGCGATGAGCGGTAACCGCCAGGACAAGAATTCTCAATACCACGGGCTCGAACCACTTCGCGAGCCATTCACCAGGGCCGCGATCACGTTCCGCAAGGAACTGGTTGCCGCCGAACCGGCGCACGTCGATGCGCTGGTTGACCTGGCCGATCGCGCGTATCGCCGCCCGCTGACCGACGCGGAACGCCGCGAAATGCGCGGGCTGTACCACAAGCTGCGCGAACAGGGGCTGTCACACGAGGCGGCATTTCGGCTGACCCTCAGCCGTGTCTTCATTGCCACGCCGTTCCTGTTTCGGCTTGAGTCGGCACCGGCAGGAACCGCCGCCGCTGCAGTTTCCGATTGGGAACTGGCCAGCCGGCTGAGCTATTTCCTGTGGTCATCCCAGCCGGACGAAGCGCTGAGGTCGGTAGCCGCCGCTGGCGGGCTGGCTTCACCCGAGATGCTAATCAAGCAGTCCAGGCGCATGCTGGATGACCCACGTGGACGGCGGCTGGCGATCGAATTCGCCTGCCAGTGGCTGGGTATCTATGACTTCGCGCAAAATGACGACAAGAGCGAGAAAACGTTCCCGGAGTTTGCCCGGCTGCGCGGGGAGATGTACGAGGAATCGGTGTTGTTTCTGGAGGACTTGTTTGGCAACGACGGCTCGATTCTGGACCTGATCAATGCCGATCACACGTTCCTGAACGAGTCGTTGGCAAAGCACTATGGCATCGACGGAGTGACCGGACCGGAGTGGCGACGCGTGGCGGGCGTTCGCCGCCAGGGGCGGGGGGGCGTACTGGGGATGGCATCGGTCTTGTCCAAGCTGTCGGCCGCATCGCGCACCAGCCCGATCGTGCGTGGCAACTGGGTTTACGAGACTCTGTTGGGCGAGCATCTGCCCAAGCCGCCGGCGACTGTCCCGCAGTTGCCCGATAGTGTTCCCGCCGGGTTGACGACACGGCAGTTGGTGGAGCGGCACACTTCCGTACCCCAGTGCGCCAAGTGCCACTCGCGAATTGATCCATTCGGGTTTGCCCTGGAACGGTACGATGCCATCGGGAGGTTGCGGTCAGGCCCGTCGGACACCAGGACCAGGCTCGTCGACGGCACAACCATCGAGGGGATCGAGGGTCTTCGGGAATACTTGTCGACCACCCGGCGTCACGATTTTGTACAGCAGTTTTGTCGCAAGTTGCTGGGCTACTCGCTGGGCCGCGCAGTCCAGCTCTCCGACAGGCCATTGATCGCAGAAATGCACCGCCGGTTGGCGGCGAACGGATATCGCTGCAGAACGGCGATCGAGATCATTGTATGTAGCCGACAGTTCCGGGAGATCCGGGGAAGAGATGCGACCAGCGAATAACCGTTTCCCAATGCTGAAGCGGACAATATCGTGTCCCGACATCGGTTTTCGTGAGTCGGTTTTCCTTCGTCCTTCGTAATGTGAGCCTGGATCACTCAAGCCAGAAAGGCACAAACACATGCCAAGGCATCACCATTCCCGCCGCGTGTTTCTTCGAGGGCTGGGCGTGAGCATGGCGCTGCCGTGGATGGAGTCGCTCCCGGTCTGGGGTGATGGAGTCGCCGGTGGCAAAAAGACCACGAAGCCATCCAGCCAGGCTCCGGTCCGCCTGGCCGTTCTGTTTTCGGGGAACGGCTTCCATGGCTCCGAGTGGTGGGCGAAGGGTTCCGGCAAGCAGATGCAGCTCGGCAAGGTACTCGCGCCGCTGACCGAATTCCGTGAGAAGCTGGTCTTCATCAAGGGGCTCTACAACGCCGAGGCACTCAAGGGCAACATCCATAGTTCCCAGACCGGAAACCTGCTTTCCGGGGCGCCCCTCGCTTCGGGTGGCCGGATTCACTCCGGTACCAGCTTCGACCAGCTCGTCGCCCGACATTACGGGCAATCGACGAAGGTGCCGAGCCTCGTGCTCGGCTGTGAGAAGTCGATTCCGGGAATTCACAAGAACTACTCGCTGCTCTACAGCTCGCACATTTCGTGGAGTTCTCCCAACTGCCCGACACCACTGGAACTCTATCCGGCTCTTGCGTTTGATCGCCTTTTCAAGGATCAATCCGGCCCTGGAGACAAGAGCGTGCTCGACCTGGTGCTCACTGAAGGAAAGCGCTTTCGGCGGAACATCAGTTTGACCGATCGACGAAAACTCGACGAATACCTCAATTCCGTGCGTGAAGTCGAGCAGCGGATCGAACGTGCCGACAGCAGGGGCGAGTTGCAGGGTTGGCGGCCAACGCTAGACCAGCCGAACGTGCCGCGTCCGGCGGACGGTATTCCGCAAGACCTCCCCGAACATATGCGGCTGATGTGCGACATCCTGGTGCTGGCGTTTCAAACCGACGCGACACGCGTTTGCACGTTGAAACTCAACAACGACATCAGTTACCTGCGATTCCCTCACCTCGGTGTCGACCACCAACACCACGATCTGTCGCATCGCAACAACGACGACTATTTGAAAGTGAACCAGTTCTTCCTGGAGCAGCTTGGCTACGTCGCTCGCAAGCTGGACGCGATCCAGGAGGGTGAGCGCACCGCGCTGGACAATTCGATGCTGATGCACTGCTCAAGCATGATGACCGGCGGTCACGACGCAACGAAGCTGCCGGTCGTGCTGCTCGGCGGTGGCGGCGGGAAGTTGCAAGGTGGTCGTGTACTCGACTACCTCGACAAGCCCAACCGCAAGATGTGCAGCCTCTACCTGTCGCTGCTTGATCAGTATGGCATCCACCGCAAGAAGTTCGGCGATTCGAACCAACGGCTGGTGGAAGTGTTCCAGCGGTCCGGATCATGAGTGTTCAGCCGCCCCGCGGTCATCTCACGCTGCGGATTGAGCAACAGAAGCTGCCACCGATCAAATAGGAGCCACGCTTTGCCTGAGCATGGTCAGGTGCGGCACCTCGCGGGTATCGGGAACCCGGACCGAGATGTTGTGGATCGGCCACGTGTGGAAGTGTGCAGCGGGCCGTGGCCGGTTTGACACTCCACCCCTTCAATCCGCCCTCGAAGTCGGGATAGGATGGAGCGATGCTTGCCCTGTGCTCTGGCCGATCTGTCGTCGCTTACCGCCTGCAATTGCTGGCGCTGGTGTGGCTGTGGCTCCCGGGACTCGGTGCCTCAGCAGAGACCGAGGCCCCGTCACCCGACCCGGACGCCGCGTTGCTCGATCGGCGGTACGACCAGGTCACGGCGCTGATGACGCACAATGCCATGTCCAACCGGGCCGAGGGCTGGTTGCTCCCCAATCAGAACTTCGGATTGACGCGTCAGCTGAAAGACGGAGTCCGCGGCCTGATGCTCGACGTCCATCTCGTCGGTGGCCGTCCCCACCTTGTGCACAGCAAGTCATTCCTGGGCAAGCGGCCGCTTGTTGACGGTTTGAAGGAAATCGGTGCATTTCTGAACAAGACGCCCCGCGCGGTCATCACGATCATCTTCGAGTCCTATGTCGACGGACAACTGGTCCGTAAGGCGTTCCGGGATGCCGGACTTCTCGACTCGCTTCACCACCAGAAGCCGTCGGCCCCGTGGCCGACCCTGCGACAGATGGTCGCCGCGGACCGCCGGCTGGTCGTGATGACCGATCGAGGAGGAGGCCAGTGGCCCGGCTACCACGACGTCTGGAAGCACTGCTGGGAGACTCACTTCTCGGTGAAGCGAGTCGAGGACTTCAGCTTCGGGCGCAACCGGGGTCAGGCCTCCAATCGCCTGCTGATCCTCAACCACTTCCTGACCCGTCCGACAGCCAGCGTGACGCTGGCCCGGCAAGCCAATGCCTCGGCGATCCTGAAACCGCGAATGGTAGCCTGCCATCAACAGACCGGTCGTCGCCCGCACTTCGTCGTGGTCGACTTCTACGATGTGGGCGAGGCCAGACGAGTCGTCGCCGCGTTCAACGGCCGCAAGCCGGCCGACGTCGACCGCAGGTGAACCGCGGATCTCGCTCGCGCTGCAGCAAGCCGGTTACCCGAACAGGTCTCGCGATGCCTCTTCTCTTGGGATCCTCATGCGACGCTCTGCACGGATGCCGACGTGGTCATCCTGCAAGCGTCGCCGTGACGTTGCATTTCGGATTTGAATTCACAGTGCCAGTTGTTGAGTTGGAGTTTCCATTCTGGGAGCCCGGGCTGTTGGGACGACAACGATCGCGTGGAAGTCGCTGGATTGCCCGGGCGCTCTGCTTGGGCTAGTATGAGGTTCCGTTCCGCGACGAGCCGTCAGTTTTCAGCGATCACTGGCGACGTCTTCGGTCGGAGTTGTTCACCTCAGGCAGGCCCGGCAAGAGGGCCTGCCCAGCAGCCGCAACGCAGCAGGCTGTGAGGCATGACGGATCGCGCGTCCGTTGGCTGAGCTTGATCGACGAGTTCAGCCGGGTACGTTGGGCGATCGATGTGGCTCGGCGGCTGACGTGTGAACAGGTCTTGGAGCGGCTGAGTGATCTGTTTGTTTGTCGGGGCGCGCCGCGCGACGTCCGCCGCGATAACGGACCTGGGTTTCAGAGAGTCAGGGAATCGTTGAACCGTGTCATCGAACGAGTGGACGAGTGACTTGTACACCGCGTACCGCAATCAAACCGCGTCGATTCGCAGCTTGGTCTTGATTCGTATGTAACGTGGTCGAACGCAAAGGAAACAGATAAACGAATGCTGGACGATGACAATTCCGACTCTGAGCCAAATGCGTTTGATCCGCAGTGCAGCACGGTACGAACGGCGATCATCCTTGCCGCCGGCATGGGTGTCCGCCTGAAAGAGCGCGGCAGGCAGACGCCCAAAGGCTGCCTCTGCCTGGGCGAGAAGCCCATTCTCGAGGAATCGATCGTCCGCTTGCTGGCGGCCGGTATCCAACGCATCGTGATTGTCACCGGACACCTGGCCGAGCAGTTTGAGCCGCTTCAAGCCCGCTATCCCGGTGCCGTGCAATTGGTTCACAACCCGCACTTCGCCGATTCCGGCAGCATGTACTCGCTGTCCTGTGCCCGTGACTGCGTGGACGAAGACTTCTTGCTGCTGGAGTCTGATCTCGTTTATGAACGTTGGGCACTCACCACATGCCTGGAACATCCCAGCGACAACGTCGTGTTGCTGTCAGGCTTTTCGAACACCAGCGACGAGGTCTTTGTGGAGACGCGAAACGGCCGCCTCGTGGCGATGTCAAAGAACCGGGAACACCTGGGATCTGAGACACCGGGCGAGTTTGTCGGCATCTGCAAGATTTCCCGATCGTTGTTTACTGTGATGCTCGACACGGCCGACCAACGTTTCAGTACAACTCGCCACATGGACTACGAGACGGATTGTCTGGTAGCCGCGGCGGGGGTCGTACCGGTGTCGTGTCACGTCGTTGAAGATTTGATCTGGTGCGAGATTGATGATGAGTCGCATCTCGCCCGCGCCCGGGAGTTGATTTATCCGACGATTCTGGCACAGCAGAACACGACGGTCCCGCCCGCCCGCCAGGGAATCCGAAGCCAGCCGGCGTCGCCGCAGCGTCGTTTGGGTGAACAGCGGACAGGCTTGTAATGAACAACCGCGGCCTGCCCTCAATCGCCGACGCGGCTTCCACCGTGGACAGCAACCTCGGCAAGTTCAAGCTCGTGGGATTCTTCGACGAGCGGGACCTGATCATTCGCCACGTGCATGATGTCTTCGCAACCGTGCACAAGCACCAGATCCGTGCCTGCATCATGTTCGGCACGCTGCTGGGCAAGCTGCGGCACAACGATTTCATTCCCTGGGATGACGACGTGGACATCGTTGTCTTCGATTTTGACACCTTCCTGGAGCACTGCGCGCCGGAACTCGAGCGACAGGGATACACTGTCGAGCCCGACGTGCGAGACGGCAAGAGAATGGGATGCCGCATCTTCCGTAAAGACAGCAAGGAGGTCCCAGGCAAACCTAGCCTGCGGTTTCCCTGGATCGGGATCTGGGAGCACGAAGTCGGGGAGGACGGATTGATTGTGCTCCCGCCCGAAGATGTCCGCTACAGGCCGGAGGATTTTCTACCCCTCGACGCTGTGGACTTCCTGGGCGGCGATGTCGGAGTTCCGCACAATCCGACGAAGATCCTAAACAGCTATTTCGGCTCCGAGGATTGGATGGAAGTTTGTCAACTGCCTTACCGGGATCATCGCAACGGAGGAGAGCTCACCGGATTTTCCGACGACAAGTTCAAGTTGCAGACCGTGCTGGACTACCTCGGCTCCGAACGCCTTTCCGCCGGCAGTGATGTGGCCACGAATGATGACGGTCGATGGCAGTACCCGACGCTCGCCAAGCCTGAGTCGGACGGAGCCTGGTGCTACCACGTTCAGAGACGGATTTCGGTATGGTTTTCCGTTCGACTTGCCGGCCACATGGGAGCGAACGCGGCTACCGGTCTCGACCTGATCTTTGGCGTCGCAGCCGCCCTGCTGGTGCTGCTGGATTACTGGTTGTGGGGCGTCGTGCTGATTCAGGCGTTCGGAATCTTCTCATGCGTTGACGGAGAGATTTCGCGAATTCAGGGCCGCTCATCCAGGTTCGGCGACTTCTTGGACACCTTGACCGATCGGGTCACCGAACTGCTGCTGGTGGGGGCGATCGTGTTTTCACTGGGCACACGAGTGGATCCCGCGAGTGCGCTTACCGCGGGCTTGGGCCTCCTTGGGGGTGTCTTCGTTCTGACGACCAGTTCAGAGAAATTTCGCTCGACGTATCAGATGGGGTATCCCAAGCGTCGGCTCGAGTGGCTGTTTGGCCTCTTCTGTGCGGGAAGCGACGCCCGCCTGTTGATGTTGTCGATCGGACTGGTCGTGAGCGAACTCAGCGGGGATGGACTGTTTCTACTCTGGCTCCTGTGGGCGTTGGCCGCAGCAGCCTTCGCCAATTTTCTCGTCCGTATCGGTTTGGTCTACCGACACTTTGGAACCGACGTCGGTCGCAAGTCATGAGTGCCACCCCTCAAGAGGTGACCGATCAGACAGATCTCGCCGAGTTCATTCGCGATCGAGGCCCGCATTGCCTGATCGTCGCCCGGCACAGCGAAACCGAATGGAATGCTGAGGGGAGACTGCAGGGCCAGCAGGACATTCCTCTCAACAGCCGAGGTCGTAGCCAAGCGCTGGCGCATGCGCAGTTCCTGAGCAGCGTGCCACTCATTGGAGTTCATTCCAGTACTCTGCGGCGCTGCCGGCAGACGGCACGTCCCATCGCCCTTACCAACATCGGCCGACCCAACGTGGTCTTCAGCGACTTACTGAAGGAGACCGCGCTGGGAGTTCTCGAGGGCGAGTTGAAGGACCAGCAGTCCACCGCCGAGTTGACTCGGCACTACCGGGAGTTCTCCAGAGACGAGATTCACTACCGCGTGCCCGATGGCGAGAATCTGCACGACGTGGCCGCCCGTGTGCAGCGGTTCTTCGGCGACCGATGCCAGCTCTTAACGGGTCGGGGGATCCATCTGATCGTGGGGCACAGGAATGTGAATAAGATGATCCTGAAGCACCTGCTCGGGCTGTCGTTCGAGGAGGGATTTCGGGTGGAGCAGGAGCCGCAGCGGCTCTACCTCTACTTCGACGCCTCGAAGGAGCTGTGGTCCTGCTGGGTGGAGGCAAAGACCGCACGCCTAACACGCGGGTATGCCACCACGACGGACAACAGCTATGCCTAAACAGGACACACCAGCAGAGAAACCGAAGGAGGTTCGCTTGAAAACAGTCTATATCGCAATGAGCGCCGATCTGCTCACGCCGAACCACGTGAGCATCATCCAGGAAGCCAGAGCGCTGGGCGAAGTTGTGATCGGCCTGCTGATCGACAGCGCCATCGCCGGCTACCAGCGACTGCCCTACATGCGCTACGAGCAGCGCAAGGTCGTCGTGGAGAACATCGTCGGCGTCAAAGAGGTTGTGGCTCAGGAGTCGCTGGACTATGTGCCGAACCTGCTGAAGATCAAGCCCGACTATGTGCTTCATCGCGACGATTGGAACACGGGCGTCGTGCGGGAGACCCGCCAGCGCGTCATCGAAACGCTCA
>Ga0310122_10003018_pt1 | contig 10707 bp, 13 predicted proteins | sample CB6_Bottom_1051__FD_203503 | JGI IMG/M metagenome (GOLD analysis project Ga0310122, IMG submission 203503) | Marine microbial communities from Western Arctic Ocean, Canada - CB6_Bottom_1051 | ecosystem: Environmental > Aquatic > Marine > Oceanic | place: Canada: Western Arctic Ocean | collected...
AGGGCGACCGCTTGCAGATTGTCCTCGAAGGTGCCCAACAGTTCCTGGGCCATCCAGGCAGCGCGGACCAGCCACCGGCACTTGGTGCAGTATTCAATTTCGATGCGGGGCCCGGCGTTGGCGATTTCGTCCTCCAGGGGAAAACCGGATATCGGCGGGTGTCCTTGGCCGTTGTTGAGCCTCAGGGTTAGCCGTTTATTTTCCGGTTTGCGCCTTAATGCCATCCAGAATCTGGATCGATTTGCCCATTTGCATCGTGTCGAAAACCCGGTGCGCTTCCTGGTGCAGGCGATTGCCGATACCCAACAGGTCAAAAAGTTCTTTCTTGCGTTCCGGCGTCAGCGTCGATTGCGCGATGTCGTCGGCGGCTTCGGGGTATTCCGCAGTGCCCCGGCAGGCGAGGGCCGGCGTGGCAAACAGGGTGATTAATGCACCCGCAAGAATCAGTGTTCGCATGTCTTGTCCTCCTATTTTTGAAATCATAACAACTTGCTGAAACCCCTTCTTCGGGCTCTCTCGACAAGGGATTTAAACGTCGGGATAACACTTTGAATAAATATCCCTCCATCTTATATTGGGTGGAGGCAAGGTATACGGAAATGAAATGTTCTCCGTACACCTCGATATGGGGAAATTTCGGGCCTGCAGCTTTCGTCACCAGGTCCGCTTTTGGCTATTAGCGGACTCTTTGATAGACAGTGAAAAAGGTCCGCTTTGCCCCCAAAAGCGGACATCTCGACAGATATTAAAAATGTATTTTTGAGAATGTCTAAAAATGTCCGCTTTCGGGGTAAGAGCGGACATTTTTTGCTACCGCTCAAAGAGTCCGCTAATAGCCATAAGCGGACATTTGCGCGGCAGTTGGGAGGATGCCGTCCACTGCATTGGAAGCGGTCACACCATGATCCGTCTAATTCCAAGCCTATTGTTTTCAAGCGGTCACGCCACGAACCGAATGTCACCTGACTTCGATCTCTTCAGTATTCCATTGATAAACACTCATGCAATTTGTTATCGTTCGAATATGGTTTTCGGACGCACACTCCGGATTTTGAGTTATTTCGTCGCCTTTGCCATTTTGGTCGGGGCATTGGGCTACGGTTGGCCCGCGATGGCGAATATGCGTTCGGCGCCGGCCACCATTCAGATGGAAATGGGAGATTCACAGCCCGCTGACCCTATGGTGGGAATGTGCCCTTGCGGTATGTCCGGGCCCATGGGTTCGTGTCTTTGTGGGCAATGCTCGGTGCCTGTCCAAGCGATAGTGAACGCCGACGTGCCGGAAAAACATGCCGTCGGGCTATTGCCGTCACTCGCCATCCAGATGCGGCCGGAAATCTCACTGCCAATTGATCCGGCACCGCCGAAACCCTCCTCCATATCGTAACCGGGCCGCGCCCTGCGGCCTCATTCCGTTCGACCGCTAAATAGGCGCATCGAACATCGCCGTGTATGCGGCTCCGCTAAGTATAGGCGCAGTCACCAAACGGCGACCTAAGGCGGTGTTTCGCCGCCGGAAACGAGATGGAGAAAACTATGAAGTACATGATGAATGCGACCGTGGCCATAGCCACGTTGTCCGTTTTGGCACTCGGCACGATTTCCGACGCTTCCGCCGACACGGCCGCTTGTGATCTGAAGATAAAGCTGACGGATAAAGCGGAAATGATGGAGGGTGGCGCCCATTTTAAGGGGACCCCCGGCACGGCGATGGCGGGTATGAAAATGGACAAAATGCCCGGCATGAAGAAGGAGGCGATGGCCGGTATGAAAATGGACAAAATGCCCGGCATGAAGAAGGAGGCGATGGCCGGTATGAAAATGGACAAAATGCCCGGCATGAAGAAGGAGGCGATGGCCGGCATGAAAGGGGCCCACGAAGTCCACGACGGACAGTATGGCGGGACGTTCTTCATGGCGCCCAACAAAACCCACCATATCGAGGGCATCTATTCGAAAGATTGCGGGTTCAGGCTGGTCCTTTTCAACGCCCATACACAGCCGATCAACGTCAATCGGTTCGGGGCCTTCGTCAAGTATATCCCCGAAGACGAGGATACGCCCGAAGCCTTCCGGATTCTCTCGCCGGCTCATGAAGGCAGCGTCCTTAAAGTGTCGAGTAACCCGAAAATTAAGGGCGAATTCGATGTCGAACTTTACGTAAGTTTCCCGGGCAGCGACGAACCGTCGATGTTCAACATCCGGGTCAAGCATTAAGACTCTCAAACGCCCGTCCCGACAGGACACGGCAACCACGGAATCATAAATAAGGGAAAGAAAACAACAATGACACATTTAAGATCGGTGGTCGGCATGATCGTCATCGCCGGCGCCTTGATCGCGAGTCCCGCGTTCGCGGCCAAAAAATACAAGGGCGGCGCGGTCAAAAACGGCGGCGTTATTCAGGGAAGCGTGATCTTCGAGGGCAAGGTGCCGACGCTGAAGGTCGCCATTCCTGCAAAGGACCGTAGCGTGTGCGGCAACGACCGCGAGGGGCCGGCGCTGATGGTCGGTCCGAAAAAAGGCGTCGGCGAGGTGGTCGTCTACATCAAGAAGCTCAAGAAGGGCAAACCCTGGGCAAAAAAACCGGCAACGGGACCGGTCCTCCGCAACGTCAAATGCCGGTTTGAGCCCCATGTCCAGGTTGTGCGTAAGGGTAAGTTGACGGTCATCAATGATGACCCGATTTTGCACAACACGCACGGTTTCTACGGCAAGCGCACGGCGTTCAACATGGCGTTGCCGAAACAAGGGGAGAAAATCAAGGCTTCCCTCAGGCGAACCGGATTCGCGCGGATGGAATGTGACGCGCACGCCTGGATGCGGGCTTACGTGTACGTCGCCAAAAACCCCTATTGGGCCATTACCGACGCCAGCGGGGCTTTTTCCCTGACCGATGTGCCGCCGGGCAAATACACCCTGGTCGTGGCGCAGGGACACTTGAAAGCGGTCGAGATGCCGGTGACCGTCAAGGCCAACGGCGACGAAAAACTGACGATTAAACTGAAGTAATAATGGGGCCAGGGGCCGGCGATTAATTGTCCTAACGGGGACGGGAAGGGGGAAGACAGGATGACGAACGGAAGCGGCGCAACCACCGCTGACGATCTTATTGATCGAAAACTCATTAGCCTGTGGCTCTATTGGGGCCTGTTTTGGCTAATGTTGGCGCCGTCGGTGGGGATGTTGATCTCGACGATGTTCACTTTCCCGGATTATTTGGGGGAATCTGAATATCTCACCTTCGGCAGGCTTCGGCCGATCCACGTCAATGGTGTCATCTTCGGCTCATTTTCGGGCCTCTTCATTGGCCTTTGCTATTACATCCTGCCGCGACTGACCGGTGTGCGGGTCTACAAGCAGCAATGGGGGTATGTTTTTGCCTGGATGTGGAACCTCGCTCTCGTCATTGGAGCGATATCGCTGATCCTCGGCTACAACCAAGGGCTGGAGGCAGGAGAACTGCCGCTCATCCCCGACATCATGATCTTCGTGACGGTGGTCGGCTTGACGGTGCAGTTCATCATGACCGTGGCGCAACGGACCAAACCGGCGATGTACGTCAGCCTGTGGTATCTGGTCGCCGCCTTCGTCTGGACGGTCGCCAACCTGGTTCTCGGGTTCGTCATTCCCTACACCATCCCCGGCATCAATAATGCCGCGTTCCACGGTCTGTTCCTGCATTATATCGTCGGTTTGTGGATCACCCCGGCGGGCTATGTCCTGGTCTATTATTTCCTGCCGGCAAGCATCAAGAATCCCATCTACAGCCATAAGCTTTCGATGATCGGGTTCTGGTCGCTGGCGCTGTTCTACCCCTTTGTCGGCATCCACCATTACCTCTACAGCCCGATCGCGGATTGGGCGGAAACCCTGGCCATCGTCACGTCGATGTTGCTGATCATTCCGGTGTGGACCGTGTTGCAGAATTTCTTCGGTACCATGATCGGCCGCTGGCACACGTTTGGCCGCAACCTGCCGGCCAAGTTTCTGATCATGGGATCGCTGATGTATCTCATCGGCTGCTTCCAGGGGTCGGTCGAGGCGTTGCGCTCGATCCAGGAGCCGACCCACTTCACCGATTTCGTGATCAGTCATTCCCACCTGACGGTGTTCGGGACATTCGTCGTCTGGGCGATTGGCGGGACCCTCTACGTGTGGCCCAAACTGTTCGACCGGCCGCTGTGGTCCTTCAAGTTGGGCAATTGGTCGTTCTGGCTGATTACCCTCGGCATCTCGACGATGGGAATCGTCCTTTCCGCCCAGGGCCTTCAGCAGGGCTATATGTGGATGGCCGGGACCGAATGGCTCGATTCCATGGTTTCGATCCGGCCTTATTGGGTTGTCAGAACGATGGCCGGGGCATCCATGGATATTGGCATGACCCTGTTGGTCTATAACCTGATGCGAACGGCGCTCAGCTCGCGGCAAGAGAAACCGGCGCCGGGTGATCCGGCGCTGGCGACGGGAGGTGTTCAATGAACGTCCGCATCGTCGCCCTCTTCGCCGGCGTGTTCTTCATTGTGCTGGCGACATTCATTCAAGGATTCCTTCCGGCGATGGTTCCGGAATCCCTGCAGACCCGTGTTTCCAAGGTCGTGCGCACCGATCTCGGCGAACTGAAATGGATGATCGCCGATGCCACCGACTATACGCCCCAACAGGCGCGCGGCCGCGCGGTCTATATTCGCGAGGGCTGCGCCTACTGTCATTCGCAGTTCGTCCGCCCGGTCACCGGCGAATCACGGCGGTGGGGGCCGGTCTCGCAGTCGGGCGAATATGCCTTCGATCAGCCGCATCAGTTTTCCACACGCCGCATCGGGCCGGACCTGACGCGGGTCGGACTAAAGTACAGCGATGGCTGGCACTACGCGCATTTCTGGAATCCTCGCATGATCACACCCGATTCGATCATGCCGCGGTTCTCACGGCTGTTCGACAAAGCCTCCGAAAGAGTGAAGATCGTCACCGGCAATGACGGCAACCGCAGTCTCGAGAAGAACGCCGCCAGTGAAGCCCTGTTCAATTTCGACGCCAAGGAACGCCTTCGCCTGACGCCGAACACCGACGGATTGGTTTTCGTCAGGGAAAAAGGCAAAAACCCGGTCATTTTCACGCCGAACAAAGAATTCACCGGCGATTCGGTGCAACTGATTTCCAGCAGCGAGGATCTGGAGGCCCTGATCGCCTATGTACAAAAGCTCGGCACCAACCGCGGCAAATGGCGGGATCTTTTCAAACCGCAGCAATTGGACGCTACGGATATTACCGTTCCCCGGTCCGAGGAATGGATCGCAGACGGCAAGGAAGTCTACCGGCGACGATGCCTGGGTTGTCACGGTGCCAATGGAGACGGCAACGGGCTGGCCGCGACCTTCCTCGATGTCAGGCCGAGAAATTTCAACATCGCCGTCTTCAAGTTCAGGGCGACGCCGACGGGTTCGCTGCCGACGGACGGCGATATGATCCGCACCATCACTCGGGGGGTCAGGGGAACGGCGATGCCGACCTTCCATATGGTGCCGATGAAGGACCGGTTGGCGGTTATCCAATACATCAAGTATGAACTCGCCGTAGACCGCAAAGACCCCGACGAGCTATTTCTCTATTTCGTCGAGGAACCGCCACGACCGCCGATCTATATCGGCGCCCCGCCGGAGCCGTCGCCGGAATTTGTCGAAGAGGGGCGGGCCGTCTGGCAGAAAGCAAAGTGCTGGGAGTGTCACGGTGATACGGGCAAAGGGGACGGCGCTAAGGCGCTCACCCTGAAGGACGATTTCGGCTTTTCGATTCCGCCGGCGAACCTGACCACGGGCTTGTTCAAATCCGGCTCCTCGGTGAGAGATATTTTTCGCACCATCACCACCGGCCTCAATGGGACGCCGATGCCGACTTATGCCAAGTCGTTCACCGAAGATCAGCGTTGGGCGCTGTCCTATTACATCCTGGCGCTTTCGGCCTACACCGACCCGCTGTCCGGAAAACCGTTGTCGATTTCCCCGGAGGACCGGGAAGCGCTCAACGATCCGGAGCTTCAGGCCCCTTCCGTCAGGCTCGCCTACGGCGGCAAGAACCAGCCGCGAAAAACCACCGAGGTCTCTAAATTTGCCGGCGAGGCCTGGGCCGAGAAGCATGGCATCGAAAACGCCGAAGACGTGGCCTCGAAACAAGTGAGGAATTAGACTATGGCTGAGCTTACATTCTATCAATTCCTGATCGCCCTGTGCATGGGACTGGGGGCGGTGAGCATCTTCATCTGGGCGGGTTTGTCGGGGCAGTTTAACGATATCGAAGCCGTCAAGCATCAGGTCTTGGAGGTGGAAAACGATGACTGACAAAGCCCCTCCATTGAACGATGGCGTTGACGGGGCGCCGGGAAACAATTCCGGCGTCGCCCACGAGGACGCCTTGGAAACCTATGGCGACGGCTCCGTCTCGGCCCGGCACGGCGGCATCAACAGATGGCTCCTGGTCGTCTATGCGGTGCTGTTCGTCTGGGCCCTGTACTACGCTTTTACTTATTGGGGCGGGCTCGGCCCGGGCCTGGATTATTGATTTTATTGGAGGGATTGGACGATGCTGGCCGCAAAAATCGTGTTAGTGATATCCGTGATCAACCTTGTTTTTCTTTTCTCCGAAGTTGGCTTCAACGTCATCGGGGTGGCGATATATTAGTACGGAGGTTCCATGCTCCTTAACGAAGCGATTTCTTTTTGGTCATTCGTCGCCTTCACGGTCGCGTTCTTCGCCTGGGTTGCGTATCTGGCCGCGAAAAAGTAACGCTGACCGGTCGAGGAAACCGCCGAGGGTGAAGCGCCCGGTTACAAGGCAGCGAACATGAGCTATTACGTCTACGTCTTTATCGCCGGAATTGCCGGCAGCTTTCACTGCATCGGCATGTGCTCCGGGTTTGCCTGCGCGCTGGGCGCCGACCGCTCGGGAAAACGCTTGCCGAGCATCCTCCGCCACCTGCTGTTTAATACCGGGCGGTTGACGGTATACGCTTTCCTCGGCGGGGTCGCGGGGTCCTTATCGGCGGCCCTGGCGATGTCGAGCACCGCCGCCGTGGTGACCACCGCCCAGCAGGCCCTGACGGTGCTTGCCGGATCGTTGATGGTGTTGATGGCGCTGCAACTCTTCGGACTATTGGTGTTGCGCCCGGTGCCGGGGTTCGGCGGCCGGGCGTTGGCACACGCCATTGGCACCTTGGCGGCGGCACAAAGCCGCGCCGCGCCGGTGGCCTTGGGCGTGTTTAACGGATTTCTCCCGTGTCCGCTGGTCTATGCCTTCCTCGCCCAGGCCGCCGCCAGCGGCAACGCCGGTTCCGGCGCCCTGACCATGACCGCGCTGGGTCTCGGCACCTTTCCCGCCATGCTGGCGATGGGTTGGATGGGGGTCAGGATGCGGCCGACGTGGCGGCAGACCGGGGTCCGCCTGGCCGGAACCATTGTCCTGGCGTTCGGGGTACTCACCATTGCCCGCGCCTTCGTTCCCCTGGACGGGCTGGCGCCTTCCCTATGACCGCCGCGACCCAAAGCCTGTGCAGCCATTGCCACCTGCCGGTTTCGATTGGCGGCGTCGAACGGCAATTGACAGGCAACCGCCACCGGTTTTGCTGTTACGGCTGTTGCCTCGCTTATCAGGTCGGCCAAGGCAACACCGAGGAAAGCACCGCCACCTGGCTTCTGATTCGGCTCGGAATCGGCGCCTTCCTGGCCATGAACATCATGCTGTTCAGCATCCTGCTCTATTCCGGCACCTTGACCGACGCGGATGAGCCGGTCCGCCGGGGCATCCATTTGCTGCTTTGGGCGTTGGCGACGCCGGTGGTGGTCATCCTCGGCGGGCCCTTCATGAGCGATGCCTGGCGCGCCGCCGGGCGCGGTCGGATTACCGCCGACGCCCTGATTTCCATCGCCGCGCTCGCCGCCTACGTTTATTCGGCGCTGGCCGCGTACAGGGGCGGCGGCGACGTCTATTTCGATACCGCGACCATGCTGCTGGTGCTTTTCACCCTCGGCCGGTATCTGGAGGCCACCGGCCGCGCCCAGGCCGTGCGCAATTTGGAACCCCTGTTTCAAGCCGAGAACGGTTGGGCCCATGTTATTGCCGATGGCGGCGATGAACGGCTCAGGATTCGCGACCTCGCCCCTGGCATGCGGATACGCCTTCGGCCCGGAGAACGCGCACCGGTCGATGGCACGGTGTGTGACGGGCGCTCCGAGATGGACGAAGCGGTGATCACCGGCGAAAGCCGGCCGGTGGCCAAGCAACCGGGGTCGATGGTGCGCGCCGGAAGCGTCAATCTGTTGGGCCAGTTGATCGTGGAATGCACGGCGCCGGCGGCGGAATCGACCTGGGCGGCGATCAGCCGATTGGTCCGCGATGCTCTCAAGCGGGAAACCCCTATACAGCGCTTGACCGATCGCTGGGCTGCATTTTTCGTGCCCGGTGTCATCGTTCTCGCCGGGTTGACGGTATTGTTTTGGTCCCGAGACCTGCCGTTCGACCAATCCCTGCTCGCCGGCCTGGCGGTGCTGGTGGTGGCCTGCCCTTGCGCCTTGGGCCTGGCGGCGCCCATGGCGACGACGATGGGCATCGGATTGCTCGGCCAGCGGGGCTGCCTGGTCCGCGACGGCGCCGTCCTCGAGACATTGGCCCAAATCAAGGGTGTCGCCTTCGACAAGACCGGCACCCTGACCATGGGCAAGCCACGGCTGGTCGGGATCGAGGCCGACGATACCCCGGCGGACGAGGTATTGCGGGTTGCCGCCAGCCTCGAGCGCGGTTCCGAGCACCCGATCGCAGAATCCGTGGTTTCGGCGGCGGAAGAGAAAAACCTTTCCTTGATCGACGTCTTCGAGCCGCGGGCGGTGCCGGGTCTCGGGATCATCGGGGAGATGGCCGGGAACCCGGCGGCGGCAGGCACCGCCGCGTTGATGGAAGAACGGGGCTGGAAGGTTCCCTCGCACCTTCTGTCCAGGGCCGAAAGCCTGGAAACCGAACACTATTCGTTGGTTTGGGTCGGTTGGGCCGGGCGCGTGCGGGGGCTTTTGTGGCTCGATGATCGGTTGCGTGACCAGGCGCGGGAAACCGTCCAGGGCCTGCGCCGCCAGGGCCTGTTCACGGCGTTGTTGACGGGGGATCGCCGATCCGTGGCGGCGCGGGTCTTCGATGCCGTCGGCGCCGATGCGGTCGAAGCGGTGCTATTGCCGCAAGGCAAGGTCGAGGCCCTGGCCGATTTGAGCCGGCGCCACGGTCCGATGGCGATGGTCGGGGACGGCATCAACGACGGGCCGGTACTGGCGGCGGCCGCCGTCGGGGTGGCGGTCGGCGGCGCTACCGATCTGACGCGCGAGACGGCTGACGTCGTCCTGCCGGAAGACGGGCTGCACCTGATGCCCTGGGTGATTGACGTCGCCGTCCGCGTTCGTCGGACCATCCTGATAAATTTGGCCGGCGCCTTCGGATACAATGCTATCGCGCTGACTCTTGCGGTCATCGGATGGCTACAACCCGTGGCCGCGGCCCTGCTGATGGTCGGCTCCAGTCTCGCGGTCGTCGTCAATTCGCTCCGCCTGAGTAAGCATTGCGCGGGACAAATGGCGGATCAAACTTGAAATGGGCTGCTAAATACCTGTCGTAAATCAATTTTGAATATGTGTGGCTTTCAACGGTTTTCGACACACGCCCGCGGAACAACATAATTTAATGGATGTCCGCATTGGGTCAAAAACAGACTCTTTGCGACTGCCCCAAAAATGTCTGCTTTCGGGGTAAGAGCGGACTAAATTCGACTCCCCTTCCGAGAACTCAATAATCCGGTCTTCCTCAATAAAATAGGAGAAAGACCATGTTCATCTTCACGAATAAGACCGTTCAGCGTGCACCATGGAACAAAGGAAAGCTGACTGGACAAAAACCACCACTTCTGCCGAAGCATGTGTGGGCGATACGAACCAAACTACATCTCGATGGGCGCATCAGAGATCTCGCGCTTTTCAATCTTGCCATCGACAGCAAACTACGCGGTTGTGATTTGGTAAGCTTGAGGGCAGGAGATATTGCCCCACACGGTTATGCAATCGATCGCGCAATGGTGCGCCAACGAAAAACAGGTCGCCCAGTTAAATTCGAGATTGCTGAGCACACACGGCAGGCTGTCGATAATTACCTTAGAGCTAATCCCAGAACATCTGATGATTTCTTGTTTGTAGGGTGGAAAGGAAGAAATAGCCCACTGACAACTCGTCAGTACGCCAGACTGGTGTCCCAATGGGTTACAAGCGTTAGCTTGGACGCATCACTATTTGGTACGCATTCACTGCGGCGAACCAAGGCTACCCTCATTTATCGGCAAACCGGGAACCTTCGAGCGGTTCAATTGCTCCTTGGACATTCTAAGATTGAAAGCACCGTCAAGTATTTGGGCATTGAAGTGGATGATGCCTTGGACATTGCGGAGAAAGTTGATATTTAACCAAAGGGCAGGGCGCTAGCGCCCTGCCTTCTTTCCCAAACTCATATTCAGTTTTGAGGTAACAAATTTGCTAACCGATGGGTGCGTAATCCAAGTGCAAATAACGTCGGTTGCGGGCCCCCGCAACCACATTATTCGTAGCTACAGGGATGCAAAATCAAGGTGCAAATAACGCTGGTTGCCAGCCCCCGCAACCATCTTAATTTGCTCGGCCCGCTCCTCGTAAG
>Ga0310122_10003021_pt1 | contig 10705 bp, 8 predicted proteins | sample CB6_Bottom_1051__FD_203503 | JGI IMG/M metagenome (GOLD analysis project Ga0310122, IMG submission 203503) | Marine microbial communities from Western Arctic Ocean, Canada - CB6_Bottom_1051 | ecosystem: Environmental > Aquatic > Marine > Oceanic | place: Canada: Western Arctic Ocean | collected...
CCGGGAACAAGCCTATGCATCCATCACTTTCCCGTAATCCGGCAACCGTCCAATATCCGACTGAACGCAACATATATGGATTAAAAGGCGCCCCAATTGGGGGTCCCTCGTCGTCTGCCGCTTCCCCCTTGAGACAAAAATTTAAACATGCGATGCGGAAAGGTCAATTCACCTGGGCGTGCAAATAATACCAAATTAATTTTTTGCTTTCCCTGGGGCCGGTTTGTTTGCTGTGATGGGGTCGAACCTTGAGATCCAGGAAAGGCCGAACCATGGCGCTGTCTTTTATTTTATATTTTTTGAAATGGCACTTGCGGATTGCCTGCTGGCGATCCCCGGAATTCGCCAAGCGGCTCAAGGAAAAGAATCTGGTCGCCCAATTCAAGATCGCCGACGATTCCGACGGGCGTTATTTCGAATTCGAGAACGGCAAAATCACCTCGAAGTCCGGCCTCCATCCGGAGCCCGATGTTTCGGTGATATTCAAAAACCAGCGGATAGCAAAAGACCTGCTGATCCCGCCCATCGACTATCAAAAACAAATCGACGCCATCAAAAATTTCAACCTGATGATGATTGGTCCGGACGAGCAGAGCAATTGGCTGACCGAAATTATTTTGGAAGCGGGCCGCGTCGGCTGGCGATGGGGCACCGATGTTGGGCATGGCGAAATCCGCTATACCAACCACACCAATGGCGGGCCGGTATTTGTTTATACCAAGGATGGCAAAATCGTACGCCTGACGCCCATTGATTTTACCGACGACGACGCCGGCACCTGGACCATCGAAGCCCGCGGGCGAAAATTTTCGCCGCCGCGCAAAACCAGTCTGGCGCCGCATGGGCTCGCCTCCAAATCCCTGATCTATTCGAAAGACCGGCTGCTCTACCCGATGAAACGGGTGGATTTCGATCCCAATGGCGCGCGCAACTGCGATCAGCGCGGCCTATCGGGCTATGAGCGGATTTCCTGGGACGAGGCGTTGGATATCGTCGCGTCCGAGATCAAGCGCATGAACCGTGAGCACGGGCCCGGCGCCATCCTGGCGGTCCGCTCCTCGCACCACACCTGGGGCAATGTGGGCTACTACATCAGCGCGTATGTGCGTTTCACCAATATCATCGGCGCCTCGACGACCATGCTCAATCCCGACAGTTGGGAGGGCTGGTATTGGGGCGCCATGCATCACTACGGGCATTCGATGCGCAACGGCGCCGCGGAAATTTACGGCCAGGTGGAAGACTGCCTGAAGGAATGCGAGCTGATCGTCTATTGGGCCAGCGATCCGGAAGTGACCAACGGGGTTTACGGCTCGTTCGAGGGCACCATCCGCCGCCAATGGGCCAAGTCTTTGGGTATCGAAATGGTCCATATCGATCCCTACCTGAACGAAACCGCCGCCTTTATGGGGGGCCGCTGGATTGCACCCCGCCCGACGACCAGCCCGGCCTTGGCGCACGCCATCACCTATGTCTGGATGACCGAGGGTCTGTACGACAAAGACTATGTCGCCACCCGGACCACGGGCTTTGATAAATGGCGTGCCTATATTATTGGCGACGACGATGGAACCCCCAAATCGCCGGAATGGGCGGAAGCGGAGACCGGCGTTCCGGCCCGCGATATCCGCGCCCTGGCACGCCAATGGGCGAATAAGAAAACCTATCTGGCCGCCGGCAGCATGGGCACCACGCTTGGCGGCGCCTGCCGCTCGGCCACCGGCGCGCAATGGGCCCGCTCGATGATCTGCCTGATGGCAATGCAGGGCCTCGGCAAGCCGGGCATCAATTTCGGCAATCTGCAATTCGGCGCGCCCATCGACTACAATTTCTTTTTTCCGGGCTATGCCGAAGGCGGCATGAGCGGCGATCTCGCCAACACCGGATCGGCCATCAATCTCTACCAGCGCATGCCGCATCTTTTGAGCATGAACCCCAATCAGCAGTCGGTGCCGCGCTTGAAAATGCCGGAAGCCATAATGGAAGGTAGCGCCGAAGGCTATCCCATCGATATCCGCTCGATCGAAGGGCAGTTCATCCCGGTAAAATATCCGGCCCCCGGCCATTCACCGGTGCGGATGATGTACAAATACGGCTCGTCGTATATTAGCACCCAGCCCGACAGCAACCGCTATATTAAAATGTACCAGAGCGACAATTTGGAATTCGTCGTGACCCAGGCGATCTGGAACGAGGGCGAAGTGCGTTTTGCCGATGTCATCTTGCCCGCCTGCACCAATTTCGAGCGCTGGGATATCGGCGAATGGGCCAATCCGGGCGGCTATGGGCATGATTGGATCGGCCAGCTCAATCACCGGGTCATCGGGCTCCAGCATCCGGCGATCAAGCCGCTGGGAGAATCGAAATCCGATTTCCGCATTTTCCACGAAATCTGCAAACGGATGGGCCACGGCGCCTATTTTTCGGAAGGCATGTCCGAGTTGGATTGGGTGAAGCGCATGTTCGACGCATCCGATTTGCCCAAGCACATCACCTGGAAGAAGTTTCTCAAGAAAGGCTATTTCGTGGTGCCGCCGGAGGGAGAAAAGACGCGCCCGGCCACGTCCTATCGCTGGTTCGCCGAGGGCCGCAAAAAAGATGTGCCCGAGCCGCATCCGCTGCCCGGCTCCTACGGCGAGGATTTCCTCGACGGTTTGCAAACCCAATCGGGGAAAATCGAATTCGAAAGCCAAAGTTTGAAACGCTACGGCCAGGATCCCGAGCGTCCGCCGCTGAACAAATACATTCCGTCCTGGGAAGGCCTGCATTCGTCGGACCTTGTGGAGAAATATCCCTTGCAGCTTATTTCGCCTCATTCGCGCTACTCCTTTCACACCAAGGGCGACGGCAAGGGCAGCTCGATCAATGATATCGAAGACCACCGCACCCAAATCGACGGGTATTACTATTGGATCGCCCGCCTCAATGGCGATGACGCCAGGGCGCGCAACATCCGTGACCGGGACCTGATCAAATTGTACAACGGCCGCGGCGCGGTGATTTGCGCGGCGCAATTGACCGAGCGCCTGCGCTCCGGCGTGGTGCATGCGCGCCAGGCTTCCGCGGTGTACGATCCGATCGGTAAGCCGGGCTATTCCACGGACCGTGGCGGCTGTATCAATCTGTTGACTCCGGGGCGGACGCAAACAACGAAAACCCATTCCGCCGCCTACAATTCCTGCCTCATCGAGATCGAACTGTGGGATGGAACCGAATCCCAAACGGCCGCGGGCGAGGCGGCCGAAATTGGCGGCGAAGTGCCCGCCGAAGCGGTTTGAGGACCCGGCCATGATGAAATGGAATCTCATTGTCGATGTTGGCAGGTGCCACAACAGCCAAAATTGCTATCTCTCGGTGGTCGATGAATATGCCGGCAACGAATATCCCGGATACACGGCTGAAATGCCTTTGCACGGGCACAAATGGATCGACATTCTCAAACGCGAGCGTGGCCAGGCGCCGATGGTCGATGTCTCCTACATGCCGACCATGTGCAATCACTGCGACGATGCGCCGTGCATCGCGGCGGCCGAAAACGGCGCCATAAAAAAGCGTGACGACGGAATTGTCCTGATCGATCCGGTCAAGGCCAAGGGTCAGAAGCATTTGGTCGATGCCTGCCCATACGGCGCGATCTGGTGGAACGAAGAGCTAGAGGTGCCCCAGCATTGGAACTTCGACGCCCACCTCCTGGACCGGGGCTGGAAGCAGCCCCGCTGCGTGCAGGCCTGCCCGACCGGTGCGCTGCGCTCGGTGTTCACCGGCGATGAGGAGATGGCGGTGATCGTCAAGCGCGACGGGCTGCAAGTGCGCGGGCCCGAGCTTGGCACCCGCCCGCGCGTCTATTACCGGAATATGGACCTATTCGAGAAATGCTTCATCGGCGGCTCCATCGCCGGCATCAAGGACGGCAAGGAAGAATGTATTTCGGGCGCCGTGGTGGTATTGAACAGGGATGGGGCGAAAATCGCCGAATTGACCAGCGACGATTTCGGCGATTTCAAATTCGATGGCCTGGATCCTGATAGCGGCGCCTACACCGTGGAAATCCTGCATCCCGATTTCCAGTCCAAATCCGAGACCGTTAATCTCGGCGAAAGCATTTATCTGGGTCTGCTATCGTTGCAAACGCGGTAGCCGGGGAGGCGCGGCAGCTGGCCCGGCGGCCATTATTGTCAATGGCCGTGCCGTTCGATATAGCGCTGGTGGTATTCCTCGGCCCGGTAAAATTTTGAATATTCGGCGATTTCCGTGACGATCGGATCGCGGTAGGCGCGGCTTTCTTCCTTGTGCGCCAGCGAGCGCCGCGCCGCCGTTTCCTGGTCGGGCGAGTGATAATAGATTGCCGAGCGGTATTGGGTGCCGAGGTCGGGGCCCTGGCGGTTCAAGGTGGTTGGATCGTGAATGTTCCAAAACACCTCCAACAAATCTTCGTAGCTGACTTTTTCCGGATCGAATTCGACCTGCACCACTTCGGCGTGGCCCGTGGCCCCGGTGCAAACGGCTTCGTAGGTGGGGTTATCCTGGGTTCCGCCGGCGTACCCGGACACCGCATCCTTGACGCCATCAACCTTGCGAAACGCCGCCTCGATCCCCCAAAAACAGCCGGCGCCAAACGTTGCCATTCCCATAAACCGCTCTCCTCAATACCGATAAAGCCGAATTGGCCAGTTTCGCGCCTTATTTACCATAAAATTGCCACAACCCAATGCAAAAGCTTGTGACGCCTTCGCTTGCTAAGCTATTGCTTACCGGCGTTGACCAAAACGATAATAAAGACGGTACCAACATGAACCTTCGTTGCCTCCCGGCCGATCCGAAACCGAAAGCCCCGCGGCGGCTGGCGATCTTTTTCATCGCCTCGGTTTGGGCGGTCCTGGCATCGGCGAACGGGGCGGCTATCGCCGGCCCGGCCACCGACTTGGTGGAGAAATTTCATGATGACCTGATCGCTGTGATGAAGAAGGCCGATACGATCAGCATCGAAAAGCGCTACGAGATTCTGGAACCCAGCGTGCGCCGTACCTTTAACATGCCGGTCATGATCCGCATCGTTTCGGGCGCCGCCTGGCGATCGGCGGGCGAGGAAGACAAGGGCGCCGTGGCGGACGCCTTTACCAAAATGAGCGTCAGCACCTACGCTTCGCGCTTCGACGGGTATTCCGGGCAAAGGTTCGAAACCCTGGCCGAAACGACCGGTCCCAATAATTCAGTGGTGGTGCGCACCAGGATCGTGAGCCCCGGAGATACGCCGGTCAAACTGACCTATATTTTGCGGAAATATTCCGGAAAATGGAGAGCCATCGACGTCATCCTGGCCGGCGGCATCTCCGAGCTGGCGCTGCGCCATTCCGAATACCGGTCCACCTTGAAAAAAGGCGGCCTATCGGGCTTGGCAAATATTCTCAACAAAAAATCCGACGAGATCCTGGGCCGCAATTAATCCGCCGCCCGGCGGGCGCGCAGCGCCTCTTCGGCCTCCACCGATTTCAATATGTAAAAAACAACCAGCCCCCAGGCGATCCATATCACTTCGCGCAAGCGGCGGACCAGCGCCGTCGCCAGGCCGAGGGTGGGCGAGCCGGTGATCGCGGTGCCGATAAGCACCATCGCCCCTTCCTGGGCGCCAATCGCGGCGGGTATGAAAAACAGCGCCGAGCGGACCATTTGCGCCACCGCCTCGATAATCCAGGCGTCCCAGAATGATATCGCATGGCCGATAAATTTCATGGTGTAAAAAATCTCGGCAACACCCAAGACCCAATTCAGGAACGACAGCATCAGGGCGGTCACAAAGCGCGCCCGCTCATTGGTGTAAAAATGCACCAACCGGTCATCCACGTCTTCGATGCTGTCCAGGAATCCCAGAATCGCCTTGAAGGCGGGCCGGGCGGCCAACTTGGCTCCGATCGCGCTCGACAGCTTAAAGCGCTGAATGACAAAAAACAGGATCACGGCGCCGGAAAAAACAATCAGTCCGGCCAGGGCGGAGCCGGAGTAATCGGCCAATTTTTGCGAGGCGATCATCATCGCAAAGCCGATGGCGAGAAACCCGACCAGGGCGAAAACGATCAAGGTTTTCGACAGGATCAGCGATGCGATGCCTTCCCGGTAGTCGATACCGTAGCAGCGTTTCAAGAGGATCGCCTTGATCGGCTCGCCGCCGACACTGGCCGCCGGCGTTATCGTGTTGAAGGCTTCGCCGACCAGCCGGACCTGGTAGAAGCGGTATAGCCAGGCAAGCGTGACCGGCGCCGTTGGCGCGGTTAGTTGCCAGGCCAGCGCATCGATCAGGAAGGCGGCAAAATACAACGCCAATATGAGGGCGAAGCCGGCGCCCATGTTGGCGGCCAGCGCGAGGGCGCCCTGGAAATCGGTCTGCCATACCACCACGCCGAAAAGTGCGATGCCCGCGAGGAGGAAGAATGTATTTATTTTGCTCAACCTCACCCCGGTCCGTGGCTGGATTTAAGGATTATACGTGGTGGTCTTCATCGCGGACGGTGGACCCAAGTATCCAATAAACTTGCGCACCGACCGCCGCCAATGGCAAAAGATACCGCATCCAGTCGAGGAGCGCCAATGCCAGCACGATGGCCCAAAAATCGGCGCGCGCCAGCTCGCGGAAGGCGACGATCAGGACGGTTTTGAAATCTTTATATTCCGCCGCCGCGCCCGCATCCGGGTTAACCATAACGGGTTCAAATTCGCCAAGCCCATCGCGCCATTTCCAATAGAGCGACAGGGCATAGTTGATGGTGCCGCCGGCGGCGGCGGCGAGGCCGAACCAAAGCCAGATAATTTGCCCGGTTTGGGCATGCGCTCCCTGTCCCATCGCCGCAAACAGCGCGGTGTGCACAACCCAATCGACGACGGTTTCAAATTCGTGGCCGAAACGGGACGAGAGGTTCTTGGCGCGGGCGATTTCCCCATCGCAATTGTCGAGCAAATAATTGAGGAACAAGAATACGCCGCCCAAAATTCCGTACCTGTATCCGCCTTCAAAAAAGCAATAGGCAGCGAACAATCCGAATAGCAGCGAAATGAATGTGGCCTGATTGGCGGTAAATGGGGTCTTGAGTAAAAGCATCGTCACCGGGCGCGACAGGTGCCGGATGAGCGGAAACAGGGTCCGGGGCCTGGCCGGTATTTTAAGCCCGGGATCGCTCATGGGCTTCTTCCAACCCGGAAAATACCCATCAATGCCGGCAGCACGGTCAACGTCGAGACCAGGGTCAAGGTGATGGCGATGGTCAACAGGACCCCCATGCTGGCGGTGCCCGGATGGCCCGACAGCGAAATACTGGCGAACGATCCGATCGTGGTCAGGGCGCTGAAAACGACGGCGCGCGGCGTTGAGGTGGCCATGGCGCCACCATCGTGGCCGGCCGATTTTTCGCGCATGACAAGATGGATTGCGCTGGCAATTCCGAGCCCGAACAGCAGCGGCAGAACAATCACATTGGCGAAATTGAACGGCAGATCAGCCAACACGGAAACCGCCATGGTCAGGCTTGCGGCGACAAACAGGGGCGCGAAAATTAAAAGGATCTCCTTGGCGCTCCGGGTGATGGCGATGACCAGGGCGGCGATGCCTAAGAACGCCCAAAGCGCCGCCTGCACGAAAGCCTCGACGACGACGCGCCCGGCCTCCAAAATGGTGACCGGCGATCCGGCGGCCTTGGGCGCGATTTTTCGAACCTCGGCGACGAATTCGGCCAGGGCTTTCCGGTCCGCCATGTCGGCCTTGGGCTTCACCGTCACGATGGCGCGGCCGTCCTTGGCGATTTGGCGGGATTTCAGGGCGCCCGGCAAGGAGCCAAGATCGATTGCCGAGACCTCAAGCGCCTGGCGCAATTCCAATATGCGGTTGACCAGGGTCTGGGTCAGGCGCGCCTCCAGCTGCTGCAAATTTGCCGGTTCCGCTTTGAATTTGGCCGCAAAATCGCCCAGCGCGGCCGACAGGTTTCGAATATCGCTGGAATTTTCGGCCGTGCTCAAAAAGGCGCCAAAATCTTGAAAGGCCGCCAATCTGTCCAGGTGGCTGGATCGGCGCCGTTCCGGCTCAAGACTGAGCGACGGCGCCAGCGTGAAGCTCAATGTCTCGGCAATTTCGAGCTTGATATCTTGTTGCTCAGGAACCAGATCATTGACCGAAACGGCGGATTTTACGGTCGGCAATTTGCGGAGCGAAAGAGCCAATTGGCCGGCCCGCCTTGTATCATCGGCGAGAATTTCGATTTGGTATGGTCCGCCGCCATTGGCCTTCATCAAATCAAACAACGTCGCAACCGATTCCGATTTTCGGTCTTTCAGGCTCAAGGGATCAAAGTCAAAGCGGACCTGGGGGGTCACGACCAGGCCAAGAATTCCAGCGCCGCCGATCAACAGACCCAAAGGCCTGGTCCAGCGATAACCAACCTTGCGGCCGCCCGCCGCCGCCTGGACCGATTGGCCGTTTTTATTGATCATCGGCGCCAGCATCAACAGCGCTGGCAGCAGCGTCAAGTTGGCGGCGAGGGCTATGAACATGCCGCCGCCGGCAATGATGCCGAGCTCGGCGAGCCCGATATAATCGGTGGGAACGAAGGCGAGAAAGCCCATGGCCGCCGCCAAGGCCGACAGGATCAGCGCGCCGCCGACATCGCCGCCGGCCTCGATCAGGGCATCCCGCACCGGTATGCCCGCTTGCGTCGCTTCTTTGTAGCGCAGCGTATAGTGGATGCCGAAATCGACGCTTAGTCCGATGAACAACACCGCAAAGGCAACCGATATCAGGTTCAAGGTGCCCACCGCCAGGGCGGCGTAACCGGCGGTCCAGATCAAGCCGGCCACAAGTGTCACCAATACGGCGCCCGCCAGTTTTAGATTTTTGAGGCCCCATATCAGCAAAAGGACAACCAGGGTGAACGACAATACGCCCGCCAGTCCAAGGCCATCGACGACGCTTTCCAGTTCCTCATATGCCAAGGCGACGGAACCGGTCAGGCGCGCGCGGACCCTATATTTACTCGCCAATTGCAGGTCGGAGAATATCTCCCGCAGCCTCTCGATGACCTCACCGCCCGGCTGCAGCGAGCCGTAATCCAGGCGCGGCTGCAAGATTATGGATCGAAACTCCGCGCCTTCGGTTGCGTCCTTGCCGGCAATCAAATTGCGCCAGGACATAACCTTGCGCTCACCGGCGATCTGCGCTCGGATGACTTTATCGGTTGCCCGGAGAATGCCGCCGAGGGCTGCGATTTCGGCCGTGCCGGATGCCTCGGCGCTCTCTTTGAGGATCAGGCGCAAGGTTCCGAACAGACCCGGAAGGGTGGGATCGTTCCAGAGCTTGCCGATGAACGGCTGGGCATCGTTCAACCGTTCGACGAGGCTTTCCAACTCCTCCTTGGATAAATACAGGAACCCATTTTTGGCAAAAAACGCCAAGCCGCTGGGATCGAACACTTCGCCAAAAATGTCCGGCGATTTGGCGAGTTCCCCGGTCAATGCCGTGGCGGCATCGGCGAGCAAATCGGCGTTAACCCCATCCAAGACGATGACCATATTGTCGTTGAACTGGGGAAACGCCCTGTCCATCGCCGTGGCGTTTTTGCGAAAGTCCAAATCGGGGGAAAGCATGTCTTCGGTATCGGTGTTGATGCCGATGCCGGTGGCCGCAAAATAGCCGACGGCGATGGTCAGGATGGCTATCAGGGCAACGGCGGCCACCGCGTTTTTGGTGATAAACCCGATCCACTGCCTAAGCGCCGCTTCCGTTTTATTCAATGATTTGTCGTCCCCGTGGGAAGCCCGTGATTTTCGCTGCTTATACCATACCGCTCCCGGCTTGACATCCTATGCGGTGTCCAACAATTTCTTCGGCCATGAACATCATGCCTTGGGATCAGCGCATCGCCCGTGTCCTGGTTCGCCCGTTGGTCGGCGGTCCGGTGCGGCCCAATCACATCTCCGCCCTAACCCTGATTCTGGCCTTGGCGGGCGCCGCCCTGCTGGCAACCGGCGAGGCCACCCAAGTCAATTGGGGCGCGGGGTTGTTTATCCTGTCGCGGTTCCTGGACCATTTCGACGGCGAGCTGGCCCGCCAGCAGGGCTCCACCTCCAAGTTGGGCTATTACCTGGATTACGTCTCCGGCGGAATTGGTTATGCGGCTCTATTCATCGGCATCGGCGTGGGGCTGGTGGGACCCTTGGGCGTTTGGGCGGTTATTTTGGCGGCAGCCGGCGCCGCATCGGCGCTCATTTCGATGTTTTCGAATATGGCGATTGACAATTACCGCGATGGCGCCGAGACCCTCGACGCCCTCGGATATCCGGGGTTCGCCGGGTTCGAGCTCGAGGATGGAATATATATTCTGGGTCCCGTCACCTGGGCCGGATGGCTGCTGCCATTTTTTGTCGCCGCCGGGATCGGCGCGTCGGTTTATTGCCTCTGGACAATCTTCACCCATTTAAAGCATATCGCCGCCAGCCGCTAAATATCACTTTGCCTTGGAAAACAAAGTGCGGCGGTGAAAGACGATGAAAATGGCGGCAAATACTGTGGCGCCGACGGACGCCGCCAGGATCAATTGAACGCTCCATCCCAGGATAACGGCCAGCGGCACGGCAAGCATGGCGTCGTCGGGATCGAAGCCGAAGGTATTGCTAATCTCGGCGGCACCCTCGCCTTTTTGGCTCTCGATGCGGACCACGGTAAGCAGAA
>Ga0310122_10003022_pt1 | contig 10699 bp, 11 predicted proteins | sample CB6_Bottom_1051__FD_203503 | JGI IMG/M metagenome (GOLD analysis project Ga0310122, IMG submission 203503) | Marine microbial communities from Western Arctic Ocean, Canada - CB6_Bottom_1051 | ecosystem: Environmental > Aquatic > Marine > Oceanic | place: Canada: Western Arctic Ocean | collected...
CTCGCGTGCTCACCGACTTCAGGCGCTACCCCACATGCGAACGTGCGGGGGCTCGTCCTCGAGCCAACGGCCGCGAACGCGAACGGCGCGATGGCCGAGCACCCTCGCCCGGATGTTTCTCGTGCACGGGGTCGTAGCCGAGGGCCGCGCAATCATCGGCGACCCGCTGTGCGATTTCCCGAAACGACTGGTTCTGATTGACCGCATCCTCCACTCAGACTCGCTGTTCGAGCAGGGCGCGCATCATGACTGCATGGTCGAGATTCGGACCGAATGAAAAGCTGTAGCTGGTATCGACCAGAAAGCCGTCGAAGAGCGGTGCGCCATCGAGGATGACGGCGTCTCCCTGTTTCAGTTTCACGTCGCGGGAAAAGAAACTTCCGATTCCCCAACGTCCCGGCAGACCGGTTCGCTTCCCGAAGAACGCGACGGGAAGATGAAAGAAATTCCCGGTACCGGCCTTTCGGTAGCGATCGAAGAGTTCCGTCGCGACTTCTTTTTCGCTGATGCCTTCGCTCAACTCCGCCGCAAGTTCTTCCTGAATCCGAAAACAGGTCTGCTGCAAGACCCGAAATCGATCGACTTCGGAAACCGAAAATCCCTTGGCTTTGACGAACATCGATTCTCTCTTTTCTACCGGACGAACTCGACGAGGCCGCTCGCCTCGATATCGGGAAGATCGTGGGATACGAGGACTGTCATGTCGACGTTCGAATCGAGCCCGGCAAACCACTGCCGCAATTCTTCGGTCCGAGCCGTATTCTCCGGCACCATCAGATAGCTGTAGAGGAAGCCCTTCCCAGTGTTGCTGAGCAGATCGGCTTTCGAGTTCGCGATATCGCCGGAAAGCAGCCAGATTCGATCCTTCGCCGCAACCACGAAGAGCGTCGAGCCGGGCGTGTGGCCGCCAAGCGCTACGACACCGAGGCCCGGAAAGCCGTCGACCTCCATCAGCTTCCCCTCCGTGAGTCCGCCTGTCGCCAAACAGGAGTCGGCCACGATCGCCGCCGCCTCCGTCGTATTGAAGTTGTGAAGTTCCGCCTGCCAGGATGTCTGATAGACCGAGGCACCGGCGCCCCGTAGTTCGCAGAAGGGAACGGTGCCCTGCGCGTGATCGATGTGCAGATGGGTGTAGGCGACACCCTGGACCCGCGTCGTGGCCTCGCCGAGAAGGTCAGCGACGGTTCCATGCAGCACGGCTTCTTCGGCGCCCAACGCCGTCTCCATCAACCGCCCGAATTCGATCGCATTGGCCCGGTCCATTCCAGCATCGATCATGAACAGGTTGCCGTTGGGCCACTCGGCAAGGAAGACAGTGTGACCGAGACGCCCGGCCGGGAGTCGTTGGCTCGAAGTATTGATATAGCGGAGACGAACCGGTCCGTTCTCGACCGTCGAGAGCGCACGCAACTCTGCATGGCTCGGTAGTTCTGGCTCGACTCCGCGAATTTGCAGGTGTGCGGGGATCAGGAGAATCGCGAGTAGCGCGACGCCGACGATCACGACGCCTCCGAGAATTTTCGACAACAAACGCATGACGGGCTCCCGTGAGTCCATCGGTTATGGACTCGATTGCGAAGTCCGCGATCATATCAGCTAGGGCCGCGACTGGAGTAGGCCATCACGAAAGGGAAGCAAGCATGAGCCGTGTCCGTTGGCACCTTGCCCTCATCAGCCTCGTGCTCCTGTTGAGCTCTTCGCTCGCCTACTCTTCGGACGATGTGACACCCTGCACCCGAACGACCCACCCAGCCAAGTAGATGAAACGGAGCCCACCGTGTCCAACAATGAAACCTCGACGCTCGCCGCGGCAAAGCCAAACCGATCCGTGATCGTGGACGGGCTTGGCCGCCTGCCGCAGTTCTCACATGCCACCGTGGCCGGCGACCTGATCTTCGTGTCGGGGACCCTGGGTACGCAGGGCGCTTCCTTCGATCTCGCACCGGGCGGAACCGGGCCGGAGACGACGCAGACGCTGAAAAACATCGAGACCATCCTCAGAGCGGCCGGCGCCGAGCTTTCCGACATCGTAAAAGTCAGCGTCTACCTCGCCCTTATGGATTCGTTCCGAGAAATGAACAAGGCGTACTCCGAATTCTTCGGTGACGAACCTCCCGCGCGCATCACGGTCGGAGGGGCTGGACTCGCGCTTGGGGCCGCCGTCGAAATCGAATGCATCGCGAGGATCGCGCCGAACTAACGCCGGCGATCGGCGAGACGTTGGCCAGTGTCCTTCCGGGGCATGCTCGCAGAATCAGTGATTCACCGCGGGCGCAGATCTACATGGGTCCGTTGTAGACCTCGAAGAAGCGCCCCATGGCTTCGGCGGGAAGCGTGAGATTCGCGTCTCGGTTCGTTCGCACACAGACGACCGCCGGCTGATTCGAGGCGCGCGCCTTCTCGAGGACCGGCGCGAGGTCTTCTGTGCGATCCACATAGAAGCCCAGACAACCGAGACCCTCGCCAACGCGATCCCAGCGGACTTCGCCCATCTCCGTTCCGAAAGTTCGGCCGTAGCGCGCCTTCTCATTGGGCACTTCCATGGTCCACGAGCCGTCCGCACAAACGACCGTCGTCACAGCGATTCCCTCTCGCGCGGCGGTCTGCATTTCCATGATGTTGAAGCCGGCCGCGCCGTCGCCGGTCACACAGACGACATCGCGTTCCGGGCTCGACAGCTTCGACCCGATCGCGGAGGGAATCCCGGTGCCCAACATTCCGAGCTCGAGAATGTTGTGATACGAACGTGGCCCGGTCGCGGGCAAGGCAAAAGCGCCCCACAACGAAGTATTCCCGCCGTCCACCGCATAGATGGCATCGCACCCGAAGACCTCGCCGACCGCCCGCATGACATGAGCCGGATGTACGCCCTCTCCCGACCACTGTGCAACGCCTTGCATCCAGACTTCGCGCGCGTCCGCATCGACCCCGCGATAGCGTGCCAGATCCGCCGCCTTCTCTCGCTCGATCCCACGAGCCTTCAAGCAGTCGATCAGTCCTTCTAACGATGCACGAGCATCGGCCACGATTCCGAGCGCCACCGGCCGCGACACGCCGATATGTCGGGGATCGACATCGATCTGGATGAGCTTCTGGGAATCGGGATCGCCCCAATATTTATCGAAGGGCAGATCGAGATTGCCGAGCCTCGATCCCACCACGAGTACGACATCCGATTCCTTTCGGACGAGATCCCCGCCTTCGCCAAAGCCGAATACGAATTGATCGTGATCGCGCGGGAAGACGGAACGTCCAGCCATCGTCGTCAGAACCGGACAGCCGAGACATTCGGCCAGGGCGAGGAGTGCGTCATTCGCGTCCGCACGATCGACACCGGCCCCAGCCATGATCGCGGGCCGTTCCGCATTTGCGAGCAGATCGGCCGCCTGATCGAGCTGTGATTGACTCGGTTGCCCCGGACCCACTCGGTAGCGCGCCGGTTCGACCAGAACGAGTTCCGCTTCGTCAAAGGTGTCGTACATGACCGGACCCGGGATTTCCAACTGGACGGGACCCGGTCGGCCGGCCCACATCTCTCGAAACGCAAGACGCGTCACTTCGGCGATCCGATTACGATCAAAGATCGGCGCGCCCCATTTGACCGCGGGTGCAAAGACCTGAAGTTGATCCTGGCCCTGAAACGTCGCCGGGGTTGCGGGATAGACGATGCCCAGACGATGTTGAGAAGTAATCGCAACGACAGGGATCCCTTCGTGCCTCGCCGTGATCAAACCGGGCAAGAGATTCGCCGAGCCGGGACCGGGATTGCCTAACACTGCGGCCACTTTTCCAGTCGACTTGTAGAGGCCTTCGGCCATGTGGACGGCGCCCGCTTCGTGGCGCACCGGGACGAAACGAATTCCATTGCCTTCGAGGGCCGCCAGCAGCGGATCGATTTCGGGACAAGGAAGGCCAAACACGAATCGAATGTCTTCTTGTGCGAGACATCTTGCCAGGGCCTCGCCTCCGGTGATCTGTGCCATTTTCGTCTCCTCTTTGCTCATCCGATTGCTCGAACCGGCGCCGCCGGTTCCCGGGTGTTGGCGTAGCACCCCCAGGCGCGCACGGCCACGAATCCAAGCTTCGAGTCGCCCAGGCTCCGGACCCGCCACGGGACACGCAACAAAGAATTGCAAGCCAGACGCCCCACATCGCATACTCTAGAAGGCCCCGAATCCTGGAGGCTCCATGAAAAAGTCCTCACCGATCTTGGCACTCTCCCTTCTTCTGCTGATCGGATTTCTCGGACCCGTCGGCTGTGGGAGTTTCAAGCGCTTTCTCTATGAGGGCATCGGTCGGGACGATTGGCAGAAGCCCGATCAAGTGGTCAGCACCTTGGCGATCTCGCCTGGCGATCAGATCGCCGATCTCGGTTCGGGGGGTGGCTATTTCACCTACCGGTTTGCGGAGGCCGTGGGACAAGGTGGACAGGTCTACGCCATCGACGTGGACGAATCCCTGCTCGCGTATATTGAAGACCAGGCCGAAGAACGCGGCCTCCCTCAAATCACGATCGTTCATTCGCCGGAAGACGGCTTGGGAATTCCAGACGATTCCGTCGACATGATCTTTCTCTCGAACGTGTTCCACCACCTGCCCGATCAGACAAAGTATTTTCGTCGTGCGACCAGCGCGCTTCGAATGGGCGGCCGACTCGTCGTCGTCGAGTTTCGCGGCGATGGCTTCCCGCCCGGTCATGACACGACGCCCGAGGACATTCGCGAAAAGCTGAAGGCCGCAGGCTATGTGTTAGGCGAATCGCACGAGTTCCTGGAAAAGCAGAGTTTTCAGATCTTCGTACTCCCGGACGACCCCGGGAGCTGAGGAGCCGCCATGGGCCGCATTCATCTCTTCGAGCTCGAAGACCAACCGTGGCTACCCGCGACGATACGCGACGCCGGTACGGCCTATCTCGAATTTGTGGCCAGGCTCGGGCATCTCGGAGAAACGGTCGCGCCGATGCTGTCGGAGGCACTCCACCGTTCGAGCGAAGATCGAATCGTCGATCTCTGCTCGGGCGGTTCCGGCCCCCTGCCCTCCGCACTCGCCGCAATCGAACAGAGCGAAGAACTCAAGGTCGAGGCCGTTCTCACGGACCTCTACCCGAACAAGAACGCGTTCGAGAAGATCGCTGCCGAGCATCCTGCGATTTCCGCCCGCTATGAGTCCGTCGATGCCACGGCCGTCCCGAACGATCTCAAGGGTCTGAGAACGCTGTTCAGCGCGCTCCATCATTTCCGTCCCGAAATCGCGAAAAAGATTCTTCGCAATGCGGTCGAGGATCGTACACCGATCGCCGCCTTCGAAGTCATCGGTCGCCATCCCGTGGCCGTGCTCAGCATGCTATTCGCGCCGATCGTGTCGCTCTTTGCGATCCCGTTCCTGCGACCGTTCCGGTGGAGCTGGATCCCGTTGAGCTATCTTATCCCGGTGATTCCAATCTTAATCGGCTGGGATGGCCTCGTCTCCTGTCTTCGCTGCTATAGCGAAGACGAGCTGCGCGACCTTGTCGAAGATATTCCGTCGGAAGATTACGACTGGGAGATCGGTCCTCTAGAAATTCCGAGCGCTCCGTTCGCGGGAACCTATCTGATCGGGACGCCGCGTTCGGAGAACGCATGAATCGAAATACCCGCCGAGCCTTGAGGATCCGGCGCGCCGTGACATCGGGACTGGCTTCGGTCTTGTTCACATCCGCTTGTGGTATCGCAAACCTTGGACCGGGCGCCGAGACTCCATCACTGCCTGCTTCCCAACCGGGCGCGCATCCGCCGCCCGGCGACCCGAGCCATTTCGCACTCGGCCGAACGCCGACCGCGCAAGAGATCGCTGCCTGGGATATCGACATCATGCCCGATGGCGCGGGCCTCCCAGAAGGCTCCGGAACGGTCACCGACGGTCGCGCGCTCTACATTCAACAATGCAAACAATGTCATGGTCTCGAGGGTGGAGGCGGGCCCTTCGACCGGCTCGCGGGCCGTCTCCCGGATGAATCCTTCCCCTTCGCGCTCGACCCGCTCGCAAAGCGCACGATCGGAAATTACTGGCCCTATGCGACGACAATCTTCGACTACACCCGACGCTCGATGCCCATGAACCGGCCGGGCTCGCTCGGCGACGACGACGTCTACGCACTCACCGCCTATCTGCTCTACTTGAACGATCTCGTCGCTGAAGACGCAACTCTCGACCGCGAGTCGCTGCCGAAGATCGTGATGCCTGCGCACCATCGATTCACGCCCGACGACCGTCGCGGAGGGCCGGAGATTCGATGAAGAACGACGACTCGTCGAAGAACGCGGACTGGACGCGCCGCCAGATACTGGCAGCGCTCGCGGCAAGCGCGGGTACAGCCGTGGCGGGCGTGAGCCAGGCCAAGGAGATCGCCAAGGACCCCACGAAGATCCCGGGCGCGGGGGCCTCGAAGCTCGGCGCGCGCTCGAATTTCGAGTCCCCTGAGCGAATCGCAGCCTTTGGTGTCATTTCAGGAACGCCTCTGCATGAACTCCATGGAACGCTGACCCCCTCTGACCTTCACTTCGAGCGACATCACGCCGGAATTCCGAGCATCGATCCGGGAAGCCATGAACTCTTGATCCATGGCCTCGTCGAACGCCCGTTGAAACTCACGCTCGCCGATCTACTCCGCTTCCCGGCCGTCTCGCGCATCGCGTTTCTCGAATGCTCTGGCAACCTTCAAATCGATGCTGGCGAAGAAACGACACCACAAAATCTGTGCGGCCTGACGAGCCAGAGCGAATGGACCGGCGTCGCGCTCTCGACGCTACTGCGCGAGGTCGGCCTACGACCGAACGCGCAGTGGCTGCTTGCCGAGGGCTCGGATGCCGCGGTGCTCTCGCGTTCGATTCCGATCGAAAAAGCGATGGACGACGCGATCGTCGCGTACGCGCAAAATGGCGAAGCACTCCGGCCGGGCCAGGGATACCCGATTCGGCTCTTTCTGCCCGGATGGGAAGGCAACGCGAACGTCAAGTGGCTCCGCCGAATCGAAGTCTCCGACCGCGCCTTCATGACGAGAGAGGAAACGTCGAAATATTCGGAGCCGATCAAGGGCGGAACGATCCGCGCATTCAGTTTTACGATGGATGCTCGCTCGGTCATTACCACACCGACCTATCCGCAGAGTCTAGAGCGCGGTTGGCACGAGATTCGTGGCCTCGCCTGGAGCGGCCGTGGCCGGATCACGAAAGTCGAAGTCAGTGTCGACGGCGGACGAAATTGGCAAGACGCGCGCCTGGCAGGACCGGTTCTCACCAAGGCCCACACACGATTTACGCTGCCCTGGAAATGGGCGGGGGGTACGGCCGAACTTTCGAGTCGCGCAACCGATGAGACGGGCTATGTCCAGCCGACTCGGCGCGCGCTCATCGACGCACGCGGCGCGGGTTCCATTCCCTATCACTTGAATCCGATCGTCTCATGGCTGGTCGAAGCCGATGGACGCATGCTCTACAAGGCGGAGCCCTGGGGCTGAGCGCGCTTGCGCGACTATTCCACCCAGAAGTGCGGATTCCAGGCGACTTCCCAGAGAAATCCATCCGGGTCCTTGAAATAGCCCGAGTATCCGCCCCAGCTGACTTCCTGCGCGGGCTTGATGACCTCGGCGCCCGCTGCCTCGGCTTCACGGATCGTCTCGTCGACCAATTCTCGTGTCTTGACGTTATGCGCGAGCGTGAATCCTCGAAATCCAGAACCCGACGCGTCGACGGTTGCATCTTCGGCCAGCTTCTCTCGCGGATAGAGCGAGAGCCAGGTCGATCCCGTCTCGAAGAAGGCGATCCCCTCCGGACCGTCTCGCAACGGAAGACCGAGGCCGTCGCGGTAGAAAGCGATCGAACGGTCGAGGTCCTCGACACCGAGAGCAATCAAAGTAATTCGTGGTTCCATCGCGCCATTCTAAGCGAAGCTTCGCGGTCGGACTGCAATCATGGACACCTCCACAGCAAATCATCGAAATTGCTAGGGTTCTCGCTGCCCGTGAACGGATGCGAATCGACAAGGTCGATCGTCATCCCATCAAGAAATCGGCAATCGTTGGGGAGAATCCGTTCATGAAGGTCGGCGTGCTTCAGTTCTTTGGTTGGCGTGATCGGAGCGTTCCTCTCGAAGACGTCTACCACCGCGCGCTCGAACGAATCAAGATCATGGACCAGACGGGTTACGACGCAGTCTGGTTGGCCGAACATCATTTCAGCAGTTACAGCATTTGCCCGTCCGTACACATGATGGGCATGCATGTCGCCGGAATCACCGAAAATATTCGAATCGGAACCGCGGTGACTCTCGCAGCGTTCTACCACCCGCTTCGCATTGCGGAGGAAATTGCGCTGCTCGACCTCTTTTCGGGCGGACGCGTCAACTGGGGCGCCGGCCGCGGCTTCGATCCGGTCGAGATGGCGGTCTTTGGCGTCGATCCCGCCGAAAGCTCGGAGCGCTTCAGGGAAGCCGTCGAAATCGTCGTGGCGGCGTGGTCGAACGAACGCCTGACATGGAAAGGCAAATTCCACGACTTTGAAAACGTCGAAGTCCTTCCCAAACCGAGCCAACGTCCCCATCCGCCGGTCTGGGTCGCAGCCAGCTCTCAGGGCGCCGTCGACTGGGCCGGGTCCAAGGGTCTATCGATCTTGATGGACCCTCATTCCGCCCATGGCGAGATCGGCCGAAAGCGAGCCGAGTATCAGATCGGCCTGGAAAAGGCGGGCCACGAGACGACGGGGCGCGAGATTCCGATGGCGCGACTGATGGCCATCGCCGAGACCGACGAAGAAGCCGCCGCCGTCGCGGAACGCGGCGCCCTTTTCACCTCTCGCTACGTCCCAAAGCAAGCGATCGCGAGTTTTCGGTCCGACGGTCGAATGCTCGAACCCGCCGAGCACTACATGGACGATGTCATCATCCACGGCAGCCCGGAGCGCGTCGTCGACACGCTGCGAAGACTCGAAGAAGAGATCCGGCTCGACTACCTGCTCTTGTCTCCGCTCAGCGACAAGACCTTCGAGCTCTTCACCGAGAAAGTCCTGCCTCACATCCTCGACTGACAACCCTCGCGAGTCCCGAGCTAGCTGTCGAGTTCTTCGCGATTGCGAAAATGATCAAGGGCTTCGGGGTTGGCGAGGGCTTCGACGTTCTTGACTTCGCGGCCAGCAACGATGTCGCGGACGGCGAGTTCCGTGATCTTGCCGCTGCGTGTTCGCGGAATGTCCTCGACTTCGAGAATTCTCGCTGGAACGTGTCGGGGCGACGCGTTCTTCCGGATGCGGGTGCGGAGTCGGGCCTGCAGTGCGTCGTCGAAAATCGCTCCCTCGGACATTTTCACGAAGAGAACGACCCGAACGTCGCCCTCCCAACTCTGTCCGATCGCAATCGCCTCCAGGACTTCCTCGAAGGATTCGACTTGTGAGTAGATCTCGGCGGTTCCGATCCGGACTCCGCCGGGGTTCAAGACCGCGTCCGAGCGACCGTGAATCACGAATCCATGCGATGGAGTCTCGAGACACCAGTCGCCATGGCACCAGACGTCGCGATAGCGCTCGAAATACGCCGCGCGATAGCGGGCTCCGTCCGGATCGTTCCAGAATCCAACGGGCATCGAGGGGAAGGGACGCGTGCAGACGAGTTCTCCAGCAACGCCCTCGACGGGATTTCCCTCATCATCGAAGACCTCGACCTGCATGCCGAGTCCCGCGCACTGAATTTCTCCGCGGCGAACCGGAAGCGTCGGATTCCCGAGCACGAAACAGGAGACGATGTCCGTTCCGCCAGAGATCGACGCGAGATGAATGTCGGATCTGACCTCACGGTAGATATAGTCGAAGCCCTCGTCGCCGAGCGGCGACCCCGTGGAGAGAATCGATCTCATCGCGGTCAAATCGAATTCCCGCCCCGGCGATACAGAGGCTTTGGCGGAGCTATCGATGAATTTCGCGGAGACACCGAAGACGTTGACGCGCTCGTCCTCGGCCAGTTTCCAGAGACGTCTGGCATCGGGATGGAAGGGCGAACCATCGTACAAGATCAGCGTCGCCCCGCTCGCAAGACCGGTCGTGAGCCAATTCCACATCATCCATCCGCAGGTCGTGAAATAGAAGAGTCGGTCGTCCGGACGAAGATCGACGTGAAGGCGCTGCTCCTTCAAATGCTGGAGCAGCGTACCGCCCGCGCCATGGACGATGCACTTTGGTTTTCCGGTCGTACCGGAAGAAAAGAGGATGTAGAGGGGATGATCCATCGGCAGGCGTTCGAAGGAAAACGACGGTGCTTCACTTCCAGAGAGGATCTCGTCGAGCCAAACGGGTTCGACTCCACCGATTCGACCGATCGCACGTTCAGAATCGGCGGAAGCCTCGACAATTCCTGCATAGGGGACGACCACGCAGGACTCGACACTGGGTAGTGCTTGGAGGATCTCGGCGACCGGCGACAACGTATCGACGCGTCTTCCATTGTAATCGTAGTAGTCGACGCAAAAGAAGATCTTCGGCTCGACCTGTGAAAATCGATCGACCACCCCATCGACACCGAAGTCGGGAGAGCAGGAAGACCAGATTCCGCCCAGCGAACTCGTCGCCAACATCGCCACGATGGTCTCGGGAATATTGGGCAGACAAGCGGCGACACGATCTCCCACGCCGACACCCTGGCCACGGAGCCAAGCGGCTACGCGTGCGACCCGATCGTG
>Ga0310122_10003023_pt1 | contig 10699 bp, 13 predicted proteins | sample CB6_Bottom_1051__FD_203503 | JGI IMG/M metagenome (GOLD analysis project Ga0310122, IMG submission 203503) | Marine microbial communities from Western Arctic Ocean, Canada - CB6_Bottom_1051 | ecosystem: Environmental > Aquatic > Marine > Oceanic | place: Canada: Western Arctic Ocean | collected...
GCGTCGGAAATCACCTGAATCGTCGGAACCTCACTCTTGCCGAGCACACTCTCAACGATTGAGGCGGTGGTCGGGTTGACCACGGAAAGTCCACCGGGGCGACCTACGCTTACCGCTTGCTCGTCCAAGCGAGCACGCTGCTCGTCGGCGCTAATCGAACTAGGCCCATCAACAGATTTCCGATCGCGAATGCCGAAGAGGCCAACGCCGAGAGTAATCAGCATTAGTAGAATCATTGCAAATTCCTGTCCGGTCAAGGGACCGGCATCAGACCAGAATCCGTTCTCCTTGTAGGGTACATTGAGTGTTTGCCTGAGATATTGGATGATGTGGAATTTCTGTCCGCGAGTCCCTTCACCAATGATTCCAGCAGGGAACCAACCGAGCAGACCATTCAACAAAACAGCGAGAAATTGAGTTGCCGAAACAGCGAGTGCCGCCATTCCAATTCGGGGAAACCGCTGCTCCATGTAAGTCACTCCGCCACGCGACGATACCGCTCTAAGTATTCAAGGCTCGCCCATAGGGCGAACTGTTGCATCATCGATTATTCACCGCAATTAGGGGTATTGCTGATACGAAATGAAAACCCCCGGCCCTCCGAGAGCATGGCGGAAGACGAGGTCTCAGAACAGGAGCAACTGCTCGACGCACTCCATCAGAGGGGTGAGCAACTCTCCAACATTCTGCGAAGTATCAACGCTGGTGTGGTCGTTGTTGACGGCTCAGGTTCAGTCGTTATGCTCAACGATGTCGGAAAGACTCGCCTAGGCCTCTCCTACAGCCCAGAACTCACTCTAGCTGACTTCGCCGCCCAATTCGACTGGAGGGACCAGGATGGCATACCTTTCACCAAGGAAACCTTCCCCGTTTCCGATGTCCTCTCAAGTGGAGCGCCAATCAAGGAATTACCGGTTTCTAGAGGCGAGGGTGATGATGCACTCCACTTCAGCCTCTCAGCTACGCCACTTACCGGCAGGGATGGTTCACAAATCGGGGCGGTAGTCGTGTTTCACGAGGTCACCGAGTTGGTGCAACTTCAGAATGAATTACAGGAGATGAACGAGCAGCGGCTCGGGTTTTACAGCGGCATGAGCCACGAGTTGAGGACGCCGTTGCAGGGAATCGTCGGTTACACGGACCTGCTCCTTGAAGAGTCGGAGGAGGGCACTTTCGAGCAGGAGAGCCTAACCGCGATTCGGACCTCCTGCGACCATCTGCTCTCCCTCGTCACAGACCTGCTCGACATCTCGAAGATTGCAGCAGGCAGAATGGAGTTGGATAAATCTCCAACCGAAATCACGCCGATCATCCGCGAGGCGGTTTCGATGGTCTCTCCGGGAGCTCGTGAGAAGGGCGTCACCTTGAAGACCAACTTGGCGGATTTGGGGACTCATGAGGTCGACGAGCGGGCGATTCGGCAGGTGGTTCTGAACCTCATCTCCAACGCCATAAAGTACACCGAGAAGGGGGGTGAGGTGGTGGTATCCTGCGAACTTTCGGATGACCAGATTCACATCTTGGTTCGCGACACAGGGATTGGCATGAGTGATGAGAATCAGCAGGTGATTTTCCGTGAATTCGTCCAGGTGCGTGGCGCAGATGGGCGGCAGCGAGCGGGGACTGGACTCGGCCTGGCGCTATCGAAACAGTTCATCGAGATGCATGGTGGGACTCTCATCGTCACGAGCAAAGTCGGAGTTGGCTCAACTTTCATCGTTAATTTGCCGAGTGAATGAATCGGCGGCCGGCGTGACTAGCGACGGATGATGATGGTGAGCAGGTCGTCGTGCCGGAGCACATGGTCGAGCCCAACTCGCTGCCAGTCGAACTTTGCCGAGGGTCCCTTGACTCTGGCGAAGCGGAACTTGCGGACGAAGTCGCGGTGCAGGGTGGCACAGACGGCGCGGACTGTGCTGCCCTCCTTGACGATGAGAGGCTCGATGAGGTCAGCCTCTTGGCCCTGCGGTTTCAGGAACACCGACATGAATCCAAGATTTTCGTAGATGAAGTCCTTCATCTCCTCAATCCCCTGTCCGGTCTTTGCCGAGATTGGAAGAACCGGCCACTCGGCGGGAAGGCATTCGTACATCTCCTCGAGGTCCTTCTCGGTTGCGAGGTCAATTTTGTTGACGATTACGACCGCCTTTGAGTAGACACGACTGCCGGCGAGCGTGTCAACGATCATGTCGGCGGTGGCATCAACCCGAAGCGTCACCAACGCGCTGGTGAAACCGAATGAGCGGATGACATCCTGCATTTCAGGGATGGAGAGATGGGTTTGCTCGACGGTGCTACGAATCTCGATTCCACCCTTACTGCGACGGGTGATGAAGACAGGAGGCTTCAGCTCGTTGAGGCGCATGCCGGCAATTTCGAGTTCGCGATGGAGGACGCGGAAGTGGGAGGTCTGAAACGGCTCAACCACGTAGAGAACCATGTCACAGGTCCTCACCACCCCCAATATCTCCTTCCCACGCCCCTTGCCTTCTGCCGCCCCCTTGATGAGGCCGGGAAGGTCGAGAATTTGGATTTTTGCGCCTCGGTGCTCCATTAGGCCGGGGATACAGGTCAGCGTCGTGAAGGCGTATCCGCCGGTCTCCGACTCGACATCGGTGACCTGTCCAATCAGGGTCGATTTTCCGACGCTTGGGAATCCGACTAGAGCAACACTGGCGTCGCCCGACTTCTTGACTTCGAAGCCCTTGGCGGGGCCGCTTGTCTTGGTGTGGGCAGCGACCTTCTCCTCCTTCGCCTTGAGAGCGGCGATCTTCGCCTTCAGCTTGCCAAGATGGTGCATGGTAGCCTTGTTCTTCGCAGTCTTGTCGATTTCCGCTTGGATGTCGGCAATCTGCTCCTTGATGGTCGCCATGCTGATTCACCCTGTCGCGGGGGCCATTTGGCCGCCTGTTTCAGTTGCGGGGCTAAGCCGTCGTTCTTCAAGTCGGCGCTGTATCCTGCGTGCGAAGGCTGATGGCCAGCGAAGGTAGGCGAGTGCCATGGTAGACCTGCTGGCCCGCTTGGTCGAGCCCGAGCGGTGGCGGAATCTGCTAAAAATGCCGTGTGACGAGTTGCGAGCGGGCATGGAGGCGCGGACCCTGCGCGGACTGCGCCCTGATGCCGATGACTCCTTCGAGCGAGGCTTCGATGTCGATATCGAGGCGGAACTGCTCGATTGGATGGACTTTCACGACTTTGCGGGAGATGGACCTATTTTGGAGTCGGTTTGCGCTGCTCTTGAGTCCGGGGCGGAGCCGGAAAGGCTAGCCACCGGTCTGTGGCAGTTGGCGGACTGGGCGAGCCCGGGCACTTGGCGCTGCATGGAGGGACGTGGTTTCCTCTACCTCGAGCCCTATTGCGGGGGACCTTTGGATGGCGTGAGCCAGTTATATGAAGAGGCGACCTGGGGCGCAGCGCTGGGCGAAATCTGCCGTATGGATGCGGATGACTACGCCGAGAAGGTGGTGCTCGACTGGATGGCTCGGCGACAGGATTTGGACGAGACCTTGGATGAGAAGCAGGACCCGCGGATCCTCTCCACGATGCAGAGCCATCGTCGCCACTCGACCGCATTGCACCGGCTCGCAGTAACCCTTGATTCCGGCAAGAATGCCGAGAGCGGCGAGGGGTTGGGAGTTGGCTTGCTGGTCTGCCGTGAGTGGCATTCTATGCTGAATGTCGGATGGGGAGAGTTCAATCTTAGAGGACTGCTCATGTCCGGTTGGAGGGGTGAATCACCGTGACCGACGACGAACCCCCGTTCATCGACCCACCTCCAGAGGAACTCCTCCTTGAGCCTGAGCCTCCCGCTACACCTCCCGAGCCCTGCCTCGTGCTGTTGGGTCGGTTTCAGCCGTTCCATCGTGGACACGCGGCGCTCATCGATGCGGCACTCGCACACGCCGCAGGCGGCCGGTTACGTATCGGCATCGGTTCGTCCAATCGAATGGAGAGCATCGAAAATCCGTGGACTTGGGAGGAGCGGGAGCAGATGGTGAACATCTGGCTTGCTTCTGCCCACCCCGGCGCCGAAGTTGAGGTGGTAGCGATTCCCGACATCGATGACCCACCAAACTGGGTTGAACACGCGAGTCGATACCACGGTGAGGCGGGCGAGATGTTCACCAGTGATGGGCCGACCGCGGAGTTGTATGCTGGGGCAGGATGGCCTACCATCTCCTCACCGCTGGAGGCGAGGGAGTCTTGGGAAGGGTGGCGGATCCGTGGAACTTTGCGAATGTTGTCGACAGTCCTAGACCGTGAACCGGCGATTGAGGTGATGTCAGCTACAATTCCAGTGTCAGTAGCGACATTACTCTACGACGAGGGTCTACTCCACCGTCTAGCCTACCATAGCATGGGCGGCGAGCCAGTCGGTTGAGCCCTCGCCGATGGCCGAGTGGAAAATGTCAACTGCATCCATCACCAGACCAAGTGGTGGAGTCCAGATGGTCGTTCAGTTTGAGGACTCGCTCGTCATTGACCATCAAATCAGAAGCGCCGAGCCTCGATTCGGAGTGGACTTGAACCAAAACCTGTCCCTCGACGCAGTCGACTTGGACGAGTAGGTCGTCGGGGAAGCGCCACACAAAGGAGCGGAAAACGGCGTGTACAAGGCCATCCTCGCTGCCGTCGGTTCTCATGACCGTCCTCGGCTCATCCTCAATCCAGCCGACGATGGCGTCGAGGACCTCCTCCTCAGTTCCATTGATGGGAATCCCATTTTCACCAGTCGCTCGGTAGGGCTGGTCAGCAATGCGACTGCAGTTTTGGGAATTTTCTGGGCACTCACCTGGGAAGTCCGGAATTGGGAGAGTGGGAGCAGAGACGACGATGATGAGGAGACCGCCGAAGTAGAGAAGGGACATTGCTAGGGCGGCCACTTTGAGCCGTTGGGGGGTTCCGTAGGGGGAATCCTCCTCGCTCACTCACTCCACCGCCGTGACGACGACGCGGGCGGGTCTTAGGACTCTATCGTGGAGCATCCAACCGCTTTCGAGCACCTCCACTACCATTCCTGCTGGGTGTTCCTCCGTGGGGGGGATGGTCGTGATGGCCTCCATCGTGTTAGGGTCAAAGGGTTGGCCGGCAGCATCGATTTGGCGGGCGCCTTCGCCGATCAGTGCCGCTTCGAGATTGCTGCGAATCATGCGCACGCCATCGAGAATGACTTCGTCTGTTTCTGCGGGCATCGCAGCGAGGGCGCGGTCAAAGTCGCTGAGTAGCGGGGTCAGTTTGCGGGCGAGGCCCTGCGAGCCGTACCGAATGATGTCAGAGCGGTCTTTCGCGTGGCGCTTGCGAATGTTGTCGATTTCTGCGTCGCGATAGGTGATTTCCTTCTGAGATGACTCAGCGGCGGCGAGTGCTGTGGCCAGCTGCTCTTCGAGGGTTGGTTCCTCAACAACCTCGGCAACTACCTCGGGTGCCGCTTCCTTGTCTGTTGCGGAATCCGCTTCGGCCGGGCCTTCGTCGTCGCCACTCATCGATTGCGGCGACCCGCGCCCCCCTCATCAACCCGACGATTGGGGGTGGTTTCTCTTGGCCAAGCCTTCTCAGACGACATAGACGGAGTCTGTGCCTTGAATGAGTTCGCCACTGTAGACGATGCGAATGACTATCGTTGCTCCAGAGGAGCCGACGATGTTCTCATCGTTTTCCAATAGAGTGAGAATCTCATGGGGTTCCCAACTGTTATCATGCTCGCCACTTTGTGTAATCAAACACGCTTCATCCGTCTGGATTGAACAACGATAGACGGTGTCTCCAACCTCCAACATGATGGAAACTAAATCCCAGTTCAGTTCTTCTGATGATTGCGTCCAACGGATGCTCATCATCGTATCGTTAGTGTCGTTGGTGGCCGCACCCTCAGAGTCGTTCACTTTGTAGAGGCGGTACGGTTCTGGGTCGTCAATCGTGCTGAGTCCCCAAGGTGAGGTGCAACCTGGCATCAGAAATAGCAGCATCACGCAAAACAGGCTCAATAATCCCTTTCTCATGGGCTGAATAGGGAACTACTTCGCTATCAATGTCTCGATTGATGCTAGTTCGGTGAATTAGGGTCGGTGCTCGTTTAGCCAAATCAGACTCACTTCGAGTCGCACATGGGTCGGATGCACCTCGACCATGGCAGCGGGCGCCTCGATTTCGTCTGCGATTCCCTCGGCTAGCAGTAGCGGGACTTCGATTCTACCGTTTTCTGAGTCGTGGTAGAGGAACCGACGGGGAATGTCGCAGACCTCAACCAGTTCGTCGAGGAAATCGACAGCATCCTCGTCAGCGCAGTAAATCGCCCCGAAGATCAGCGTTCCATCGTCGGTGATTCGCTCGTGTGGTGCGATGCTCGCCTCACCTCGCCGGATGAACCGTCTGCGCAATTGGCCGGCGTCCTTGTAGGTCGCAGTGCAGAATTTGATGGAGTAACCGTATGGTTCGCGGGTGACCCCTTGGTCGTCGGGGATTCCGTGGTTCCCCATCTCCACGCGGGCGCGTAGGGCTCTGGCCAGTTCGGATGACCCATCGGCCCCGGCAGTGAGTTCGTCGGAGAGGTTGAAGCCGCGCAGTTCCATGTTGGTGTGGTTGCCAACGGTGATTTCCAACTCGTTAAGATTCAGAAATTCGATTGGCGCCTCCCGCAACTCCTCGATCAACTGGTACAACCGTTCCTCCTGGTCGGGCTCACAGGGTAATTCCACACCGGTCACGATACCCGCCTCCGCACACGCTCGCATGGTTGGGAGATACCTCTCGAGTTCAAGGTCGAGAAGGTGGAAGCGGATTTCTGTCAGGCCGGACTCAGCGACTTCGGCTGCGTGTTTGGGCGCAAACGGGATGCTCGTGTAGAGATGAATGTGGTGTTCGGGGCCAAACGCCGCCTTCAGTTGGCGACACGCCTCCATGCTCCGCTCCCTCGCCATCATAGGGTCGCCACCGGTGATTCCGGTGCCTGTGGCGTTCATCGCCTTGCCCTCTTCGATGACTGCTGCCCAGTCGCCGACATCGCAGCGGCGCTCGTTGGCGTACATGTGGTCGATTTCTCTACGAGTTTCCGAAAGTGGGCAGTAGTCACACATCCAGTGGCACTCGCCGGTCACGAAGAGAACCAGTTTGCTGCCCATCTGGCATTGGATGCAGCCCTCCGCCTCGTCGCGTGCCGGTGGCTCGATCGGTTCGGGCAGCGACGGTAGCCGGAGGTTGATGCTCATGTTCTCACCGATTGGGCCGTCTCAAGCAACCAGCGATGAAAGCGTCGGTCGTCAGAGAGTTCTGGATGGAAGGCGAGGGCCATGCGATTTCCGCAACGGATTCCAACCACCTCATCATCATGGGTTGCGGTGATTGTCGAGTCATCTCCAACTGCGTCGTAGCGTGGTGCTCGGATGAAGACGCCGGGGAATTCGCTTGCCGATTTGGGCTCGTCAAGACCGTTGATTCGCAAATCCGCTTGGAAGGAGTCGGCTTGGTTTCCGTAGGCGTTTCTGCTGACCGTGGCGTCGATGAGCGGCTCACCACCATCTTGTGGATCGGCAAGTAGGATGGCGCCTGCACAGGTGGCCAAGACCGGGCATTCCGGGTTGGCTCGCAGCCACTCAAACAGGGCGGGGAGCAGGCCATTGCCTTCCGGACCACCGGTTAGCCGCATCGTAGTCGTCTCACCTCCGGGGAAGACGATTCCATCCAGGTCGGTTACTTGGAGGTCGTCGGGAGTGCGCAACTCGATTACTTCGAGGTCGATTTCCGACATGTCGGCCGCCGCCATAAGAGCCGCGATGTGGGCGTGGCGGGCGCCTTGCAACATGACTAGGCCGATGCGGAGCACAGCCTCCGGTCAAGCATCTGTGAAATGAACCCCACCGCTCGCCGCGCCTCTGCCCAATCCGTGATTCAATACTAATTTCTCTCCGATTAACTCAAAGACTCGTTTCACCGCCCGCAGGCCGATGACAGGGGACTCCCGCATCCACAATTTCAACGCCGGACCAGCAGTTCTGCCACTCTCAGTGGTTGAGGAGTGCCGCGCCGCACTACCAAATCTCAAGGGCAGCGGATTTGGCCTTCTCGAGATTTCCCACCGAAGTCAGACCTTCCAGAAAGTCCTCGACTCAGCGATAGCTCGCATCAGGCGAGTTCTCTCAGTTCCCGACGGCTACACGATTCTCTTACTGCAAGGCGGCGCCTCGCTGCAGTTCTACATGAGCGCCCTCAACTTGCTACGACCGGGCGAGGCGGCAGATTTCCTATTGACTGGAGGATGGGCAAAGAAGGCGGTCACGGAGGCAGCTCGAATTGGCGATGCACAGGCGATTTGGGAACCCTCAGAAGGTGGATACAGGCGAGTTCCAAGTGACGGTGACTACTCAGTTCGTGAGGAGGCGGTCTACCTGCACTACACCTCGAACAACACTCTCTACGGGACTCAGTTCCACCATCTGCCGGACAGTGGCGGGAAGCCCCGAGTCTTGGATGCGAGTTCGGACATTGCGGGTGTACCACTTGACATTTCGGCGCATGACCTGATCTATGCAGGGGGGCAAAAGAACCTCGGACCGAGTGGGGTGACTCTGGTGATTCTCTCGCCATGGGCTCTTTCGCGAGTGGAGGGGAGTGCGCAACAGGGGGGTGTCCCAACCATGCTCGACTATTCGGTCCACGCCGCCTCGGGTTCGCTCTTCAACACTCCCAACACATTCGGGATATTCGTGCTCGAAAGGGTGTTCAACTGGCTTGAGGATAATGGCGGACTGCAAGCAAGTATTTCCCGAAACCAGGCGAAGGCCGCGCTGTTGTACGACGAGTTGGACAGGACTTCCTTCTGGGTTCCGTACGCTGACAAGGATTGCCGCTCGGTGATGAATGTCACTTGGCGGTTGGCCGACCAGTCACTTGAGGGGGCTTTCCTCGCCGAGGCTAGCGATGCTGGGCTCGGTGGGCTCAAGGGCCACCGGTCGGTTGGTGGAATCCGGGCCAGCATGTACAACGGTTGTCCGATTGAGAGCGTTGAGGCGCTGGTCGCCTTCATGCGTGAGTTTAAAGAACGCCATTCGTGAAGCATCTTCCTAGAGCAAGGAGGGCGAATGAGATGACCGGTCAAATGTCGAGCACCATGATTCTTGATCGAGTGCGTTGGACCATCATCGACTTTCGTCCTGAATGCCCCTTCAATTGGGAAGACTACGATGTCCGACCAGTCAATGCCAGCTCTGCATGCTGGGCCGGGCATCTAGAGGTTTATTCTATACGTGACAAGCGCCTGAATCTGAAGGAATCGTCAGTCAATCTGTACGAACAGGAGGGAGATTCCGAGGATTGGAAACCAGTCGTCGGCCCAGACATTAACGGAGTTTCTGCGGAAAGGCTGGACAGTCTATTCAACAACCAATACGATGGCATCAACCTGCGATTTGATTGGGATGGCGAAATCTTGGTTGCTACCGGTTTCATAGATGAGATGTATGTCCACATGGGTCACCAATCTCCGGACGCATACGAGCGCGTTAACATGTTGGAATTCAAGGCGGGGCGTCTAGTGAATCGAGTCGACATGAGTGATGTCGCAGCAGAGCGCCGCGGCGATTGACTCTAAGAATGTTCAACCCCTATATGGTTTGACGGCGCAGTTAATTTCAACGAACGATGCACGGCCTAGGTGATGATGTCACGGCTGCGCCACATTGACCTGATGCGCGGCTTGGCGATTCTGTTCATGGTGGAGGCGCACGCGGCGTCCACTTTTCGGCCAGTTGGTGTCGATGATGGTTCCATATTGGCACTGGTCGTTGCGAGTGTTGCGGGTTTGGCAGCACCTCTCTTCGTGACCATCTCGGGTTGGGGACTTCACACCAGCGTCAAGCGGAGGGAGGGAGACGATTTCGCTGCTTGGATGCGTTGGCTCGGTCCTCGTGTGGTGATTCTGGTGGCCTGTCAACTGGTCGTGAATCTGGTCATGTCCCACATCTTCGATTGGTCTGCGCCGGGTGTGCTGACACTGCTTGCCATCGTGGCACTGCTCTCACCTCTATTGGCGAGGCTCTCCACCCCTGCCCGGTCTGCGTTGTTCGTCCTGCTGCTCGCCTCTCCGTCGCTCTTCCCTGACTTGACCGGGCTGGCCATGACTTGGGATGACCGGGTCTCGGTGGCGGGGGTGGGTGTCTGGTTCAGCAGGCTGCTCTTCGATGGGACCTATCCGCTGCTGCCCTGGCTCTCCTTCGCTCTTCTCGGGGGGTTGTTGGCAGATCTCGACGAAACCACCCGCAGGCGAGTTCTCTGCCTCGGCATCCTGTTGTCAATTGGGACGATGGCCTGGTCGGCAACCTCCGGCGTCAACTGGGCGCTCACGAGTGGCGATGCACTGCTGACCTTCTTTCCGGCCTCATCCCCGTTTCTGTTGGTCGCCGCCACCACAGTGCTCGCACTCCACGAACTCACCCTTCGGGCAACCTTCCCAAACCATGGGTTGCCGAACTGGACATCCAACCTTGGCCGCCTCTCTCTGAGTGTGTATGTGCTACATTTCGTGCCTCTCGCCATCTATGCGAGGATGGTTGAGACCCCTCCGAGTTTGTCCGTCGGAATGGTGCTCACCCTCGTCTATGTGCTACTTTGGATTCCAGTTGGAAACGGCTGGTTTGAACGGGCAGGTGGATATTCGCTCGAGGGGCTGCTCAAGCGGCTCAGCTCTTAGAGGCCGGGTAGCAGCCAG
>Ga0310122_10003024_pt1 | contig 10699 bp, 9 predicted proteins | sample CB6_Bottom_1051__FD_203503 | JGI IMG/M metagenome (GOLD analysis project Ga0310122, IMG submission 203503) | Marine microbial communities from Western Arctic Ocean, Canada - CB6_Bottom_1051 | ecosystem: Environmental > Aquatic > Marine > Oceanic | place: Canada: Western Arctic Ocean | collected...
CAGCATCTGGGCCGCCCTGGCAGACCGCCCTCCCACCTGGCACCCGATCAGCAACTTGGCATCGGTCGCATAGTTGGCCTGCATCACGATCAGAAACTCCGGGTTCGGCGTCATTCGGCCAGTCTGACTGTCGAAATGCATCAGCGGTACGTTGTGCGCGCCCGCGGGATGCTCGTTCTCGTACTCGGGCACCGACCGTACGTCGACGTAGGTATACCCGTCGCCCGTCTGTAACTGATGCGCCTGCTGCACACCGACATCCGTGTCACTCATTGGCCCTCCCCCGTTGCCGTCATACTACACTGGAGCGCTCGCTCACGACCGTCGGACACGACATCCTTCGAGCGAGCCACCTCTGCGTCCGACACCCGCACATGATCGCCAGAGTCTTCCACGCCTGGGAACGCCGTCTCGTCGCCGTCGACACCAACCGGGTCGTCCGCCCGTTCGAGTGGGGCCTCGAGTGGGTCGCCCCGATGACGGACTCGTCCATCGACCCCGCGGACCATCTCGAGCAGTGGGCTTCCCGGACCCTGTCCGACACCTCCTGGTTCTCGACCTCTCCCTGTCACGACTATGAGATGCGGGATCACCGGCTGACGTTCCCCAGCCAGATCGAGACACCCCACCCTGAGAACAACACCGTACACACACGATACTTCCCGGCCGCGCAGCGGTCGGGCCACCGGCGCGCGACGCTCGTCCTGCCACAGTGGAATGGCGATCCCGACGCTCACGTTGGGTTGTGCCAGCTCCTTGCCAAAGTCGGCATCAGCGCGTTACGGCTGAGCCTGCCGTATCACGACGCTCGGATGCCGGCCGAGCTGCAACGAGCTGACTACATCATGAGCGCGAACATCGGCCGAACCCTACAGGTGAACCGACAGGCGGTGCTCGACGCCAGACGCGCGATCGCCTGGTTGGCCGCACAAGGCTATGACCAGATCGGCATCCTGGGCACCAGCCTCGGATCCTGCCTCGCGATGCTCACCGCCGCGCATGAACCGCTCGTCAAGGCCGCGGCACTGAATCACATCTCTCCATACTTCGCCGATGTAGTGTGGGAGGGGCTGTCGACCGCCCATGTCCGCGCCGGGCTCGACGGGGCGATCGACCTCGACCTGCTGCGACGGCTGTGGCTGCCGATCAGCCCGCATCCCTATGTCAGGCGCCTCAGGGACATCCCGGTGCTCCTGGTCTACGCCCGCTACGATCTATCGTTTCCGGTCCGGTTGTCTCGTCAACTCATCGCAGACTTCGAGCGACACGGCATCCGCCACGACGTGACGGTGCTGCCATGCGGTCACTATACGACCGGCAAGTCCCCGTTCAAGTGGCTGGACGGCTACACCCTGGTCCAGTTCCTGCGTCGCAATCTGTAGCAGGCCGGCCAGGTATACCCCGAGCCGGCGCCAGGGCGCGCACCTGCGCGCCTCGCGGCCGCGGAGTGGGGCGGCCGGGGTCCCCGCGGAGCGGCCGCGGGGGTTCGGGGCGTAGCCCCGTCTAGGTTTCCGGACGAGCAACCGCATTCCGGAAACAAGGCGCGCACGTGCGCGCCCCGCGGCTGCGGCGTGGGGCGATGGGGCCCCACAAGCAGCCGCGTGGGGTCCGGGGCGCAGCCCCGTCTAATCAAAGGTATCGTACGAGTTGGCGGAGTGCCTGATAGATAACGGTGGCGAGCTCACGCACGAAGGGCGTCACGTCCTGCTCGCTGACCGCGTCGGCGACCGTCACCGGGTCGGTCAGCAGGAGCCAGATCGTCGCCGCGGCCAGCGTGGCGGCCAGCAAACCGACCACACCGGCGACACTCATGCCGATCCGCACGAGACTCATGATCAGTCGCTGCGTCTCATATGATCCCGATACATTGGACGGAGTAACCCCCGCACAAGTTTACGACGCCTCCGACCGGACTCACACCTTCAAGACGATCTTCCCGAACTGCGCCTTGTCTTCCAACCGCCCCTGGGCCTCCGCGGCCGCCTCGAGCGGGTACGTGCGGTCGATGACGGGCGCGAACGTGCCGTCGAAAAACAGCTCGGCCGCCTTGAGGAGCTCCCCCTTCGACCCCATGTAGGACCCGACGAGCGAGATCTGTCGAGAGAACAGGTGCCTGATGTCGATCGACACACTGGGTCCGGTCGTCGCGCCACAGGTGACGAGCCGACCGCCCCGGCGCAGACTTTTCATCGACTGCTCCCAGGTCGCCTGCCCGACATGCTCGAACACCACGTCCACTCCACGGCGGTCGGTCAGTTGCCGCACCTCCTTGGTGATGTCCTGCCTGTAGTGGTCGATGCCCTCATGCGCACCGAGCTCTCGCGCTCGCGCCAGCTTGTCTTCCGATCCGGCTGTGACAATAACCCGCGCCCCCTGCGCACGCGCCACCTGAATCGCTGCCTGTCCAACGCCGCTGCCGGCCGCGAGGATCAGCACCGTCTCACCCGGTCGCAGTGCAGCCCGGGTCACCAACATGTGCCAGGCGGTCAGGAAGGTCAGGGGGAACGCGGCGGCCTCGACGAACCCGATCCGGTCCGGGATCGGGACAATGTTTTCCACGGGCACGGTGACGAGCTCGGCGTATCCGCCTTCCGACTGATACCCGACCAACCCGTAGCTGCGACACAGGTTGTCCTCGCCACCCAGACATGCGGCACATCGCCCGCAGCTGATCCCCGGTTGGACGAGCACGCGCTGGCCCTCAGCCACCCCATGGGTTTCACCCCGCACAACCTCACCCGCGACATCACTCCCTGGACAGTGCGGCAATGGCACACCCGGAATCCCCCGTCGCTGCCAGAGATCGAGGTGATTGAGCGCGCAGGCCCGCACCCTGACGAGCACTTCACCCGGCCCGGGCTCAGGGTCCGGCACCTCGTCATAACGCAGGACCTCCAGCCCGCCATGTTCGTGGAACCGTACGGCTCTCATCGTGTTCTCCCAAGTACCGCTAAGGACCCGAACAGCAATGATCGGGTCCTAAGGGGCCACGCAATGCGGGTCGCCGAGGTTCAGCACCCCCAGACCTGGTGCGATCTGGTCTGCCGGTCCCACGATCACCGCCACGGCGCGGTCCGCATGGAGATGGGCCGTCGCCGCCGCGGTCACGGCCGACGCGTCGACGGCCTCCACCTGCGTCACGAACCGATCGTAGTAGTCCTCCGGCAGCCCATGCAGTACCAGCTGACCGATGCCACGGGCAACCTGACCCGCCGTCTCGAACCCGCGCGCGAACCCACGGGTCAGCGCAGCCCGCGCCAGGTCCAGCTCCGGCGGAGTCGTCGGACGATCACGACCGATCGCCTCCATCTGGGCAAAGACCTCCTGCAGCGTCTCGACCGTGGCGCCCGACTGCACGCTCCCGCGCATCGAGAAGGGCCCCGGCGCCCGCCGACAGTCGAAGGACGTGCGTACACCATAGGTATACCCCTTGTCCTCGCGCAAGCTCAGGTTGAGTCGGCTGACAAACTGCCCGCCGAGCACCATGTTCAGCACCTGGAGCGCGTGATAGTCGGGTGTGCGGCGAGCCACGGCCACATGACCGACCCGCACCTCCGATTGGACGGCGCCGGGTCGGTCCACGAGGACGAGTCTGGCCGACGGTGGCCCCGGCGCCCCGAGACGGGCCGGGTCCACGACCGCCGACTCGACGACCGGACGCACCTCGACCTCACCGAATGCCCGCTCCGCCGCGTCGATGAACGCATCGTGCGTGAGCGCCCCGACGGCGATCAGGGTCGCCGGACCGAGCTGATACGCGTTTTCGTGGAACTGCCGGACGTGCATGGCCGTCAGCCCTCTGAGCGAATCATCGGTCCCGATGCCCAGATGGCCATACGGATGCGCCGGAAACAGGGTCTCCAGAAAAACACGGTCGGCCAGCGCACCGGGGACGGCGCGTAGCTGTCGCACCTGGCTCCGTCGTAGATCCCGCACCCGGGCAACATCCGCATCATCGAATCGCGGCCGCGCCACGATCTCAGCCAGCAGCGCGAGCCCCTCGGTCGCAGACCGACTCAGAGTCGTGAGGGACACCCTCGTTGAGTCCGACCCGACCTCGACACCGAACCGGGCACCGATCCTGTCGAGCGCGGTATGCAACTCGAACGCCGTCCGCCGGTCGCTGCCCTCGTCGAGCAGCGCGGCGGTCAGCGCCGCGAGACCCGCCTGCCCGGCCGGGTCCGAGGCTGACCCGACCGGCATCGCCAACCGGAACGTGACAAGCGGCGGACCCGTATGCTCCACACTCCGCATCGCCAGGCCGTTCGCCAACCGGACCATCCGCACCGTGGGAAACCGTACGGCCGGCACCGGACCGGGCTGGGGCACACGTGAGCGGTCGACACCTGTCGTCACGACACCCTCGCCACTGTTGAACCGACGAGCGCCCGATCGGCCCCGCCGCGTGGAACGACGCTGAGGGCGACACGGCCACCGCCGATCAGCGTCGTGGCCGCGAGATCCCGTATCTGATCGGCGGTCAGCTGCTGATACCGCACACGGTCCTTCGTCATGAAACCCGGGTCACCCGTGAAGACGTTGTACGCGTTGAGCTGGTCGGACCGACCGCTGAACCCGCCGACCGTCTGCAGGGCGTAGACGAACTGCGCCTCGACCTGCGTCAGACAGAGCTCGACCTCACTGGCCTCCGGCCCGGCGTCGGCGAGCGCTGCGAGCTCGTCGCCGATCACCCGCTCGAGCTCGTCCACATCGTGTCCCGGTGCCGCGGTGGCGGTGATGCAGAACCAGCCGTCCAACTCTCGCGAGCCCTGGGCGGCGCTCACGTCGGTTGCGATCCGTCGGTCGTGGACCAGGGCCCGATACAACCGCGATGTCTTCCCGCCAGCGAGCACCTCGGCCAGAATGTCCATCCCGGCATCGCCGTCGGCGAACAGCCGAGGCGACCGCCACGCCAGATACAATCGCGGGAGCTCGACCCGATCTTCCAACAAGAGACGGACGCCGTCCGACGCCCTGGCATCCGATGTCGCGGCACTACCCCCGACAACGACCGGCGGTGACACCGGCCCTGCCGGGATCTCCTCAAAGTACCGGCGTACGCGTGCGAGCGCCGGCCCGGTCTCCACATCTCCGGCCAGCGTGAGCGAGACGTTGCCTGGGTGATAGTGGGTACGGAAGAACGCGTGGGCCTCTTCGAGCGTGGCCGCGTGCAGATCGGCGGTCTCACCGATGGTGGTCCAGTGATACGGGTGGCCGGACGGAAACAGCGCCGCCATCAACGCCATCAGCGCCATGCCATACGGGCGGTTTTCGTATTGCTGCCGGCGCTCGTTCAACACGACATCCCGCTGGTTCTCGAACTTGGCCGCCGTCAACGCCGGCAACAGGTAGCCCATCCGATCGGACTCGAGCCACAGCGCCAGATCGAGCGCGTTCGTCGGCACGACCTCCCAGTAGTTGGTGCGGTCGCAGCTGGTCGACCCGTTCACCGCAGCGCCTGCCTTCTGCAGCGGCGCAAAATAGCCACTATCGTGATGCGCAGACCCCTCGAACATCAGATGTTCGAACAGGTGCGCCAAACCGGTCCGACCGGGTTGCTCGTTCTTGGAACCGACGTGATACCAGAGGTTGACCGCCACGATCGGGCAGCGATGATCCTCATGCACGATGACGTCGAGCCCGTTGTCGAGGGTGTGCTTTGTGTAGTCCAGCATGATCGCCGTTGGGATCTCTCTTCTTCTGGAAGGCCGGAGAGAGGACCAGGGGGTACTCCTAGCGAGGCTCCGCCTCAGACCGCCCAGGTGTTGTCGGCTCCCGCCTCGCTAGGCTGCCATTCTTCAAGTGGCCCCGCTACGCGGGGCGTCGTCTTGATCGAAAACGTGACTCAACAGTGCCTGTTCTTGGGAATCAAGACTCCTAGCGTCCTGGAGACGAACGGACGCGCACGGGCATGCGCCGCACGTACGTAGTTTCTGGATGTGATACTGCGCCGTCTCCATCATCATACTTCGGAGGCTCACAGCGCGCGGCACGCCTCGTGGTACGATCGTGTACCGATGGTTCGCACCGTATCCGCCCTCATCGTGGTACTGATCGTCGCGGTCGGCTCGGCCACCGGCCAACCGGCGCTGCGATACGACCCGCCAGACGACTGGACCGAACAGGTCACCGAGTCTCCGATGCGTGTCACCGCGTTCCGGCTGCCCAGGGTCCCAGGAGACGCCGAGGACGCCGAGCTCGTCGTGTTCTATTTCGGCGGCAGCGGGGGCAGCGTCGAAGCCAACCTGCAACGCTGGATCGGCCAGATGGAGCAACCGGATGGACGGTCCTCGTTCGAGATGACGTCCACGCGGGGGTTCGACGCCAACGGGCTGAGGGTGACGGTGCTCGACGTTCCGGGCACCTACGTCGCGGCCGTCAGCCCGGGGTCAGCCACACGTCTCAACAAACCGAACTTCCGGCTACTGGCGGCCATCGTGGAAACCCCGGCTGGCCCGTATTTCTTCAAGCTGATCGGTCCGGACCGCACCGTTGCACGCTGGGACAACCAGTTCAGCGCCTTTCTGCGAAGTGTCCGCGTGGAGTAGCAGGAGGCGTTGCTCCTCCCGCCGTCTCCCTCACCCTGACTCAGACGGCCTTGTCGGACAGGTCCGGCAGGTCCGTGGGCGGCAGATCCGTCGGAGGCGGAGTCTCGAGCGGAGCGTCCGGAGCTGGTGGCAGCGGCGGCACCGGCTCGCCACCGAGCCGGTTGAGGATGACCGCCCCCAGACCGGTCGTCCAGGCGACATACTCGACGACGAACCCGACGAAGAGGAGCATCACCGCGAAGAATCCCCATGGTCCGGGCATCCGCCCGAGCGCTTCGCCGAAGAAGGTGGGGATCATGACGATGGCCAGACCGAGCCAGAACAGAACGAAAGCCGACCGGTGGCCGTAACCCTCCCCGCCTCCTAGCAACTGGCCAATCCCCTGGGCGACACCGGTGAACCCAAGCACCATCACCACCGCCGCGCCAACGATAACCACCGGCACCAAGAGCAGAGGGGGTATCCCGATGATGGTGATCACGAGCAGAATGATGCCAGTCACCAGCAGGGGGAAAAACAACAACTGCGCCAGCACCCCGACGAAACCAGCTTTGACAGGCTCGAGCGCCACCCTCCGCGCCACGCGCTCGGAGCTCCCAGCCGCAACCAGCAGCACAACTGACCCCAGCAAGCCGAGGAACGCGAACCGCACGAGCGTCCCCACCAGGTCCAGCGACCGGAAGAACTGCCTGGACAGCCACGGCATGCGAATACGCGGCAATCCTCCGAAATCGGCGAAATCGAAGTCGATCATGTCGAATCGGACCTCGTTGACGCCGCGCAAGAAGCGCGCACCCGGGTCACGCCGCAGCCTGCCGCCGACGACCGTCACGTTGCGCCGGGCAATCGCCTCTGGCCCGAACTCGACCCCACCGCCAACCACCGTGATATCGCCCAGCACCTCGCCGTCGACCAGGAGACTGCCGCCAAACACGATGACGTCACCGCGGACCCGCTCATCAACCATCACGTGTTCCCGGCCGCCAAACGCCACGATGTCGCGGCGTACGAGACGACGTTCCCTCTCCGGTCTGTCGGACTCGACATCCTCTACCACCGGTCCGACCGGCCCGATGGCGTCTGGGGCTTCGACGGGCTCGACCGTCGAGGCCCCCGGTGCCGGCGCGGCCGATTCCGAGACTGACAGGTCCCGGCGACGATCTACCGAGGGATCGGGTGTGACGACTGCCGCGGCACCGGGTTCCTCGGGCGACAGGGGATCTTCGAATTGTTGGTGCTGACCGACGAGCTCCGGATCATGATGCACGAACGGGCCTCCGAGATAGAACTGACCGAGGTGGCCAAGCGTTCGGGGATGACGACGCTCCGGGAGACGTGTCTGGCTCGGGTCGCCGACGGCACGACGACCCTGGAAGAAGTGATCCGGGTCACAAAGGCGAGTCGCGACGACGGGAGACGGGAGACGACGCCGCCAATCCTCCACACCGTACCCTCAGCCCTCTGACCGAGCAGTCCGAACGTCGACAGCGCCTTAGGACCCAGATGGGGCTACGCCCCGAACCCCACGCGGCCGCGCGCGGGGCGCGTACGTGCGCGCCCTGGCCGTATCAGCGTATCCCGAGGGCGAACTCGGCGATCAGTTTGCGGTGTAGCTCGCTCGTCCCCTCCCCCACCTCCAGCGTCTTCGCTTCGAGGAGGAGTCGCCCCACCTCATACTCGGTCGAGAACCCGTATCCGCCGTGTATCTGGATGGCGTCGAGCGCGTTCTGGGTGGCGGCTTCGCTGGCGAGTAGCTTGGCCATCGAGGCTTCGATGGAGCACCGATCCAGACCGGCGTCCTTCATGCGCCCCAGCCGGTACACCAGCGCACGCGCAGCCTCCGTACGACAGATCATGTCTGCGATTTTCTGCTGCACCATCTGGAACTCGCCGATCGGCTGGCCGAATGCGCGGCGGTCGCGCGCATAGGGCAGTGTCAGGTCGATCGCCCGCTGGGCCTGGCCAACACACCGTGCGGCAACCGAGAAGCGGCCCGTGTCCAAGGCGGCGCCGAGGATGGGGAATCCCCGACCGGGCTCACCCAGCAACCCCTCGCTGCCCACGTGGACGTCGTCGAACCGCACCTCGGCGATGTTGTCTCGCTGCAACGTCCGCATCGGCAGCGGGCTGACCTCGATACCCTCGGTCGATGGGTCCACGAGAAAGAGGGTGACGCCACGATGCTTACGCGACGGGTCGATGGTGGCCGCAACGAGGAAGATACCGGCCTCGGCCGCGTGCGAAATGAACACCTTACTGCCGGTCAGCCGCCAGCCGCCGCCCGCCGGGGTCGCCCGGGTACGCATACTCGCCAGGTCGGTTCCACCGCTCGGTTCGGTAAGGCAGGCTGACGCCAGAATCGCTCCACTCGCCAGCTGTGGCAGCCAACGCTGACGTTGTTCAGGTGTCCCGAACCGGAGGATCGAGCTGCCGACGAGTGAGTTGACGACCGACACCGCCGACGCCACGACCCAGTCCACCCGGGCCAGCTCTTCGCAGACGACGCCATAGGTCACGACATCGATGAACGAACCGCCGTAGGCCTCAGGAATCAACGGCGCGAGATAGCCCAGCGGCGCGAGCTTCGCGATCATCTCGCGCGGATACCGCCTCTCGCGCTCGTGTTGCTCGACGGTTGGCAGGATCTCCCGTTCGGCGAACTCGCGCACCGCAGCCCGCACCTGTCGCTGGGTATCCGTCAGATCGAAATCGGCCATCCGACGAAGCGTGTTGTGCTCGCCCATCTCGGTGTTCAGTCGCCCCTGGAGAGTCCTGCCGTCACGACCACCGCTCCAACCCCCTGACGGCGCGAAGTGTCGCGTCAGGAGTGCGGTATCTACTCTTTCACGACCCAGCCGTCGCGAAGCTGAATGACCCGACGCCCGTAGGACGCGTTCACCTCGGAGTGCGTCACCTGGATGATGGTGGTGCCCTCCTGGTTGAGCTTCGTGAACAGCTCCATGATTTCTTGCCCCTGCGCTGTATGGAGGTTCCCGGTCGGCTCGTCGGCCAGGATCAGCTTGGGGCTGGCGATGCAGGCTCGGGCAACGGCGACCAGTTGCTGCTGACCGCCGGAGAGCTGGCTCGGATAAAGATCCTTTTTACCGACGATGTGGAACCGATCCAGCGCATCGCAGACGATGGAATCCCGCTCGGACCGTCTCACGTCCCGGTAGGAGAGGGGAATCTCGAGATTCTCGTATACGGTCAGGTCGTCGAGCAGGTGATAGCTCTGAAACACGAACCCGATGTACTGCTTGTGCAACTTCGCTCGTTCCTTCGGCTTCATCGCGTGCACGGGGTAGCCGACGAACTCGAACTCGCCCGTCCAGTCGCTATCGTGCATCCCGAGGATGTGGAGAAGGGTCGACTTCCCGGCGCCAGACGGCCCCATGATCGACAGAAACTCTCCCTCCTTGACCTCGAGACTGATCTGACGAAGCACAAAGGTCTTGCTCACACCGTGCGCGTAAAACTTCTCCAAGTTTCGCAGTGTGATCATCATTCGCTCGCTGACATTCTATCGTGGGACGGAGACCGACCGGGCGACATGCCACGGAGGCCTCGAATTAGCCACCACGTTGGGCCCACTCTGCGGTCCCACACGAGGATCTGATACTCGTTGCGAACCGTCGGTGACAGCCACAGCGCGCACGTGCGCGCCCGCGAGGGCGCGGCGCGGGGCGGCGGGGGCCCCGCGAGCGACTGAGCCGGGGTCCGGGGCGGAGCCCCGGTCAACCAACAGATACCATGAAGTCAGCACGGAACCCCTCCCGTCGTGGTTCCCGGTGTCCCTGGTGAAACCAACATCCCTCCGAACGGGAGACGCGTCGACCGCCGCGCCGACTGTCGACGTGCGCCTGATGCACGAGTCAGACGTGGCGGCAGCCAGACGCGTGATGCAGCGCGCCTTCGGGACGTTTCTCGCAGCACCCGACCCGGACCGGTTCATGGCGGACCGTAACTACGTGGGGTCACGATGGCGCGCCGACCCCGCGGCGGCGTTCGTGGCCGTGGTCGACGATCGGGTGGTCGGCTCGAATCTTGTCACCGGCTGGGGCAGCGTAGGGTTCTTCGGCCCGCTGACCGTCAGCCCCGAGTTGTGGAACCGTGGGATCGCGTCACGGCTGCTCGAACCGACGCTGGACCTG
>Ga0310122_10003025_pt1 | contig 10698 bp, 9 predicted proteins | sample CB6_Bottom_1051__FD_203503 | JGI IMG/M metagenome (GOLD analysis project Ga0310122, IMG submission 203503) | Marine microbial communities from Western Arctic Ocean, Canada - CB6_Bottom_1051 | ecosystem: Environmental > Aquatic > Marine > Oceanic | place: Canada: Western Arctic Ocean | collected...
TTGAAAATATTCTTTAGAATAACCAGCTAAAGATTCCTGAGTTAATTTTCCATCAGACCAAGCTTGATAAAATGGGTGCTTTAGTAAACTTCGTTCTTCGATCATGTCATCAATTTTTTTAATAATATTCATGATTCATCACCAAATTTGCCAATAAAAAAATCTTTGTGGTTTACAAAAGATTTTATGGACAAAATACTGAATTTTCTTGGGTTCCAGTGGTGTAGACCGGTCAAGCATTCTGCCCTTTCAAGGCAGAGATCCCGGGTTCAAAATCTAACGATGAAAATCCCGGCTGGAGCACCAAGATTTAATTACTTATGAAAAAATTTTTTCAATTAGGCATCTTGGACAGAAAAAATATAGAAATTAACCCTTTACTTGAAACATATGGAAAATATATTAAAAAAATTGATCAAGCCTTAGATGCTGAACTATCATTATATTCTGAATCTGAATTTATTGAGCCTCTAAAATATTCCTTAGAAGGTGGAAAGCGGATTAGACCCATCATTTTGACTTTAGCTGCTGAAAGTATTGGTAAAATTGATGATAATGCATTTTCAGCATCGTGTGCAGTTGAATTTTTACATATGGAATCAATAATTCATGATGATATTATCGATAATGAAACTATGAGGAGACAAAAGGATCCATTCCATATCAAATTCGGTTACAATACAAGTGTTCTAACAGGAGATTTTGTTTTAGGATTAATTCTTGCAATATGTTCTAGGTTAGATAATGCTAGAATTACAAAAGATTTGGCATCAACTGCAATGTTAATGAGCGAAGGAGAAATGATTGAAAATAGATTAGAAACTAGTGAAGATGTTACTTTTGATGATTATCTTAAAGTAATTGAATATAAAACAGCAACAGCATTTGAAGCTGCAGCAAGAATAGGTGGAATTATTGCAAATGGAACTGAAGAGCAAATCGAAGCATTGTCCGAATATGGATTAAACCTTGGAATAGCTTATCAAATTAGAGATGATTTGTTTGATTGGAAAAATGAAGATAAATTGTTTAATACATTAATTAAAAAAAGTTCAGACCCAAGAGATGTTTTTAACAAAATGGAAGATTTGTTAAAAGAATATGCAGAAAAAGCAAGAGCAGGATTAAGAAGAATTCCAGATAGTGATGCAAAAATGAATCTAGAAAATTTAATTAAATTTACTTCGTTTAAGGCATAAGATCTGAACTAATTACAGGAGTTGCAAATTCTACAAATTGCATTATTGGTTCTGGATAGATACCAAATCCTATCAAGAAAATCATTGATGTAATCATTACAGCAATTATTGCTTTTGGTTCTTTAACTCTCTTCTGAGTTTCTCCTTCAAAGTACATCTTTCTTGTAATCCAGCCATAGTAAGCAAGAGATAATGCACTGTTAAGAACACCAGCAATTGCAAGCCATGGTGCCCACCATAAAGTAGAACCAGCATCCAATGCACTACCAAATAACATCAATTTACTCCAAAATCCTGCAAGTGGAGGAACACCAGCCAATGCGAATAAGGAGATAACCAAAGCAAGTGCAGTAATTGGCATTCTTCTTCCAAGTCCCTGTAGTTTATCGATATGAGTAACTGCAAGAGTTGTTACAATTCCTGCAATTGCAATAAAAGCCATACCTTTCATTACTGCGTGGTTTAGAATATGATACAAAGAACCTTGTAAACCAAGAGAACTATGTGGTGCAACTGCAAGTCCTATCAGAATGTATCCAGCATGTGCAATACTAGAATATGCCAACATTCTAGTGAGATTCTTTTGCATGATTGCTGCAATATTACCAATAGTCATTGTCATGACTGCAATAACTCCAAGAGCTAGTGTCCAATCAAGATGTAAAACAACCATTCCAAGAACAATAATTCTTATGGTTGCAGCAAATCCTGCTTTCTTTGTAGCTGCTGCAAGTAAAGCTGTAATTGGAGCTGGTGCTCCTTCATATGTATCAGGAAGCCATTGATGAAAAGGTACAAGTCCCATCTTGAATCCAAATCCTGCGATAAACATTCCAACAGAAAGTAACGCAAGAGGTAACAGCGAAGGATCAAGTGTAGAATATCCTTGAATTACTTCTCCAATATTTGTAGAACCAGTCAACCCATATGCAATTGAAATTCCATAAATTATGATTGCAGATGATAATGCACCAAACAGGAAATACTTTAGAGCAGCCTCATTTGAGCTCGGATTCTTTTTTATAAATCCAACTAAAACATATGTTGGAATACTCATTAATTCCCATGCAACAAACAACATCACCAAATCAGTAGAATATGCAACCAACACCATACCGATTGTTGCAAGTAAAATTAGAGAATAGTATACCGCCGGAGAATTATGTTTCCTCATATAATTAAAAGACCCAACGGTAGTGAACAAAGCAACAATTAGCATTGCAATTGCAAATAATCCACCAAAGGCATCATCTACAATTACATCTTCAGAAAAAAGAGCAGCCGGTGCTACGTTTTCATTTAAAAATTGATAACCAACATAACCAATTGATACAATTAATGCTGCAAATGCAATTACACCATAAAATGAATTAGAACCCTTTTCTTTTCTTATAATACTAATAATTGGAAGAAGAACTCCAACAGTTCCCAATATTGCCATAATAACTAGTGGAGTGGAAGTAATCTCTAACATATCATATCACCTATATCAACAATATCAAAACTACGAACAATAGTCCTGCTCCAAATACGAATAGGTATGATTGGGATACACCAGTCTGAGTTCCTTGTACAACTTTTGCGCTCCATCCAATTGCTTTCTGGAATCCATCATTCATACCATAATCTATAGCTGTCCTTTCAAAATATCTGAATACACCTCTTGATAACCACAATGGTGCTATAACAAAGCACCAATACACCATAGCATTAAGGTACCATCTGTTTAAGAGAAATTTGTGAATTCCATAAAAGAATAGATTAGAGTTTACAACCTTTGCAGGATCAACCCATCTACCAATATAGAAAATATAGCCTAATCCCGCCCCTATAGCAAATGCTACCAATGATGAACCAAGTGCAATTGGATTAAGTCCTTGCAAGAATTCGGGCAAAATTGATGATTCTATTGCAATATGTTCAGTATGAATACCATAGGAGTTTTCAAGGAAATCAACAAATGTATGGTGAAGTCCTTCTTCTGCAGATAATCCAACTAAACCGATTCCTATAGTAAGAACTGCAAGAATTCCATATGGAATCCACATTGATAATGGTGCTTCATGAATATGATGTCCTTCTTCTTCCATCTTTTGGATGTGTTTACTTTTATTTCCAAAGAATACCAATCCCATCATTCTCATAGTATAGAAAGCAGTAATGGCTGCAGTAAATACAGCAATTGCAAACAGTGGCATTGCCCATTCATTTCCAGATTCATAGACAGCAGCAAAGATTGCATCTTTACTCCAGAAACCTGTTGTGATAAATGGAGCACCCATTAAACCAAGACCGGCAGCCCACATGAATGCATAAGTTTTCTTCATCTTTTTTCTTAGACCACCCATATCTGTCATAAATCGAGAGCCAACAGTATGCAGTATTGCACCAGCTGCCATAAACAATGAAGCTTTGAACATTGCGTGAGAAATTAAATGGAAGAATCCAGCAGTATAACCATCAACATATTGATAAGATAATCCTGCAACACCTAATGCCATCATCATATAACCAATTTGAGAACCAGTAGAATAAGCAAGGACTTTCTTAATTTCAGGATTGACCATCGCTTGTGTTGCTAATAATAATGCAGTAATTGCACCAACCCATGCAATAATCTCAAAGAATTGATCTGCAAGAATTCCTGCAGCCCCTAATGCAAATACAAGAGGTCCTAGTCTTGCAACTAAGAATACACCTGCCTTGACCATTGTTGCTGCATGAATCAATGCAGATACTGCAGTAGGACCAGTCATTGCTTCTAGCAACCATTCGTTTAATGGAAATTGTGCAGACTTTCCCATTGCACCACCAAAAAGTAAAACAAATGCAGGAACCAAAAGACCTTGAGAAGCCATTGTAACTGCCCATTCGGTATCACCAAGTAATTCTTTGAATCCAAAAGTACCTGCGTACACAAATATCAAAAGCATACCTGCAATCATCATAACATCACCAACTTTGGTCATGATGAATGCCTTCATACCAGCATGAGTTGGAGAATAATAATCTAACACACCAAGAACAGTACGTCCTTCAACACCAACATGATCTTTCTTCTTGTCACGATACCAAAAGCTAATCAACGCATACGACGCAAGACCTACACCTTCCCAACCAAAGAATACTTGAAGTAAATTATCAGACATGACAATTAATTGCATTGAACCAATAAAGAACATCATCCAGAACCAGAATCTTGTAATGTCTTTATCACCTTTCATGTATCCTGTACTGTATATCATAATGAGGAATGAAATCCAACCAACAACATTTGCCATTATAATGGAGAGTGGATCTGCTAAGACTCCGCCATTTAGACCAAGGGATTCTATCCAAGGAATTTGATGATGTATTTCACCAGCCTCTAAAGCAATTGGAATCATTGATGCTGCAGATAATGTACTCATTAAAGCAAATCCAACTGCAATATACCCAGTTGCGTGTTTTGATAAGTTGCCAGGTAAGAATTTAGATAATTTTGCAATTCCAGGTATGATAAGAGCTGCAGCAAATGGTAAAACCCAAACTAACCAAGCACTTGTTGCTCCAATTTCAAATCCCAGTAATTCAGTTGCCATATTCTAAACTCCCAAAACTCCACTCATATGAGGAATTATTGATTTATAGAAAATGTCTGGATAAATTCCCAGTACAATAGAAAATCCTGCCAACACCATCATTGGTACAGTCATATACCAACTTCCTTCTTTTACATTTTCAAGATGTTCAGGAGTTTTACCAAAGAAAATACGTTTTAGCATCCATAGAAGATAAGACATTGTAAGAACAGTTGCGATAAGACCTAAACCAAATCCTACTGCTCTAAGTGTAGAACCTTCTTCAAGTGCAGTCTGTAATGCACCAGCAAAGAGAATCCATTCTCCCATGAAACCACTAGTTGGAGGTATTCCCATTATTGTCAAGGCACCAATTACTGCACATACTGCTGTAATTGGCATCTTACCAGCTAATCCTCCAAGTTTAGAGAGACTTCTAGTTCCGACTTTAACGATAATAATTCCAGCCATCATGAAGAGAATACCTTTTCCAATTGCATGTGTTACATACATCATCTCAGCTCCAGCAAGACCAAGTGCAGACATTGAACCAATACCAAACAAAAGATAACCCATTTGGCTTATACTAGAATATGCAAGAAGACGTTTTATGTCATCTTGCATTAGTGCCATTGCACCACCATAAATCATTGTAACTAGTCCCCATATGTAGAACCATATTGATAGGTCAGCAAAAGTTGCAGGCAAAAATTCAACAATTAATCTAAAAATACCATAAGCACCAATTCCGATCATAGCAGGAGACAATAATGCACTGATTGGTGTCGGTGCAGCACCGTGGACATATGGAAGCCAAATGTGGAACATAAAGACTGCTAGCTTTACACCAAGGCCTAATGCAATTGCAACTGCAGAAATCATCGCAATGTCTTGAGGAATGTTTGCTTCGTTTATGTCTGCAAAATCAAAACTTCCAACAGTCAAACCAATCATCAAAAATCCTAACAGTAAAATTACTGCACCCGAATGAGTCCAAAATAAGAACATCAATCCAATCTTTCGTCTATTACCTGCACCCCAAAGAGCAACTAAGAAGAAACCAGGAATTAACATGATTTCAAAAAATACAAAAAATTCAATCAGGTTTGTTGAAAGAACTGTGCCAAGCATTCCCATTGCAAAAAGAAGGTAAAGTGCAAAGTAAAGTCCAGATTTTGCATTTACATAACTTGAAAGAGCAGATGATTCTATTACTGAAGTTTGTCCGCTTCCAGATGAATTGATGTTATGTTCTTCTTCAAATTGATGGTGGAATATGTGAAGCATGTATGGTTTTGAATAAAGCACCAAGATTGTAGATAATACATAAATCATTATTGCAAATGGTGATGCTAAACCATCCATCAAGAATCCAAACTCACCAAACTGAGTTGTCCATGGATAATGTTCCTCTACAGTTCCTGAAAGTGCAGCATTAATTACAAGAATTGTAGTATAAAGTAAAACAACAAATGTAAACCACATCACAGGTGTTGGACCGAATTTTCTTCCAATAAGATATGCTACGGGTGCTAATAACAAGGGCAGTATAACTGCCTGTAATAATGCATATTCCATTATCCCTTTAAACTCCTAAAGTCTGCAATATCGACATTGTGATACATACGATATGCCACAATAATTAACGAAAGTCCTACTGCTACTTCCGCTGCGGCAATTGCAATTGAAAATAATGCCAAAGTTTGACCTCCACTATGAGGTAGGAATCTACCAAATGCAACAAGATTAAGATTTGCAGCATTGATAATAATTTCAATGGCAAATAACATTCGAATAAAATTCCGTTTTACGGCAAGACCGTAAATTCCTATGCCCAATAAAGCAACAGATACTAGAGTAAAATCAATTAGTTCGCTCATTTTCCACATCCTCTCGTCTAGCTAAAACTAATGCACCAGTTACAGAACCTGCTAAAATTAATCCCATCAAAATTAATGCAGGCCAATAATACATTACAAAGTCAGCACCAATATCTCTAAAGTTTACTGGGGGTTCATCAGTAGTAATTGTTTTGATACCAGAATCAATAAACACTGCACCCAAAGCTACCATCATTATAAGCATTAATCCAATTCCTGCAAACTTTCTTCTCGGGTCTTCAATTTTTTTGAATATTAATTCTCGTTTAACTAACATAACAGTAAACAAAATTAAAACAGCAATAGAACCAACATAAACTGCTATTTGGAATAATGCAACAAAAGGTGCATCTAACAAAAAGAAGAATCCAGCAACTCCACCAAGAGTTCCCATCAAAGCAATTGAACCATAAATTAATGATCTCATTTCAAGTGCAGCAATTGCAGAACCAATTGTAATTACAGCTAAAGCTAAAAATGCTATATCAGCCATGTGTTGCACCTCTATCAGTAATTATGATTTCACTATCTTGTGCCACATATGGTTTCACCTGAAGTTGAGCAGGTGTATAGATCAATCCTTCTTTGGAAAATGAAGAAAGTTCATAATCATTAGTCATGTATAATGCATAAAATGGGCATGCGTCAACACACAATCCACAAAAAACACATTTACCATAATCAATTTGAGGCATTATTGCTTTCTTGTTGTGTTTGTGTTCTTCTGGAACTTTTACCATTCCAATAGCTTCTGCAACTCCCTCACATGCAATAGAACATAATTGACAACCAGTGCACTTATCATGAAACAATAAATGACGTCCCTTTAATCCAGCAATTCCAACACCAGTTGACGGATCAAATTGATAACCATCACCTACAAACTTTAGTTTCTCTTCAGGATATCTAAGTGTAAATCGTTTTGTTGCAAGATGTTTAATTCCAGAATTTAATGCACGAATTATACCTGTAGCAGTTCCCATTATTGTAATCCTCCTGGTCCCAAGACTCCAGCGTAAAGCAAACCTAGTGCAATAAAGATGTTAACGAATGCAAGTCCAATTAGTTTACTCCAACCAAGATCCAACAACATATCGACTCTAATTCTTGGGAAAACACCTCTTGGTAATATTATAAAGAAAATTACTCCTACTGTTTTGAGAACAAACCAAAGTGTACCATTTAGCATTTCTTGAGTAATTACTTCACTAAGTAATGGTGCCAATCCAGATATTTTTAGTGTAATTGGGCCCATTTCAATTCCATTTTCAATTAATTCCAGTGGGAGAGAAGGTACAACCATTGGGCCATTCCAACCTCCAAGGAATAATACAACAAACAAACCTGCAAATGCATAAAGTTTCAAATAACTTCCTAATTGAACAAGACCATACATCATTCCAGATAATTCAGTTAACCAACCAGCTACAATTTCACTTTCAGCTTCTGGCAAATCAAATGGGATTCTTTCTAATTCTGCAAGCATTGTAATAAAAAATACAATTGCACCAACTGGCAAAAATATTATCCATGGAAAGTTAGATTGACTTGCTGCAATTTCAGATAAGTTAAGAGAGCCAGTTAAAATCACAACTCCCAACAAAGATAAAATTAATGGAATTTCAAATGAGACCATTTGGAATAATGCTCTAATGCCTCCAATGAATGGATATTTACTATTTGCAGACCATGCAGAAAGAATAGTAATAATTGGGAAGAATCCAATTACTGCAAATACAGCTAATAATCCCAAATCAACATCTGCAACTACCCAACCTGGAGCAACAGGAATTAATGCAACAAAAGCTGCTGCAGCTGCAACAAACATTACAGGCGCTGCCCAAAAAATTGGTTTATCTGCTTTTGCAGGAATTATAATTTCTTTTGAAATTAATTTTAGTCCATCACCCATTAATTGTAAGATACCTTCAAATTTACCACAATAGAAAGGGCCAACTCTTAATTGAATTTTTGCCATCATCTTTCTTTCAGCAAAAATTGTTCCAGCAGCTAACAATGCTGCAAAACCAAATCCAGGAAATGCCATTACTCTAAATATGTCAGTTTCCAGAAATGCTTGAATTATTGGTAAAGTACGTGAAGGATCTGCAATCCATGAAAGTGCAAGGAATGGTGTAAGTAATTCACCATCAATGACAGGTAAAGGAATTACAAATAAAACCATGAAAACTAGAGGAATGCCAATTAAGACTAGTAGTAATAGTATCCAGAAAATATTATCAAGTAATGATTTGATAAATGAGCTTAGTTTGAAGTCTGGTGCAATTACTGACATTTATCGGTCTGCCTCCACTGGCCAATAATTTAGACTCCAATAAACAGATGGCATGTTACCAAGTTTTTCTCCTTTGAGAAGATATGGTAATGCTATCAAGTTTCTAAAAGAAGGAACACTTAGTTTCAATCTATATGGTTCTGGTTTACCATCAGAGACCACATAACATCCCAAAGAACCTCTACCAGATTCTACACGTTTGTAAACGGAAGTAAGCCCTTTTCCTTTTGGATTTGGTTTTAGTTTTACTCTAACTGAACCAGACTTTGGCATTTTTTGTAATGCTTGTCTAATTATATTACAACTCTCCAGCATGTCAAGCCATGGAATTTTTGATCTTGCATAAGAGTCGCCTTCCTTCATTACATTAGTATGAACATCTAATTCATCATAAACATCATAAGGTTCTTTTTTTCTAAGATCATAATCAACACCACTTGCACGAAGGACAGAACCAGTAGTTCCAAGTCTAATTGCATCTTGTCGTGACAAAACACCAGTATCTTTAGTTCTTGCAATTAAAATTGGATTATCATAAAATACTGCAGAGTATTCTTTGATACGTTTTTCAAAATAATTAACATAACGTAAACAAACATCTTCAAAGTTTGCTGGTAAATCATTTCTAACGCCTCCAGGGACAAAAAATGCATGTGTAACTCGTGCACCAGTCATTTTTTCCATAAGATCAATTAAGAGTTCACGATCACCTGCAGGCCACATAAACATTGTAGAGTGTCCTAAGAAAATTCCATAAATTGCAAGCCAATACATGATGTAAATACATCGATTTAATTCAGATGCAATTACTCTAACATATTTTGCACGTTCAGGAACTTCGATACCAAGAATTTCTTCAACTCCCAAGACATACGGATAAAGAACATTACATGAATCATGAATTACAGGTCTTTCCAAGTGAGGAATGTTTAAGATATAATTTCTATATTCTGCCATTTTTTCTTCTCCACGATGAACGTATCCTGGATCAGGATCACATGCAACAATATAGTCACCATCAATTTGTACAATTAGTCTCATGTGACCAGAACCGGGATGTTGTGGTCCCACATTGAGTGTCATAATTCTCTCATCAACTTTTTGGAGTGCTAATCCAGGCATTATCTCATTCATGATTATCGTCCCTTTAGTACGAAGTCTTTTCGGAGTGGAGGTAAATCTGCCCAATCTTCGGGTAAAAGTAATCGTCGATTATCAGGATGACCATCAAAGTAAACACCCAACATTTCAAAAATTTCTCTTTCATGAAATTCTACACTATAAAAGATATTTCTAAGAGTAGGAAGTTTTGTAGAATCATGACCAGGAATTGGGTTTTCTTCTCGTTGAGCCCTAGTAGCCAAAACAAGAATCTGTCTTGCCAAAGAAGAATCAGAATAGGAACCAATGTGATAAACAACTTCAATTTCTTTATCTTGAGGGAAATCTACGCCTGTAACTGATTCTACATGATCAAAATTTAATCCATCACGAATGAATTCAGCAACATCAAGAATATTTTCACGACTTACATTAATTCTAACTCTATCTTCTTTTACAAACGCAACTTCAACTTTATCACCAAACTTTTCAACAATTTTATCAGAAATGCCTTTCTCAAATGCAGGTAACTCTACTGGTTTTTCCTCAGGTTTTTTTGCTACAGGTTTTGGAGCAGGTTTTTCTGCAGGTGTAGATTTTTCTTCAGGTTTTTTTGCTACAGGTTTTGGAGCAGGTTTTTCTGCAGGTGTAGATTTTTCTTC
>Ga0310122_10003026_pt1 | contig 10695 bp, 12 predicted proteins | sample CB6_Bottom_1051__FD_203503 | JGI IMG/M metagenome (GOLD analysis project Ga0310122, IMG submission 203503) | Marine microbial communities from Western Arctic Ocean, Canada - CB6_Bottom_1051 | ecosystem: Environmental > Aquatic > Marine > Oceanic | place: Canada: Western Arctic Ocean | collected...
GACGTGAACACCACGCAAAAGATCATCGTGATCAGCGCGCCCGTGTCCGGGTCGACACCCGCGATCAGCCCGAGCAGCCGCCCGCCACCGCGGAATTGATACGCGGCGATGGTCGCATAGGCCAGCACCGTCGTGACCGTACCAAGTACCCGGGCCGTCGGGCCATATCGCAGCTCGAGGATGTCGGGGACGGTGTACTGCGCGATGCGCCTGACGCGCGGCGCAATGAAGTAGACCAGCGCGATACCGACCCAGGCGCCGGCCGACTGCCACAGCGCCGGGAACCCGGCCCGATAGCCCAACCCGGCTCCGCCGAACAGGCTGCCCGACCCCACCCACGTGGCCAGCAACGTGAACACCAGCACGCGGGCCGGCAAGGTACGTCCCGCCACGAGGAAGTCGTCGCCAGTCTTCACCCGGCGGCTCCGGAACCCACCGACCAGCACCAGGATGGACAGATACAGCAGCACCGCCGTCAGCATGGCTAGATCATACTGGTATCCTCACTGCGCAATGCCGCTCGACGAGTACACGCGCAAACGCGACTTCGCGAAGACCCCGGAGCCGAGCGGTGCGCGAAAGACGCGCGCCCGGAAGACCCGGCAGACGGCGTCGCTCTACTTCTGTGTCCAGAAGCACCTGGCCAGCCGGCTGCACTACGACCTCCGCCTCGAGCACAACGGCGTGTTGTTGTCCTGGGCCGTGCCCAAGGGCCCCTCGCTCGACCACCGCGACAAGCACATGGCGGTGCAGACCGAGGACCACCCCTATGACTACGGCGACTTCGAGGGGGTCATCCCGGAAGGCTACGGCGCCGGCATCGTCATGCTCTGGGACCATGGCACCTGGCAGCCGGAGGTCGAGGACGTCGACGCCGCACTCCGCAAGGGCGACCTGAAGTTCACCCTCGACGGCTACAAGCTCAAGGGATCGTGGGTGATCGTGCGCACCCGGGACCGGCCCAATACCTCCCCCTCGCAACGCGGTCGCAGCTGGCTCCTGATCAAACATCGCGACTTCTGGTCAGGTGCCCTCGACATCACCACCTTCGCCCCGCTCAGCGTCAAGAGCGAAGGCGATTTCGATGACATCCTCGCCGCCGACATGCCGGACCTGTGGGTGACGGGGCGGCCGTCGCGAGGAGGCGCCACCGGAAAGAGGCTTCAAGAGATCATCGACAAGGCAGCGGTGAAGATTATCGAGCGCGAGGAGCGGCAGGCGAAGACCACGAAACAGACTCAGTACCGCACCTCGGGGACACGACGCGCACCGGGCAGGACGAGCACGACGAAAGCGAGCACTCGCGGTAGCGAGTGATCGACAGCCCACCAAAGACGGCACCCCACAGCCGAGTACCTGGACGATGGCGCTCACGCTCCCATGCCGGGAGGCGTCGGGTGCGCTATAATCTCGCCGCTCAACCACAGCCCGGTGGTCTTGGTGCTCCGACGTGCCCGAGAGCCGACCGTGAACGTCGCCCCTGCGCGCTATCGCATCCTGGAGAGCCTCGGCCGAGGCGGCATGGGCGAGGTGTTTCTGGCCGAGGACACCCAGCTCAAGCGCAAGGTCGCGGTCAAGTTCCTGACCCAGGAGCTCGAGGCGGACGCGACGGCTCGCGAGCGGCTCCTGCGCGAAGCCCGGTCGGCGGCCGCGCTCGACCATCCCTACATCTGCCAGGTGCACGAGATTGCCGAGATCGACGGCCGGACCGGCATCGTCATGGAGCACGTCTCCGGGGGACACCCTCGAAGCCGTGCTGTCCCGGTCACAGCTCAACACCCGCCGGGCGGTCGAAGTGGCGAGCGAGGTCGCCGAGGCGCTCGACGCCGCGCATCGGCACCGGATGGTGCACCGCGACCTGAAACCGGCCAACGTCATGCTGACCGACGACGGGCATGTCAAGGTGATGGACTTCGGTCTGGCCAAGGCGCTGAAGACCGACGACACGTCCGGCGATGGCACCGAGACCACCGAGCTCACTGGCTCCAGCGCACGCGTCGGCACCCCCGCCTACATGTCACCCGAGCAACTCGTGGGGGGCGCGGTCGACGAACGGTCGGACATCTTCGCCTTCGGCGTGCTGCTCTATGAGCTGCTAGCCGGGGTGCACCCGTTCCGGCGGTCGAGTCAAAGCGGCACGATGTCAGCCATCCTGCGCGAGACGCCCGCGCCGGTCGGCCAGTACGCCAAGGATGCGCCGCCGACGGCGCGGCTGGCGCTCGACCGGTTGCTGGCGAAGGAGCCGCGCGAGCGGTATCAGACGTTCAGCGACGTGCGCACCGATCTCTCGCGGATCCTGCAGGAGGCGTCTGGGCAGACGCCGCTGCAGACATCGTCCCAGGACGCCGAGGCGTCGGGCCGGACGCCGTTCGTCGAGCGGGACGCGGAACTGGCCGAGTGACACAAGTGGCTCGACCGCGCGATCTCGGGTCATGGCAGCTTGCTCCTGCTAGGTGGAGAGCCCGGCGTGGGAAAGACGCGGCTGGCCGAGGAAATGCTGGCCGAGGGGCGCCACCGGGGTTGCCTGGCACTGATCGGCCGGTGTTACGAAACCGAGGGGGCCTCACCGTACATTCCCTGGGTTGAGCTGGTAGAGCGATCGGCGCGCACCATGCCACGGGCCGCGTTTCGCGAGGCACTGGGCGACGCCGCGCCGGAAGTCGCCAAGCTGGTACCCCGAGCTGCGTCGGCTGTTCCCCGACCTGCCGCCGCCGATCGAGCTGCCTCCCGACCAGCAGCGGCCGTATCTGTTCAACAGTTTTCTGGAGTTCCTCGAGGGGGGCACGCGGGTCACGCCGTACGTGGTGCTGCTCGACGACCTGCACTGGGCCGATGAGTCCACCCTGTCGCTGTTGCAGCACATAGCGCATCACATTGGCGAGATGCCGGTCCTGATCGTCGGTACCTACCGCGACGTCGATCTCGAGGTGGGGCGGCCGTTTGCCGAGATGCTCGAGACGCTGACGCGGCTGCGGCTGGCGCACAGGGTGGCGCTGGGCCGTCTCGGCGAAGACGGCGTCAGTCGGATGCTGGAGGCGATGAGCGGTCAGTCCCCCCCGCCGAGGCTGGCGTCGGTCGTCTACACGGAGACCGAAGGGAACCCCTCCTTCACCGAGGAGGTGTTCCGCCACCTGTCCGAAGAAGGGCGGTTGTTCGACGAGGACGGGCGGTGGCGCGCTGACCTCAAGATGGGAGACCTTGCGGTCCCGGAAGGTGTGCGGCTCGTGGTCGGGCGGCGGCTTGAGCGACTCGGCGGCGATACGCACAAAGTGCTGACGGACCGCCGCCATCGTCGGCCGGAGCTTCAACATGCGCTTACTGGAGGCGCTGGGTGACGCGGAAGGTGATGCGCTGGTCAGCGCGCTGGAGGAGGCCGAGGCCGCGAAGTTGATCATCACCGTGGGGCCGGGTCGAGACCTACGCTGGGAATTTCGCACACGGGCTGATTCGTCAGACCCTGGAAAGCAGCGTGTCGCTGATGCGCCGCCAACGCGGGCACCTGCGGGTGGCCGACGCGATGGAACAGATCTACGGTGACCGGGTCGACCGATACGCGTCCGATGTCGCGCAGCATCTGTATCAGGCCGGTGTGGCGGCCGATCCAGACAAGACCGTACGGTTTCTGACGCTGGCCGGGCAGCAGGCGATGGAGACGGGGGCGTTCGACGGGGCCCTGCGTCTGTTCGACGACGCGCTGTCGATTCACGCCGAGCAAGATGGAGATCATCGCCAAAGCGAAGCGGACCTGCACTACCAGAAGGGCCAGGCGCTGCGGGGTATCGGCAAGACCGACGAGGCAGTGTCGGCGTGGCGGGCCGCGCGGGCCCACTACGTCGAGCTTCATGACGATGCGTCGATCGCACAGGCGGTGAACGCGGCCTGGAATACGCTGCAGTGGGGCGGCCGCGCCGACGCGGCGCGTGAGGAAGCGGAGCAGGGCCTCGAGGTTCTCAGCCCTCCCGCGGTCGCCGAGCGGTGTCAGCTGATGTCGATGGTCGGGTTGAGTCTGGGGCTGGCTGGGCGGTCGGGGGGCTCGACGCTGCTCCGTGACGCGATGTCCATTGCTGAGGAGGTTGGCGACGAGGGCTTGCGCGCCGATGTGTCCGCCCAGAAATCATGGCACGATCATCACTATCTGAGGACAGAAGCGTCGCTACACGCGGCCCGCGGCGCGGAGGCATATTTCCGCTCTGTTTCCAGGCCATACTTCCTGGCTGATGTGCTGTCGACCGCGGGGATGGTGCTCACCTACATGGGCCGCTTCGATGACCTCTTCGCGCTGTGCGTAGAGGCTGAGCCGCTGGCCAGCCGGGTTGGACATCTCGGGGCCCGATGCATGACGACGTCGAGCCGCATCTGGGCCACCGCGTTGTCGACTGGCGATCTCCAGACGGGGCTGCTCGAGGTTCGAGAGGAGCTCGAGTTCGAGCAAGGAGCCGGATACGCCTGGAGTGCGGAGATCGAGAATGTCCTTGGCGCGATGCTGTTCTGGCGGGGGCTATGGCGAGAGGCTGAGCAGGTCTATGGAGAAGCTGTCGAGAATGAGCCCCGGTCCTTCTGGACGCCCACCTCGCGTGTCAATCTTCTGCTGCTCCGGGTCTACGGCGGAGATACGCAGGCGGGAGATGAGTTGCGTCGAATCGGCGAGGATCTGGCTCCGGACGAGCCGGAACGGCTGTTTGGCGAGTGGGAATCGGTGCTGTGCGCCATAGAGGGGCTGGCAGTGCGCGGCGAACGACCCGCCGCGGCAGGCGCACAAGCTTCCTCACGTCATCGCGCAGCCAGAGATCCGCCGCTGGTATACCCGGATGCTGCTCGACCGCGACCAGCCCGGCGACCGCGACGAGGCGCGAACGTTGCTCGCCGAGGCGACCGAGCAATACGAACGGATCGGGATGCCGAAACACGTCGACATGGCCCGGGAGATGCTTGGAGGTATCGCGTGACGCGCGCGCCCTTGTGCGCACTTTCAGGCGCTCGGAGCCGGGATGTCGAGGTCCTTGCAGATCTTTCGAGCGAGCAGTTCGTTGATTTCTCGGTGACGAGGAACTGTCGAGACCTTCCGGGTCCCGGGATTGACGTAGACAGTGTGCTTCGAGCCCTCTCGCAGCAGCCGGCAGCCTTGTGCCTGAAGATGTCGGATGAGAGCGCGGCGCTTCACGGAGGTGCCTTCAACGGCTCGCGGATCACCTCCGCCCCAGCGATCTCCTCTTCCGCGAGCGCCCGGTTGGCGTCGAGGGTCAGCTCGACAGCTTCGGCCAGATTGGCCCTGGCTTCTTCGAGCGTCGCGCCCTGCGTGTTGGCGCCGGGCAGTTCCTCGACGAAGGCGATGTATCCCTCCGGCACCCGACGAAACACGGCAGTGAATTCGATCTGCATCGTGACCTCTGGTTCTCATGATAGCCCGGTCCGCCACTCTGACACAGCCTGCGGCATGACCGGACCACCGCGGGGCCTCGCATGACTCCATCCCGCTACCGCATCCTCGAGAGCCTCGGCCGAGGCGGTATGGGCGAGGTGTTTCTGGCCGAGGATACCCAGCTCAAGCGCAAGGTCGCGGTCAAGTTCCTCACCGAGGCACTCGCATCGGATGCGACGGCTCGCGAGCGGCTCCTGCGCGAAGCCCGGTCGGCCGCGGCGCTCGACCATCCCTACATCTGCAACGTGCACGAGATTGCCGAGATCGACGGCCGGACCGGCATCGTGATGGAGCACGTCTCGGGGGACACCCTCGAAGCCATACTGTCCCGGTCACAGTTCGACGCGCGCCGGGCGGTCGAGGTGGCGAGCGAGGTCGCCGAGGCAATGGAGGCAGCGCATCGGCGACGGATGGTGCATCGCAACCTCAAGCCGGCCAACGTCATGCTGACCGAGGATGGGCATGTCAAGGTGATGGACTTCGGGCTGGCCAAGCCGCTCCCGTCAGATGGACCACCGTCCGACACGTCGACGACGGCCGCGTCGTTGACCGGGTCAGGGATGCGGGTGGGCACGCCCGCCTACATGGCGCCCGAGCAACTGGCCGGCGGCACCGCCGACGCCCGGTCGGACATCTTCGCGTTCGGCATCCTGCTGTATGAGCTACTGTCGGGGTACACCCGTTCCGCCGGTCGAGTCCGAGCGGCACGCTGGGGGCGATTCTGCGTGAGGCGCCGGCGCCGGTGAGCCAGTATGCGAAGGGGGCGCCGGAGACAGCCCGCGTCACGCTCGATCGGCTGCTGGCGAAGGACCCCCGCGAGCGCTACCAGTCGTTCGGCGAGGTGCGCACGGACCTCTCGCAGATTCTGCAGGAGGCGTCGGGACAGGCCCCAGTCCAGGTCGAGTCGGCACGCGGCGCAGCCACCGGTCGAACCACGTTCGTCGGCCGGGACGCCGAACGAGCCCAAGGACGCCGGCTACTCGACCGAGCGATCGGCGGGCAGGGCGGTGTTCTGCTCGTGGGAGGGGAACCGGGGGTCGGCAAGACCCGGGCTGGCCGAGGAGATTCTCGCCGAGGGGCGCCAGCGCGGCTGTCTGACGCTGACCGGCCGTTGCTACGAGCTGGAGGGGACGCCGCCCTTCATCCCCTGCGTCGAGATCGTCCAGCGGTCGGCCAGGGTGATCCCGGCCGCGGCTTTTCGGTCGGCACTCGGGGAGTCGGCGCCGGAGATTGCCAAGCTCGTCCCCGAGCTGCGCCAGCAGTTCACGGACATTCCCGCGCCTTTGGAGGTGCACCCGGGGCAGCAACGGCACTTCCTGTTCAGCAACTTCCTGAAGTTCGTCGCACGGTGCACCAAGGTGTCGCCTCAGGTACTGCTGCTCGACGACCTGCACTGGGCCGACGAGTCCACGCTGCTGCTGCTCCAGCACGTCGCGCAGCACATCGGCCAGCTCGCGGTCCTGATCGTCGGCACCTACCGCGACGTCGACCTCGACGTGGCGCGACCGTTCGCCGAGATGCTCGAGACGCTGACCAGGCAACGTCTCGCGCAGAGGGTGCCGCTGGACCGACTGACCGAGGTCAGTGTCGGTCGAATGCTCGAAGCGCTGAGCGGCCAGGCCCCACCGGCGGCGATGACGAAGGTGGTCTATGCCGAGACCGAAGGCAACCCGTTCTTCACCGAGGAGGTGTTCCATCATCTGGCGGAGGAGGGCCGGCTGTTCGACGAGCAGGGCGCGTGGCGCGCCGACCTCCACGTGGACGATCTGGCCGTGCCGGAAGGCGTGCGGCTGGTAATCGGGCGCCGGGTGAAGCGGCTGAGCGAAGACGCGCGCCGGGTACTGACCACCGCGGCCGTCGCCGGGCGGAGCTTCGATCTGCAACTGCTCGAGATGCTCAGTGATGCCGAGGGCGATGTACTGCTGAGCGCGCTGGAAGAAGCCGAGGCAGCGAAGCTGATTCTGACCGTGTCCTCGGGCCGCGAGGTCCGCTGGGAGTTCGCGCACGGGCTAATCCGCCAGACACTGGAGAGCAGCCTGTCGCTGATGCGCCGGCAGCGGGTGCACCTGCGGGTCGCCGACGCGATGGAGCAGGTGTATGGCGCGAACGTCGAGCGCCATGCCACTGACATCGCCCAACACCTCTACCAGGCCGGCGTCGCCGCCGACCCGGACAAGACGGTCCGTTTCCTGACACTGTCGGGCGACCAAGCGCTCGAGTCGGCGGCGTTCGACGAGGCGCTCCGACGACTGACCGATGCCCTTGCCATCCAGGAGGAGCACGATGCCGAGAACCAGCGGAGTATCTCGGACCTGCACTTCAAGCGGGCCCATGCGTTGACGAGCGTCGGGCGGTGGGAGGACGCGGTGGCCGAGTGGTGGGTGGCTTCAAAACGCTGGCCGACCACGCGGCGATCGCCCTGACCACCTGCAGGGCCTGGTACACGCTGGCCTGGAACGCGCGTGGGGAGGAGGGGCGGTCGGAGGTCGAAGGCGCCCTCGCGGCGGTGACCGTGGCCGGGCCAGAACGATGTCGCCTGCTAACACTGGCCGGGCTGGTCCGAGGCTACAGCGGGCTACGCGGTGGCGACGAGCGGATCGCCGAGGCGGAGGTGATGGCCGAAGAGATCGGCGATGCGCAGCTGGTGGCGGACGTCGATCATCACCGCACGTGGTACAACCATCACTTCATGCTTCTCAGGGCGGGCCTGGAGACCGGGCGCCGCGCCGAGGCCTACCACAAGACGGTCGGTGCCCACTTCGAGCTGGCCGACGTGCGGGGCAGCATGGACTTCATGCGGACGTATCGCGGCGAGTTTGTGGACATGACCCGCGACGCGCCCGAATTTCTCGCACAGGCGGGCCGCATCGGGCACCTGGCGTCCAGCTGCGGGGCGCGATTATGGCCGGCATGGATCTCAGTGCTGGCCAGTGGCGACCTGAGCGAGGCGGCCGCCGATCTGCAGCACGAGGTCGACCTGGAACGTCGTATCAGCTACGGCCTCCGGGGCTTTTCTCTACTGGCGCGGGCGACCACTCTGGAGTGGGGAGGCGAGCGGGAGGCGCTGCTCCTGTATCGCGAGGCTGCCGCCACCGAGGGCCAGAACATGGTGACCCACACGTTCGCCTCGGCGCTGCTTCTGGCGCGGGTCCTGTTCGGCGAGCAGGATGCGGCGGCCGAAATCATGGCGACAGCACCGCTGGCCCGCGCCGGCACTGCCAATCTGATTGGTGAGTGGGAACAGCTCGCCAACATCGTCGAGGGCCGGGCCGTCCTCGGGGAGTCGGCCGCGGTTGCTCCGCTCTATCCCCTGGTCGTCCAGTGATTGGACACCGGAATCGTCATCATCCGCCACAGCCGGCTCTGGCAGATGCTCGCCGGTATCGCCGCGGCGTGCGCCGAGCAATGGGATGCCGCACAGAAGCACTTCGAGACCGCTCTGCGCCAGGCGCGTGAGCTGCCGCACAAGATGGCCGAGCCGGAAGTCCGCCGCTGGTATGCCCGTATGTTGCTCGATCGCAACCAGGACGGTGACCACGACAAGGCCCGTCTCCTGATAGGTGAGGCGATCGAGCAGTTCGAGCGAATCGGGATGCCGAGATACCTCAGCATGGCCAAGGACACGCTCAAGGCCATGTCCTGAGGAGACAGGAGGCAAGAGCTCACCCTTACCCGAGCAGCCTCTCCGAGAGCACGCCCCAGACGGCGTAGGCCAACCGACGTCTGGCATGGCGGGCGAACTCTCCCCGCCAGAACTCGCCGGTGATCACTTCGCAGCCGTCGGGAACATCACCAACCGGCAGCGGTTCCTTGTGCTCCTCGGCGTAGCGGGCCAGCGATTCCTCACCAGGATGGCCGGTGTTGACGATGACGACGTCGACCGGACGACCGATCGCTTCGCTGATCCGAGACACGGCGCCCCCGGCGGTGAAGCCCTTCATGCCGCGCCCTTCGGTGAGCAGGTTGGTGACAAGGATGATCGGCCCGTCCACGGTGGCGACCGCCGCGCGCACGCCGTCCGGGAGGAAGATCGGCACCAGGCTCGTATAGAAGCTCCCTGGTCCGACGATGACGGCGTCGAAGGTGGCGATGGCGGCCTCGGTCGCGGGGTGGATGCCGACCTCCGGTTCGAGCCAGATCCGGCCGACCCGTCGCCCCTGGCGCTGCTCGACATCGACCTCCACTTCCCCACGCGTCGTCGACCCATCCTCATACTCGGCGCAAACGGTCGCCTGCTCGACGCTAATCGGCCAGACCTGCCCGACACAGTCCACCAAGGTGCGCAAGGCATCGACGGCGGCGAGAAAGTCGCCGCTGTACTGCTCCATCATCGACAGCAACAAATTGCCACCGGTGTGCCCATCGAGCTTGTCGTGCTCGAAGCCCGAGAAGCGGGTCAGCAGGATGCGTCGCGCCTCGGTCTCGTTGCGCGCCAGCGCCAGCGCACATCTGAGCACGTCGCCCGGCGGCAGCACGCCGAGCTGGTCCCGCAACACGCCGGAGCTGCCGCCGCTGTCGAACATGGTGACGACCGCGTTCACCCGGAGCCATGGGTTGTGCTTGAGACCACCGATCAAACTTGGCAATCCGGTACCCCCGCCGAAACACCCGACATTCAACCGCCTCAACAGCATGGACGCATTGTCGTGGATCTCGGGTGACGCGATCCAGCGCGACGGCAGCCGGGACTCCCACCGCGGGCTTTCGCGTCCACGATACAATCACCCTCACTCTCGACGATGCCTCTCATCGACATCTTGTTGCCCGAGTACGATCGCGAGATCGCCACAACCCGAGCCTCGATCGAAGCGACGCGCGAGCTCGATCTCTCCTGGCGTCCCGATGCACACGCGCGCACGCTTGGCGAGCTCGTCGCGCATCTCGCTGACATTCCTGCGTGGACGAGCATCGTGATGACACGCGACGGCTACGACGTGGCGGACACCCCGGAGCGCCAACCGTCGGCGTCACTCGAGACGCTGCTCGAGCGGTTCGATATAAGCGCCTCGGCGGGACGCAGCACACTCGTAGGCCGCATCGACGGCGAGCTGACCGTCGACTGGAAGCTGGAACGGAACGCGCGCCTTCTCTTCACACTCCCCCGCGTCTCAGTGTTCCGGGTGCTCGTGATGAACCATCTCATCCACCACCGGGGGCAGCTCACCGTGTATCTGCGGATACGCGGTGCACGCGTCCCGTCAATCTACGGGCCCACCGCGGACGGCTAGACGACCGGCTCGTGCGGTACACTCTCGGACTTGGATGGCGGAACGAGC
>Ga0310122_10003027_pt1 | contig 10694 bp, 8 predicted proteins | sample CB6_Bottom_1051__FD_203503 | JGI IMG/M metagenome (GOLD analysis project Ga0310122, IMG submission 203503) | Marine microbial communities from Western Arctic Ocean, Canada - CB6_Bottom_1051 | ecosystem: Environmental > Aquatic > Marine > Oceanic | place: Canada: Western Arctic Ocean | collected...
TACTTATACATGGTCGGGGTGGCCGGATTCGAACCGGCGACCCCCTGCTCCCAAAGCAGGCGCGCTAACCGGACTGCGCTACACCCCGACGTCTGCTACAATTGTCCTGACAGGCCCCCTGTCACCGTTACCCTTGGCGCGTTCTCAAGATCTGAACATACCGCTGTCTCCGAACATGGGCAAATGAGAAGCGAGGCCGTCAACTAGGCCCGTCGCCAGGAGTCGGTCCGCTCCACTGACTGAAGAGTGAGCCGTCACCCGGTCAGGGCGACCGAAAGCGGTTGATCTCCGCCCGCAGGGTGTGGGCGGCATGGCGGGCCGCGCTCTCGAAATCCGGGCCGCTCGAGGCGTACATGACGCCGCGCGAGGCGTTGATGAGCAGGCCTCCGCCGGAGGCGAGTTGGCCCTGCTGGACCGCCGACTCAAGGTCGCCGCCCTGAGTCCCTACGCCTGGTATGAGAAAAGGCAGCTCCGGTGCGAGCTCCCGCAGGCCGCGGATCGCCTGCGGCCGGGTCGCCCCTACTACCAGGCCGCAGGGTGCGATGGCGCTCCACTCTACTGCTTTCTCGGCAACGCGGCGGTACAGAGGGCATCCGTCGACTGGCAGTGTCTCGAAATCGTCCGCCCCCGGATTGGAGGTGAGACAGATGAGAAAAACACAGCGCTCGGACGCCTCGAGGGCGCCTGTGGAGTATTCGAGAAACGGCGCCACGGCATCGCTGCCCATGTACGGGTTTACCGTGAGGGCGTCCGCCCCCAATTCACCAAAGAACATGTGGGCGTAGCGCTCGGCGGTGGAGCCAATGTCGCCGACCTTCGCATCTACCAGCACGGGAATGTGGGAGGGGATGTGTTCGAGGGTCGCCTTCAGGGTCGGCCACCCGGCCTCACCCAGGGCGCCGTAGAAGGCGAAATTGGGCTTGTACGCACAAACCAGATCGGCGGTGGCGTCAATCAGTTTCTTGTTGAAGTAGAGGACCGGGTTGTCTTTGCCCATCACGGCTTCTGGCAGTCGGGCGGGCACGGGATCCAGGCCGAAGCACAGGAGGGAATTATTCCTGGCTGCCGCTGCTTTGAGCTTCTGTAGAAAACTCGTCTTCCCCACTCTGTGATAACTCCTGGGTGTCGATCGGGATGTCATTGCCAAGGCCCGCTTCACCGCTCGTGTCAGCCAGGGCGGAATCGAGCCAGGTCGCCCGTACCGGTGGCGGCTTCGCACCGAGGATGAAGGTGACCCGGCACCGGGAGAGGAAGTCACCTTCCATGTCGGCCATGCGGACTCTGATGCCGCTGTCCTCGCTGAGGACGACATCGCCGTTGAAGAGCCCGGAGACGTCCTCGGCCTCGATGATAAAGGGATGGGCGTCTTTGCCGCCCATACGGTCGCCCTTAGCGGCTCGTTCTATGTCCTTGTCGTACCCGACGACCCCCATCTCAACGGCGTAGGACCGATCCACCTGCTCGGCGCTGTAGATGACGCGCCCCGTCGTATCGATGATGCGCGGAGACATGGTGGGCCTCAAATCGAAACCACGGGCGTCGACGATGAGCCCCGTATAGGGTTCGGGAGGTACGAAAATGAGCAGGGAATCCGAGGCCGGCAGCACGGCGGGGGGTAGCTCCCCGGTGGTGGGAGTGCCCGCCCGAGAGCCGGGACCCGAAGCGGGCAGCAGGACGAGGGCGAAGTCTCCCGAAAGAGGTATTCTCAGCGCCAGCCTGAAGAGGCCGTCCTCCTCCTGCTGACTGCCCTGAACCACGCGAGCGCCGCGCACGATGTCTTCGACCACGGCGCGGATGGAATCGCTCGTGACCATCGCCATGCTGACCGTGGTCCGCGAATCGACGTGAACCTCCCCAACGATATCGAGAAGGTTGCGATAGGCGATTGTCTTAGCTGCCCGAAATCCCATGAGTCGACGCTGCGCGGCGTTGGTCATGTCCGACGGTGCGACGCCCTCGCCGTATACCGTCAGCGTTCTCTCCGTCCAATTCAACTCCCCCTCGACCAGTCCCTCCGAAGAGCCCAAGACGCTCTCAACCATATCCTGGGCAGCTATACCCTGGGCTGGAAGGCTGGCAGCGATAAAGACCGACGCTATGATGGATGTGAACGAACGCATGAGATCAGCTGGTTGCAGGCACTGCAGCCCGATGGTAAAAGTGGGTGGGAGGCAGCGGAGTGGCTCTGTAAGCCGAGTTCTGTCCGCTCGCCGGATGGGCGAGCGGGGCGACCATTCATCTGGGACAGTCGTTACCGGCTGCCTCGTTGCGGCCTACCCGGGAGTAAGATCGAGGCGGACCACCTCTCCTCCCCTATTTGGCCTTGCTCCGGATGAGGTTTACCCTGCCACCTCCGTCACCGAAGGCGCGGTGAGCTCTTACCTCACCATTTCACCCTTACCCGCGAATCCCAGACCCGAGAATTCCGTACCCGAGAATTCCAGATACCCGAGAGCACGGGCGGTATATTTTCTGTGGCACTTTCTGTGGGGTCGCCCCCCCTGGGAGTTACCCAGCATCCCGTCCTGTGGAGCTCGGACTTTCCTCACCCCGATCTCGCGGAATTTCGCCCCGCAAGACGGTAGCGCGGTCACCCGAGCCACTCCTACTGCCTCCTCCCCATCCAGTATGTAGGGACTGCCACCGTCGCGGCCGGTGTGATGCCTAGGGCGGTGCTTTTGTATATACAGTATTAAATGTAAATAAGCGAACCTGAAGATGCTACGGCACAGGTGGAACAGGAGTCAGGAGGACTCGTCGTCCCACGCCAGAATGGCGCCGCAACTCTCGCAGTGCAGGATCTGATCACTGCGCCGGGCGTTGCTCTTCTGTTGCGCGGGGAGCTGTCGGAAGCAGGACCCGCAGGCCCCCTTGCGAACGGCTGCGACCCCGCGGCCGCGATTGCCCCCGATGCTGCGTTCATAAGACTTCAACAGTTCGTCATCGATACCTTTCAGCGCTGCCTCCCGCTGGGAGACGACACCGTCCACTTCGCCCTGAAGCGAGGAGAGCTTCTCCTGAAGCTCGTCTATGTGGGCCTGTTGGAGCTCCCTGACGCTGGACACTTCGCCCTTCTCGATCTCCGCCTGCTCACCGGTGACTTGAGTGTCTTCGATGATTTTCAGAATCTGGGTCTCGAATTCCGATATTCGCGATTTGCAGGCTTCGATCTCCAGTTGGAGGGCGTCGTATTCCTTGTTTGTCGTGACCTCGGCGAAGCGCTCTTCCTGCTTCTTGAGCAGCTCCTGGGCGACTTCCAGCTCCAGTTCGAGGTGACGCTGCTGACTCTCCAGCTTCGCGACGCGGTCCGTGAGCTGTGTCAGCACGTTTTCCGCTTTTTCGATCTCACCCTGGCGCTGTGAAATCTCGGCTGGATATTTACTCTTGGCCTCCTCCAGAACTTTCAGCTCTCCGTCCACGTCCTGGGCCCTCAAGAGCTGCATTAGACCTTGCTTCATATACCGATCCCCATCTCCACGGTTTCGCCCCGTCTGCTCCGGCTAACGCGCTGTGCGAAGCACGCGGCGACTCACGCAAAAAAAAGAGAAGTCACCACGGGGGTGCACTTCTCATTCAGGCAACCGAAATTCACCACCGGGCTGTACTTCTCATTTGAAACTTCTCATTTGAACTGAACAAAACTTCTCATTCGAACTGAGCAAACTTTTCATTTGAACAACCGGCGATTCGCATGTCAAAAAAGTACGTCCTTTTGTAGAATGGTCAAGCCTTGGAAGCCTGGCCCATCGCCGGTGGGGCAGGCGCCGCAAAGATCACAAGAGCGCCTCCGCGGCTGCGGCTACATGTCGAGCCGTGAGACCGTATTTCTCCAGGAGATCGGCGTTGTCTCCCGACTCGCCGAAGCAGTCCCGCAAACCGAGGCGCTTCATCGGCGTGGGCTGATGCTCGCCGAGTACCTCGGCTACGGCGCCACCCAAGCCGCCGATGACGGAGTGATCTTCGGCCGTCAGCACTCGCCCGGTCTTGCCGGCGGCGGCGACAATACCCTCGATGTCGAGAGGCTTCAAGGTCGGCACGTGCACCACGTGGGCGGAGATCCCCCGCTCCGCCATCATCGACGCGGCCTGCAGCGCGCGCACGGTTTGCTCGCCCGTGGCGACGATGGTCACGTCCGTCCCCTCCCTGACGACGTAGGCGCGGCCGATCTCGAAGGGGTGGTCGGCTGCGAAGATGACCGGATGGGGATCGCGCGTAAGGCGCAAGTACACCGGTCCTTCCACCTCGGTTGCCGCCAACATAGCCAGTCGGACCTCGACACCGTCGGCCGGCGCCAGGACGGTGAGATTGGGCATGGCGCGCATGACGGCCAGATCGGATACCTCCTGATGCGTCTTTCCCGTTTTCCCCGTGAGCAGTCCCGAGTAAGCGGCGCCGATTTTGACGTTCAGTCCAGGTTGCGCCACGACGACCCGAAGCTGGTCCAGGTCGCGGTTTACGAGGAAGCAGGCGAAACTGCTCAGCCAGGGAATGAGACCGCATGAGGCCATACCCGCGGCAACTCCCATCATGTTCTGCTCGGCGATCCCCATCTCGAGGAAATGGTCGGGGCGCTCTCTTGACACCTTGTCCGCCTTGGTGGAGTTGGCCAGATCTCCATCGAGGACGTACACGTCCTCGTTCCCATCGATAAGCTCAATGAGGGTGTCGGCGAAGACATCCCGTTGAGCCATCATCCGGCCCGTACCCTGAGTCTCTGGCATCTGAGTCTCTGGCATCTGAGTCTCTGGCACCTGAGTCATCGCAGTGCCCTCTCTTGAGCGTCGAGCTCTTCACGCGCTTTGGCGAGGTCGTCATCCCCCAGGGGCTTGGCGTGCCAGTTGAAGTCGTTTTCCATGAAGGACACCCCCTTGCCCTTTACGGTCCGCGCAATAACAATGCTGGGTCGACCCTTTGCCGTCTTCGCTTCTTCACACGCTCCGATGATCTGACCGAGATCGTGCCCGTCGACCTCGATGGTGTTCCAGCCGAAGGCCCGCCACTTGGCTGCCGGATCGTCCTGAGCGGGGCGGCGGCTCAGTGCCTGGTAACCGTCGGCGGCTGCCCATCCGTACTGCTGCAGGCCGTTCCAGTCCATGATGGCGGTGAGGTTGTCGAGACAGTAGCGCTCGGCTACGAAGGCGGCTTCCCAGATCTGTCCCTCCTGGGAATCGCCGTCACCCAACAGGACAAAGGTGCGGTAGGTCCTGCCCTTGAGCCGGGCGGCCAGCGCCATGCCGATTCCCGGCGACAGTCCCTGACCCAAAGATCCGGCGGACATGTCCAGCCCTTCCAGCGCCGTCATGTCGGGATGGCCCTGGAGGCGGGAATCGACGGCGTCGAAAGTGCTCAGCTCCTCCTCGGGGAAGTAGCCCCGCTGCGCCAGCACTGTGTAGAGACCGATGGAGGCGTGCCCTTTGGACATGATAAACCGATCGCGGTCCGGATCGCGGGGGCGCCGCGGGTTTATGTCGAGCACCTCGAAATACAGCGAGACGAGAATTTCAGCCGCCGAAAGAGACCCGCCCAGATGGCCGGCTCCGGCTGTGTAGACCGATTCCACCACCAGTCGTCTCATGCGGAGGGCGGTCCGTCTCAGCTCTAGCAGGCGCTCCAGGGGAATCCCAGTCTTATGGTCAGAAGTCAAGGGCGGTCTCCTGTCGCGGGGGCCAAAAAAAGGGGTGAGGAGACAAAGCTACGCCTCCCTCCGGGGGCTTTCAAGACCCAGACGGTCGCTGACCAGTGGGCGTGGGTGACGTATGAGGACCTGAGATGGGCTGGATGCCGAAGGATATTCGGTGAGGAAACGGGACAGCGACCGTTCTCTGCATCCTCTGGTGGAGGGCTTTCACTCGTCCCGGCGGCCTGTACACCGGGCGAGTTGCATCAGAGGCGAGCGTTCGATCGCTGTCCCAGTCGTTATCCAACGGGTATTTCAATACAGAACCAACGGAATATTCGTGCGAGAGCTCGTTCCGCGCTCTCTACACTGATTACGTAACCACGAAAGGCCGACTGCACTCAGTGAAGTTTTCACCATGGCGAGGTACTCAAGCCCCATAGCACCGGGATGGGCAAAAAAAAGGCAGGGATTGACTTTGAGTCAGTCCCTGCCCGGTCGATGGTGGGCGATACTGGATTTGAACCAGTGACCTCTGGTATGTGAAACCAGCGCTCTAACCAACTGAGCTAATCGCCCTGAGCTAATCGCCCTGAACTAAGCGCCTGAACTAAGCGCCTGAACTAATGGGTCAGGTCAGACCCCAAGCGAGGAAATTCTTGGTGGGCCCACTAGGACTTGAACCTAGGACCAACGGATTATGAGTCCGTCGCTCTAACCAACTGAGCTATGGGCCCGATCAAAGGACGCGCAAAGCACGGCCTAAAAAAAAGTTAGGCGAATTTCGACAACGGTCAAGGCTGCTCGGTCGCCTCAAGCTCCTGACGGACTCGTATCAGGCGGCTCATGGTCCCGCTGATGCGCGAGACCTGGGCGTCTTCCCCCGCCTTCACGGCTGAGCGCAGATCGCGCTTGGTCTGCTCGATCTGGCGCGTCAGATCTGCTTTCTGGAATTGCAGCAGCGACTCTCGCCACTGCCTCTCGATCTGCTCCTCGTCGAAACCCACCACACCGCACGCCGAGATGAGGGAGACCAGGGGAGCGTCGAGGTCGCTCATCAGTACCGACATGTCGAGATGGTCAGAGTCGCCGCAGCGGTCGAACAGGTGGGTGGCGAGACGCTGAACGCGGGGGTCGGAGAAAGTCTCGGGACCGAGTTGTCTGGAAGTAGGTGAGATATATGCCGGGTGCTGGAGCAACAGGGCCATAAAATCCCGTTCCCGCCGCGGAGGATCGGGCAATGCCGCTTTGGCTTCCGGAGCAGCAGCGGCGTCGGGGGCGCGCGACTGGCTGGGCCGCCGGCTTGCCAAGGTGGACCGGAGATCTTCGCGCAAGGCCCGTTCGTCGATTTCCAGACGCTGCGCAACCTGACGCAACATGAGATCGCGACGGACCGATTCCTGGCAGCGTTCGAAGAGCGGGATGACGGCCTTCACCGCCTGTCCTTTGCCGGCGACGGTGGACAGATCACTGCGCTGTGCGAGCCGGTCGAGGAAGAAGTCGAGCGCGGTGTCCGCTCCTTCGACGGCGGCCCGCAGCGCCTCTACCCCCTTTTCTCTGACGTAGGAGTCCGGGTCGGAGCCGGCCGGGAGGGCGACGACGCGGCTGTCGAGGCCGGTGGCCAACAGCACTTCGATGCCGCGACCAGCAGCAGCCGATCCCGCCGCGTCCCCATCGAAGAGCAGGACGGCCCGCTGAGCGTATCGAGCCAGTATGCGACAGTGCTGTTCCGTGAGCGCCGTACCGGAGGTCGCCACTACGGGCGCAACGCCCGCCTGTACGATGCTGAGGAGGTCCATATATCCCTCGACGACGATGGCACAGTTGTCCTGGCGGACCGCGTCGCGGGTCCAGTTCAGGCCGTACAGGACCGAGCTTTTATGGTAGATGGGTGTCTCGGGCGAGTTGAGGTACTTGGGCTCGTCATCGGGACGAAGCGCACGGGCGCCGAAGCCGACGGTGCGGCCCGAGAGGTTGACGATGGGGAAGATAACGCGGTCCCGGAAGCGATCGTAGTGTCCGGGGCGGTTGCGTCCCGGAAGTGCGAGTCCGGCCTGCTCGACGACTTCGGCGTCGAATCCCCGAGGGCGCGCCACATCGAGGAAATCCTGCCAGCCGGGCGGGGCGTACCCCAGCGAAAAGCGATCTATGGTCTCATCCGTCAGCCCCCGGGCGCGGAGGTACTTCAGGGCGTCGGCGCCGCACTTTTGGCGCAGCATGTAATGGAAATACTTCCCCGCCAGTTCGTTGGCCTGGTACAGCTTGTCCGCCTTCTCGCCACGTCCATCGCGCTCGGGCTGGATCTGGATGCCGGCCCGTGCCGCCAGGAAGGTGACCGCCTCGGGGAAACTGACGCGGTCGATTTCCTGGATGAATCGGAAGACATCGCCCCCGGTGTTACAGCCGAAGCAATGAAAAATCTGGAGATCGGGGTTTACGGTAAAAGAGGGCGTCTTCTCCGTGTGGAAAGGACACAGGCCAAAAAATCTCAGGCCTTTCTTGTTGAGCTGGACGTGCTGTGAGACGACGTCCACTATCTCGCACGCCGATTTGATGCGTTCTAACGTATCTTCTGGAATTCGAGGCATATCCGGGGGGGTGGGCGGTTTATTCGACTGGTGTGCGGGAAAACTACTTCCAAGGACGACGGCCTGTCAAACACACCACTTGTGGTGCCTCCCAGGGGTGCCATGCACTATCTATAGTATATCAAGGCACGGGGGCCCATCCGCAAGGGGGTTTGGTGCGCCCCATCACAGCGGGGGCTGGACAACAGGGTTAACTTGTGGTATCTCATTAGGCAGCTTCGTACCGAACACACCGAACACACCGAACACACCGATCCAACCGGGCGCGCGGTGGATAGGCACAGGAGGTCAGCGGGCCCCTCAGGACCCGGATGGAGACGGGACCCGAGACAGCCGCAAGATATAGTGCAAGTGCAGTTTTCTAACGTACTTGGGGTGAGGCCGCCGATAGCTGTGAGCAGGGGTGGCAAGGCTGGCAAGAGAGGCGGATTTCGGGCTGTGATCACCGCTCCAACGGCAGCAAGAAATTGCTTGACTTGAGGCGATAATGCCATAAATTTACGGCACTTCTCAACTTACGAGTAAATTTACGTTCACACCTTGAGTTGACGGCATTCTATGCCGACTCTATCGACTCGGTAGGCGCGGGAGTCGCCAAGCGTGTGATAAACGGCCATGCACTTTATGCTGTAAGAAAAGAATCGATGAGGAGGAGAACGGATATGTCGAGAGGCAAACAGTCGTTTCTGGCCACCGCGGGACTCGCGTTGGCCATTGCTTTCACGTGGGCGAACCCGGCTTCGGCGCAGGTCACCACTTCGGGCGATGTCGCTGGCACGGATGAACTGGCACCCGCGGCGGTGACGGAGCTGACGGCGGTGGCGGACATCACCGGCCCGAGCGTCGAGCTCTCATGGGTGAAATCCGAATCGGATTTCGTGCGCCAGTCGCCTACTGGTCTCGATCTCACGTCCGGCGGCACGTTCAACAATGTGAACGATGTGTCGGCTTACAACATCAGGCGCGACGACGGATCAGGCGTGCAGTTGATCGATTCGGTGGGTGCTGGCGAAGACTCTTACATCGATGAGTCGGTGCTGAGTGGCGTGATTTACACCTACTCCGTAACGGCGGCGGATGCGGCGGGGAACGAGAGCGAAGCGGCCGTGTCAGACCAGATCAGCCTGAAGGCGGCCGATCCGGGCACAGGCGTGCCAGACGCGCCCGAGGGCGACCTGGATTTCGGAGATGTCGCGCTCGACGAGTCTATCTCGGAAAATTTCGCTTTCAGCAACAGTTCCGACGATCCTGAGGCGGTCCTGATAGTGAGCGTGTCTGTCGAAGGCGATGGGTATTCCCTGTCCACCGGGACACTCAGTGTCGCCCCAGGGGAAAGCGGATCTTTCGACATCACTTTCTCAGCTGCCGATGTCGCCAACGACAATGGCTCATATCCCGGCTCGATGACGATACGCACCAACGATCCAGAGAATCTTCTGACCATTATCGCGCTGGCAGCGGTGATCACTACCGGGCTGGATCCCGCCGCCTTCGATCTGAGCGCCGACGCCATCGAATTTGGCGTACAAGCGCTCTACATCGACGCCTCCGAGACCTTCACCATCACCAACGCGGGCGGTGCCGACCTGGAGGTGACGCTCGTACTCGCTGGGGATGACGTCTTCACCCTCTTCTCCGAGGCGGAGACGCTGGGCGAGGGCGAATCGGCTGACATCGAGGTCGTGTTTACTCCCGGTGAGAGCATCGATTACTCCGCCACCATCACTATCGCAACCAACGACGCGGATAATCCGTCGGCGACGGTCGCGCTGAGCGGAACCGGCGAGGAAGCACCCGAGTTTGAGGCGGACCTGGAACTGTCCAGCGACACCATCGAATTCGACGACACAACGGTGGGCGGCACCTCGGAGATGACGCTGACCATCTCGAACAGTAGTGACGCTGACCTGACATCCAGCATCGCCATCGACGGCGACGCATTCACTCTCGACACCGAGGGTGACCTTGCGGACCTGGCCCCGGGCGAGTCGGTGGAGGTAACCGTAGTTTTCGCTCCAACCGACGTCATCGACTACACCGGCACCATTACGGTCACCAGCAATGGTGGCGACGACACGGTCGATCTGAGCGGCAGTGGTTTGGCTGTTGGGAGTCCGGTGCGCATAGGAGTTGATGAGAATGGAAACGATCTCTTCGGCTATCTGAGCAGGGATTCAGACGGCAATCTCGACGACGTCATCAACCTCTCCGATTTCTTTATTTTCGCCGACGCCTTTGGCAAGGGTCCCGATGATGGCGGATATAACCCTGGTGCGGATTTCAACCAGGACGGCAAGATCAACCTGGCTGATTTCTTCTCCTTTGCCGACTCTTTCGGTAAGACCGCGGTCAGCTTTCGTAACTGACCAAGTTAGCACGACCTCCGTTTAGGGGGTAAGCAGTAGCAGGAGAGCGCGGTCCCCGCAAGGGCCGCGCTCTTCCTGTTTCAATCGACCCGAGGCGGGACACATCGCTATCCCGCTTTGTAA
>Ga0310122_10003028_pt1 | contig 10692 bp, 7 predicted proteins | sample CB6_Bottom_1051__FD_203503 | JGI IMG/M metagenome (GOLD analysis project Ga0310122, IMG submission 203503) | Marine microbial communities from Western Arctic Ocean, Canada - CB6_Bottom_1051 | ecosystem: Environmental > Aquatic > Marine > Oceanic | place: Canada: Western Arctic Ocean | collected...
CGCCGAGGTGTTTCCCAACTGGTCGAAATACCGCACGCCCGACAGTCGACGGCGGCTCTTCACCGGCGTGCTCGATCGCATCGAGAGCCGGCCCGGTGTGCTGTCGGCGGCGGCCGCGAGCGACGTCCCGCTCGACGGGCAACCGGCGCAACAACAAGCCTTCGATATCGAGGGCCGTGAGCACGAAGACCCGGATCTGCGGCCCCGTCTCGACGTGCGCGTCGCCAGTCCAAAATACTTCGAGACCATCGGGATTGCCGCACTCGCGGGCCGGACGTTCACCAATCTGGATGATGAGGCGGGCCCGGGCGTGGCGATCATCAGCCGCTCGCTGGCCGAGCGCCACTGGCAGGCCGCCGACCCGGTCGGCCAGCGCGTGACGCTCAACGGCGGCGAGGACTGGCTCACGATTGTCGGCGTCGTCGGCGACGTGCGGCATGACGGACTCGAGAGCGCTCCCACGGACGCGCTCTATCGCCCGTTTCTCCAGGTCTCGGGTGCCACCCGCATCCTGGTGCGGGCGCGGATGGACCCGCTGTCGCTCGCCACGGAGGTGCGCGAAGCGGTGCACGCGGTCGACCCTGAGCAACCCGTGGAACGCTTCAGCACCTTGGCCCAGACCGTCAACGACACGCTCGCGACGAGACGTCTGACCATGACGCTGCTGGTGCTGTTTGCCGGGTTGGCGCTGCTGATCACGGTCACCGGCATCGCCGGGGTCATCGCCACGTCGGTGAGCCAGCGCACTCGCGAATTCGGCGTGCGCCTGGCGCTTGGCGCGCCGCCGACCAGCCTCGTCGGCATGGTGTTGCGCCAGGGCCTGACCATGGTGGTGCTCGGCTTGATTCTCGGGCTGGCCGGCGCGGTCGCGCTGAGCCGCGTGCTCTCCAATCTGCTGTACGAAACCACGCCCACCGACCCGTCGACGTTCCTCGCGGTGTCGCTCGTGCTGCTGGGCGCGGCGGTGTTCGCCTGTCTGATTCCCGCACGTCGCACGATGCGCGTGGACCCGATGATTGCGTTGCGGGCCGAATAGTGTCCCGTCTCAGACGTTCGTTGCCGAAGTCGCAGGCGGGGCATCCCGCCTGCCAAGCGTTGCTCCTCGGTCACAAATGCCCAATTTGCTCCCTCCTCGCGCCTTGGCAACCGGGCGCCGCGCCGGCGACTTCACCAACGAACGTCTGAGACGGGACACTAGGGACACCCGAACCGGATTCTTGTCGCGGCGCCGTTCACGCTCGGGGAGCGAACGGCCGATAGACGATCCGACAGCCCAGGGGTACCATCATGCGCCTCACTCGTCTCATCAAGTACGTCGGTATCGCAACCGTCGCGGCGGGCATCGGGTTTGTTGCCGGGGGCGGTGACGTGCCTTTCGACCTCGACGCCGCGCCTGAACAGCTTGCTGCGCGCGCCCGCGAGGCGGCGGACGAGTTGGAGAAGCTGGACCAACAGGCAGCCCCGGTGACCGATGCCTTGAACTCCCTTCGCGAGAAGTTCGTCGCGGGGGCCCGCCGCCTCGCGGGCTTCATCGCCGACTAGGACACGGAGCGACCACGCCCAGAGGACGTGTGCTCAGGAAGGCCCCTCTAAGGGGCCGTTCACGTGGGGAAGACCCCTCGGGGGCCAACTCGATGACGCAGAGTCTTGTGGCAGGCCGCGCGGTCAGTCCGGGCGCCGCGCACGGATGATCTTCACGACGTCGAGATACACCGGCTCGACCACCACCTCCACGAACCCCGCCCGCTGTACGTTGTCCGGCGTATTCCGGTTCAGCTCGGGGCCCAGGCGGCGGGTCAGCGGGGTCATCAGGTCGAGCATCAGGCCGAACGGAAAAAAACGGCTGCCAGTATGTTCGAACATGCCGAGCGTTCCGCCGGGCTTCAGTACGCGACCCAGAGCGCGTAGACCATCGACCGGGTTCGGCACTGAACAGAACGTGCAGGAGGTGAACACTTGATCGAAGGTCGCCGTCGGGTAGTCGAGGTCGTGCACGTCGAGATGGCGGAGCTCGAGGTCTCCGTCGTACTGCTCGGCCCGGGGTCGAGCCTGGTCGAGCATGCGCTCGCTGATGTCGATGGCGGTGATGCGGCGACCGGCCGGGAAAAACTGGATGTCTTGGCCGGTGCCGATGGCCAGGAACAGCACGTTGCCGGCCATTTGTGAGAACAACTGACGTTTCCAGGGCTCCCAGCGACGCTCGGGCCCGAACCCGTTCATCAGGTCATAACCCCGAACCGCGTTGTCCCACTTTCGTTGGGTGGCGATATCCATCGGAACAGACGCTCTCCTACCGCACTCAGGAGACCCGCGGGTGTTGTTTCCCCTGAATGTAGGCGTTGAGACCGTAGGTCGCCAGCAGAGCCAGCAGCCCCAGCGCGGCACCGAGACCGAGGGCGGCGCCGGTCGACATCGGCCCGCTGGCGGCCCGCATCCCGACGACCATGCCGGACAACATACCGGAAAGCATCACCGGCAGCATCACTTCCATCGCACCGAACAAGACCGAGAGCCCGACCGCGGCCGGCAGCGCGACGAAGTCGCCGACCAGCATCCCCAGCACCATGGCCAGCGCCATCGGCCATGTCTCGCCGACGACGGACGCCACCGCGAGGGCGACGAGCCCGCCGACGGCGGTGTTGCTGACGAGGTCGCCGAGCAAGAAATACGGTCGGCGTTCCATGAGCCGCTCGGCCACCGTCATATTCACGAACCCAAACGGGGTCCGGTTTCACCGAAGCCGCCATCTGCCGGCTCAACGCTCAGGCGCATTCAAGCGCGGAGATGCGGCTCGAGTGCGGCGAAACGGTGCTCGATTTCGTCCATCTGCTGTTGGGTGAAGCTGTACTCGCCGCGGCGCGACAAGACGGTCTTGAACAGCCCGCGCTTCCGCAGGACGTAGAGTCGGACTCCAGGAATCAAGCTGTCGAGGTTGAGCATCAACAGCAGCTTGCCATACAGGTCGCGAACCTCGTCGGGGCGACCCTCCTGGTGCAGATCCCACAGACCGGCATAGATGTCGGCGTACATCACACCGCCGGTCATCACCCCGTCGGTCCCGAGCCGCATCTCATAGGCCCACCCGCGTCCGAAGTTGGCGCCGAGAATACTCTTGATCGGGTCGGGGCGGTGCTTGGCCAGTTCCAGCATCCGCTGCTGGACGGGCGGATACTCTTCCTTGACATAACCGCACTGGGGGAATTCCCTGGCCAGCGACACCAAGAAATCGATGGTCAATTCGATATCCGGCCCCCCGCTGGTCTGCACAAAAATCGGCCGGTCGGTCACAGCGCACAGCGCCGCGTAGTAGCTGCGGAATTGATCCAACGAGGTCGCTGTGGTTGGCGGAATCGCGATCATGGCGTCCGGCTCGAGCGCTTCGGCTTGCTCCGCATACGCGAGCATCCCGGGTGTGTCGTCCGCCTGCACGCCGAGCACCAACGCCGGCGCCCGGCCCTTGGCGGCATTCGCCAGCACCTCGAACCCACGGAGTCGTTCCTCCTGGCTCAGATGACGCTGCTCGCTGGAATTCTGCGGCCAGACCAGCCCCTCGATCCCGCACTGGTCGCAGAAGACCACCTGCTTTGCCAACCCTTCGTAGTCGACGCCCCCGCCGGCCTCGTAGGGAGTGCTCAGAATCATGAACGCCCCCCGCATCGACTTCCCCTCGGCCGCGCTGGCGCGCAGCGTGGGAAACATCGCGGTGGCGGCAAGCGCGGTCAGGCACTCTCGCCGGGTTACGGTGAGTCGCGGATCTGGCATGAGCATTCTCCTCCCGGGAACGACACAGCGACAGGCGCTATTAGACACTCCATTCGCTGTCAGATCCACAAGACTACGCGCTCGAGGGAGCCGGGGCGAGCAACAGGAGAAGCGTCGAACGGGCCGGCTGGAGCGTGCTGACGACAGCTGGCGGGTGCACTATCAGTTGGTGGAGTCGGGCCGGGAGGCGTTCGACGCGCCCACGCTGTTCCTGACGGCCGATCTCGTCGTGCTCGCCGCCGGCACCTTGGGCTCAACCGAAATCCTGCTCCGGTCCAAGGCGGCGGGCCTCTCGGCGTCGGACCGGACCGGATTCCGATTCACTGGCAACGGTGACGCGCTCGGGTTCAGCTACAACACCGATGAGACGATCAACGGCGTGGGCTACGGCGACCGCGACCCGGCCGGGCGGGAACCGGTGGGTCCCTGCATTACCGGGCTGATCGACCTCCGGAACCAGCCGAACCTCGATGATGGGATGGTCATCGAGGACGGGTCCATCCCGGGCGCCATGGGCGGCACGCTCCCGCTCGGTCTGGGCACCGCCGCCGGTGTCGTGGGCCAGGACCCGCTGGGCGGCGGCGCCCCCCCACCGGACACCGTCGAGGCCGGCCGGGCGATCGAGAGCCTCGTGCACGGACCCTACCGCGGGGCCATACGAAACAGCCAGACCTATCTGGTCATGACCCACGACGACGGGGCGGGCCAGATGACGCTCGAGGACGACCGGGTTCGGATCAACTGGCCGGGCGTTGGAGAACAGCCAATCTTCGCGACCGCCAACGATCGGCTGCGAGCGGCGACGCGGCCGCTGGGCGGCGTCTACGTGCAGAACCCGTTGTGGAACAGGCTCACGGATCATCAGTTGACGACCGTGCATCCGCTCGGCGGGTGCGTGATGGCCGACGACGCGCAGGAGGGCGTCGTCAATCACAAGGGCCAGGTCTTTTCCGACACGACCGGCTCGGCCGTCTATGAGGACCTGTACGTGGCCGACGGCGCGATCATCCCGCGGTCGCTCGGGGTCAACCCGCTCCTGACCATCTCGGCCCTCGCCGAGCGCTGCTGCGCACTGATCGCCCAGGATCGCGGCTGGTCGTTTTCCGATACGCCGACCTCGGCGCCCAGTGCGCCTCCGGCGGCGTCGACCGGACCGGGCCTCCGATTCACCGAAACCATGCGGGGTCACTGGTCGAGCGAGGTCGTCGACGACTACGAGGCGGCCGCCAAGCGGGGCAAACGGGACGGTTCGACGTTCGAGTTCACACTGACGGTCATCTCGCGTGATCTGAAGGCGATGGTCGAAGACCACGCGCACACCGCCCGTCTCGTCGGCACGGTGCGCGCGCCCGAGCTGTCCGCCAGCCCCATGACGGTCAGCGATGGCGGGTTCAACCTCATGGTGGTCGACCCGGACGAGCTCTTCACGCGGCGGATGAACTACCGGATGACGCTGACGTCGCAAGAGGGTGCCACCTTCTTCGTCAGTGGGTTCAAACGGATACACAAGGACTCGGGCCTCGACATCTGGGAGGACACGACCACGCTGTTCGTCACCGTCCACGACGGCGACAGCGACGCCGCAGCGCTGCTGGGTCGAGGCGTGCTACATATCGAACCAATCGATTTCCTGCGTCAGATGACGACGATGGAGGTCACCAACGCCGACACCATCGCGGAGCGACTGGAGGGACTGGCGCGGTTCGGTCTGCTGTTCGCCGGGGGGCTGCAGGACACCTACGGCGGCGTGTTCGCCCGCACCAGCGAGCTGATTTCGGACGCGCCCCCGCGTCGGCGGCGGGCGTTACGAATGAGCGCGCCGGAAGTGCACCACGTGATGACGGCGGACCGCGTCATCGTCCGGCTGACCCGCTACAACGGAGGCGACAAGGGCCCGGTGGTGCTATCGCCCGGGTTTGGCACCTCCACGACCGCGTTCACCATCGATACGGTCGAGACGAACCTTCCGGAGTTCCTGTTCGCGAACGGATATGACGTCTGGCTGTTCGACTACCGCGCGAACCCGGCGCTGGAATCGGCGAGCCAATCGTTCGACATCGATCTGGTCGCCACCCGGGACTACCCGGCGGCCATTGGAAAGGTGCGCGAAATCACGCGCAAATCGAGCGTGCAGGTGGTCGCTCACTGTGTCGGGTCGATGTCGTTCTTGATGTCGCTGGCCTCGGACCTCAAGGGTGTTCGGTCGGCGGTCTGCTCATCGCTGGCGTTGTTTCCGTTGTCACCCACGTCGAACGAAATCAAGGCGGGTCTGAACCTCGGCTCCCTGATGGCCGCGCTCGGAGTCGAGACGATCTCGACCGACTTCGACGGGGACGACAGGCTCGACCGGATGGTCGACGCGGTGTTGAAGCTCGGCCCGTCGGCCGAGCGCTGCGACAGCGCCGTCTGCCGCCGCATCCTGTTGATCTACGGCGAGGTCTACAAGCACGACCAGCTTAATGCCGGGACCCACCGGGCGATTCATGAAATGTTCGGGGTGGCCAGCATCACCGCCTTCCGCCACCTGTTGCTCATGGTGCGAGAGAAGCAGATCGTCGACAAGGCCGGCCGTGACGTGTATCTGAACCACCTCGACCGGCTGGCCCTGCCGATCACGTTTCTCCATGGGTCGGAGAACCGGCTGTTCTTACGGAAGGGCACGCTCAAGACGATGGAGACGCTGGCGGCCGCCAACGGTCAAGACCTCTACCGGCACGTGACGATTCCGAACTACGCCCACATGGACCTGTTCATCGGCCGGAACGCGTCTCGCGACGTGTATCCCACCATCCTCTCGGCCCTGGAAGACCACAACTAGGGTGCCATCATGCCGATACATCCCGGTCTCAAAGACCTGCTGGGGTACCCGCTCATGTCCGCCTTCCGCGAGCGCCGTACGCGGCGTATCGCGCGGGGCGTCTCGGTGAACGCCGGACCACTCAGCCACACCAGCACCAACGCGCCGGCGCCGCTCACGCCGCTCGAAGAGGCGGTGATCATCGTCTCAACCGGGCTCACCGGCCCGGTCATGCACGACGGCCCGTTGAAACGACCCGACGGCGGCGATGAGCTCGGGTCCCCCTTCTACAACCTCGTGGGCCGCACCATGAGCAGTCCGGACAATAGTCAGGCGACCTCGTTTTTCCTGATCAACGACGACGGCATCTGACTGCTCAAGCGGCCCAACGATCGGGAGGCGTTGCAACAGATGGCGGCGCTGCCGGCCAGCTGGGACGACTGGAAGGATGCCGACTGGCTGAAGGCGGCCGAGGCGGTGAAGGTACAGATCTCGGACAAGCGACTGGAGTTTCCTCGGCGGTTTCCCTATTGCCTCGGCTGGAACAAGCAGCCGTCGAACGCGCCCGGCACCACGATCTTGCTCCCGGTCGTCGATTGCACGCGTCAATACATCAACGCCATCCTGACGGTGTTGTCGGAGCCGGAGGGTCAGCGGCCGGTCTTTATCGACGATTGGCAGAAGTTTGAACCGTCCGATCTGATCGAGGCCGCCTTGTGGGTAGGCGCGCAGTTCGGATTCCCCAGAAAGATTCCGTATCAGCCGGTCGGCGGTATCAAGTGGATACGCAATGGCTTCGCGAATCGTGAGCTCAGCGCGCCGCTCGGCTACGGACATGCGCTGCGCACCGACTACGAGTCCTTCTTTCTCCTGCAGAACCTGATGCTCCTGGCCCAGGGGATGGGGCTGGGCGGGTGGATCCACGCCTCGGTTTTCGCGCCCTGGGTCTTGCAGCGCAATCCCGACAAGGGAGAGTTCGGGCTCGGATTCCGGATGCACGAATCGAAGAAGAAGTGGCTGCACTGGCCGCCGCTGCCATCGACCCAGCCGAACCCTGTCGGTATCGACGGCGTCTTGGAGGGGCTGTGCCCGCCCTACGTCGCGTCGATGAACGACGCGGTCGATGCCGTGATCGCGGACAAGTACGGCCCGCAAGGCATGTATGGGGACGCCGCGACCTTCGCGGCGCCGTTCAAGAACCCCGCCGACGCCGATGAGTATCTACGCCAGCAGACGCCGTTCTCGCCGCAGGCGATCGAGTATTGCAAGGAGATCTGTACCTATATCCTCGAAAAGTACGGGCGGTTCCCGGCCCATGTCGATGCCTTCTACGTGCCCGGGATCTGGCTGCAGTTCTCGCACCTCGAGCTCGAATACTACGACCGCTTCTACAAGCCGGAACTCGTGAAGCGACAGGCCACCCACGACGCGGTCTGGGGCAGCCACGGCATGCAGGACTGAAACGCTCACCCTGCGCTACGTGCGTTGAAGCGATCCTGGCGTCGCCGATGTCGAACCGGCAGGAACCGGCGTCTCGACCGGCATCGCCACGGTCGCCCCGTCCTCGACGGCGTGGTCACTCCCTCACCCGGTCGTCAACATCCCGGCGGCAATCCCGGTGACCGTTTCCCGGAACAGCGATTCCTGCGCCGGGCTCAGGCGTGGATGGGCCAGTACCTCGATCTGGATCAGGTTCAGCGGGTGAATCATCGGCGCGCGGTAGTGGATGCTCTCGGCGAGCCAGCGCCGATCCGACAACAGATCGTCACCGGTCGTTAGTTGAGCCGCGAGATCGCGCGCGTCTTTCCACTCTCGCTCGAGCCGTGTCACCAGGCGGGGCGGCACGCGGGTCAGGGTCCTGACGTACTCCCGCCAGATGACCGGAGCGGACTTGGTCAACGTGAATCGAAGCAGCCGCAGGTAGCTACGCAGGAGCGGGTCGCGGCGGAGGGCCGTGAGCAGGCGGCGGCGCGCCGACGGGTCGTCCCGCACGGCACGCCAGGCGGTGCCGACGCCGATCCAGGCGTGCAGCAGATAGCGTGTCTGCGTCCAGCACAGCACCCAGGGGATGGCGCGGAGCTGCTCGAGTCCGGCTGGGGCGCCGCGCACTCGCGTCGTTGGCCGGCTCCCGAGGTTGAGCGCACCGAGCCTCGCGTATGGCGTCGCGTCCCGCAGCAGATGGAGGAACGGAGGCGAGCCGACCAGGTCGGCGTACGCCTGCTGGCTCCGGGTGGCCAGATCGTGCGCGGCGCGACTCGCGCCGGCGAATCTTGGCGGCGCCGCCTGCACCGCGGCAATCTGCAGCACCTGGCTTCGGAGAATCTCCGGGGTAGCCAGGGTCCGTTCGACCATTTCCCCCTGGAGGGTCTGTTTGACGACCTCCAGGGCGCCCGCCGGCCACGACGCCGCCTGGTCGGCGATGGATCCGCCTCCGCGTCCCACGCTGCCACCCGACCCGTGGAAGAACAGCACCCTGAGCTCGTGTCGGCGGGCCCAATCGCCGATGCTCGCCATCGCGTCGTGGATGGCCACGCGACTGGCCAGCACGCCCATCCGCTTGCTCGTATCTGAGTAGCCCAGCATCACCTCGAGGCTGCCGTCGCGGCGCATCGATGCCGAGAAGGCCGGGTCACCGAGGGCACGCTCCATGATGGCGGCGGTTCGAGGCAGGACCAGCGGCATCTCGAAGAGCGGCACGATCGGGATCGCCGACTCGCCCAGCAGGTCGCGCACAAGCGCGTGGGCCTCCCAGAGGTCTTCGGCGCGGTCGGTCATGCTGACCACGCACCCCCGCACGTACCAGTCGACCCGACCGCCGCGGGCGACGTCGCGCAGGTAGCTCAGCATGGCGGCGATAGGACGCCCGCGCCGAAACAGCCCACGTTCTTCCCGCAACTCGAGCGGCACGACCAGCCCCGGAAACTGCTCGAGCAGGAGCCGCAGGTCGTCGAGCCGTGGATGGGGCTGGCCATGCCGCCGCGCATACGCCGACGCGAGCCGGGTCAACGCCTTTCCCAGCAGAGCAATACGGCCTCCGTCGCCGATGGTCACCACCTGCAGACGGTCGAGCGCCGCCCGGAGCCGGACCCACGCGTCCGGCACGCGACGGCCGGACAACAATCGGACGTCCCGCTCCACGGGTGGCAACAGACGGTCGTTGATAAACGCGAGAAGTCTGGCGCGCGACAGGTTGCAGCTTGTATCGGTCTCCTCCGGTCCGACACCCGGATGGCCGTCCTTGTCACCGCCCACCCAGGTCCGCAGCCGGACGGCGTGGCTCTCACGCCGAAGCTGGAGCAACTCGTCCAGAATAGGGTCGGTCAAGAGGCTGAACAGGTGCTGCGCCTCATCCTCAACTGTCGGTTTGTGGACGGGATGGGTTCCCGTGCGCCAGACCAGGTGCAAGAGGTGCGCGAGGCGTCGCGTATCGGGCGGGTCGCGCCGATCGAGACCCTCGACCAGCAGGGCCTGAATACGGTGCATCAGCCCGATGTTGACCGGGGCGCGCGACTCCGTGGGATGCGCCGTCAGCACGAACACGACGTTCGCGCGCGCGGTGTCCACGTGACCCGGGGACGCGGCCCGTCGTCGCTCCCGCAGCCGGTGGGTGCGGTACGCGTTCTCGCACACGTTCACCAGTTCGAGATAGATGGTGTAGGCGCGGGCGACGGCGGTGCGTTCGGCCAGCGACAAGCGACCCAGACGCCGGCGCGCCCTCGCCAGGCCACGCGTGTCGCCCTCACGGACCGCCACCATGTCGAGTCGAACCGCCTCGACCGCGTCGAAGAGGTCCTGGCCTTCCGCCTCGACGATCACCTCGCCCAGGGTCGTCTCGACGGACTTGACCACGCGCTTCAACGCCGCCGCCAGTCCGTCCCCCGCCCTCGCCCTTGTCGGCATCCGGTTGGTTATACACCGACTGACGAGAGCTGTTGGCCGCCACCGTCCGCTTCGTGGTTCACCGCAGCCACTGGATCAACGCATCGAACAGCTTTCCTCGGTCGATGTCGTCTCTGTGAGCGCGCCCCGAGGCGCGAAATCGGGAGATGATGCCCGCTCGCAGAGCCCAGCTTCGCACCCGCCCAAGCGGGCGGTTCCACGCTATGCTCGCCGGCGAAGGCCGCAGGCTCTCA
>Ga0310122_10003031_pt1 | contig 10689 bp, 9 predicted proteins | sample CB6_Bottom_1051__FD_203503 | JGI IMG/M metagenome (GOLD analysis project Ga0310122, IMG submission 203503) | Marine microbial communities from Western Arctic Ocean, Canada - CB6_Bottom_1051 | ecosystem: Environmental > Aquatic > Marine > Oceanic | place: Canada: Western Arctic Ocean | collected...
ATTCAAACTCTAATGAAATAAAAGTTCACCACTTCTTTTTTAGTTGTTTACACACTTTATCAATTTGTTACCTTTTCCTCAATACCAACGAACCACACAAGAATTAGGGAGGAAATGAATTTAATTCTCTGCTGCTTTGCAACTCTGCGTGAGGCCGATCTTCCTGCATGAATTCATGACTCCAAAATTCTTCAGGAAGGCTCATGGTCTCTTGTTTCGCAGTTTGGCAAGTTCCACCTTGGCCACATTGATACGGATGGTGCCTTGTTCCACAAGGCGTTGTACCAGGATTTCGACTTCTTCGCCCTGTGCATCAGTCATCATGGCAATATTCTTCGCATGCAGTGCCATGTGTCCCTTCTGAATTCCAGTGGTTACCAACGCCTTGAGAGCAGCGAAATTTTGTGCGAGCCCGACTGCAACTATTACACGTGCAAGTTCCTCCGCACTGTTGACACCAAGAATTTTTAAGGCCAGCCGTGCTACTGGATGAACCTTTGTCGCACCGCCAATCAGGCCCACTGCAAGCGGCATTTCTAAAGTTCCCACCAGATCTCCTGCAACAGTACACTCCCACCGACTAAGGCTGGAGTACTGTCCCAACCGCGCCGCATAAGCGTAAGCACCAGCTTCCAGAGCAGTATATATGGAGTTCAAATCCTCTCCACCCCGACCATTTTCCTTTTTAAAATCAATATATTAGAGAAACTGATTTTTCTCCCGTCATCTAATTTACCATAACGGTAGCGGATTGGTAGCTGCATAACACCACTTCACAACCACCCCTGAGCCTCTTTGAGAGGAAGTCTTTGCATCTTTTCTATGATGGTTGGCTCATGGTAAGGAGAGTAATGAAGTTCTTTCACCACCTCGTTATTTCCAATGTAGACTCCGGCCTCCTTGCTCTTGAAGTTGTAATTGGTTTTTAGTATGTGGTTGAAGTAAGTCCTGAGATCCCTTAACTGAAGGTTTTCGACTCGGGCCAGCTTCTTCAGGGCCTCCCATCCATTACGGATGCAGTTGACCCGACAATAGCCGACCTTACCACTCTTCCCGTCAACCACTTTTTTGGGAAAGACAAAGTTGGCAGGATAGATCTTGTGCCCGATGATCTCCTTGTTTTCGTCACGGACAGGAACCGTACCATAGACTTTCTCTTGCCTAGGCAGGTATTCAAGCAGTTCGACAGCATCATCGAACAGTAGAACCTGTCTCCATTTATCCCATTTCGGTTTCCATCCCAGCCCGTAGAAGGTAGGGCACCGAGGTTTTGATCTGATGGTCCAGATCACAGTTTTTTCATCAAAGTCTTCCCACTCCATATGCAGGACCTCTCCTAATCTTGATCCAGTCAAGGAGATGAATTTGAAGATCTCGACGATGGGGCTTCTGTTCTTGATCACCCCTTCAACCGCTGCCGCATGGAGGGATGCCATTTCTGCTTTGGTGGGAATCCGGTCTCGGACCAGACCCGTTTTTTTGGGGATTTTGACCTTCTTCAAAGGGTTTTTCATCTCAACGAGTTCCATGTCTTCCGACAACCACTTGAAGACCTTGCTCATCCCCCTATGATAGTATTTCAGAGTGGCCTCTGAGATACCCCTTTTGGAGTGTTGATTTATGAGCAACTGCATGTCGAGAGGTGAAATCTGGTCTATGAATTCACGGCCAAGGCCTACAACGACCTCGCCGACAAAAACAAGGCACAAAAATTGAATGGAGGGTTCGTGCAAGAATTGTGGTATTCGAACGAGAGTATTTTTGTCGATGAGCCTGTTCGAAGATATGCGGCTCTCAGCAATAATACTGAGTAGGATCTCTCTGGAACAGTTCGATTCACAGTAGACGGTAAACGTATTGGAACATTGGCGATAAGTGCATTGTCAGGCAGGATTATTGAAGCGTGGGGTGATTGGACACCAACTTTTGGAGAGCACACCGTCACTGCCACCCTCTCAGACGTGAAACTTCACAAAATAGGAGAATGTACAGAGAACGTTGGCGCAAAAAGTACCGTTGCTGAAGATGTGATAATTGTTGACATTGACACTGACGACGATGGTATTGGAAATATAGAAGACACTGACGACGATAACGATGGTATTTCTGACGAAGATGAGATAGAAGCCTGTACTGATCCACTTACATTTACGAAAACATCAGAAAACGAAGAGGAAACTGGGGAGGAGAGAGAAGAGGACAATGATGAAAGCTCTGCAGATATAGAGGAAGCGTGGGCTTTAGCACTTTATGTACCCCGGAGAAGGGCCAGAAAAATTTCTTGATGGAGAGACCGTTGAGAACCTTCTCTCAAATGTAACTAAGAAAGTCAACAAGTCGAAGGTCTCTCTAGATTCTTATCGAGAAGATAGAAATGAAGCTGCTGAATCTGGAAAACCCTCATCAAGTTCAACGGGGGCAGACCATGGGGATTGAGCCTCAACACAAAATCTTTCAATAGAATTTGGTGATTTACCGACAATCACACAAACGCAGATTGATAAGAGCCCCGGTCTCTTTTCATCAATTATCAGTGGGTTTAGAAGCATAATCAGTGGAATCTTCACATTTGTTCTTTTTGTATTCTCCGGTATTCTTGCGCATCCTGCTCTTGTGTAACTCCTTATTCTCTTCGGGATCATTTTTGGAGTGTACAAGCTCGCAATGCGATTAGGACGTCGTCAACAAATCTAAACCAGCATTATGTATGGTGTGTGGGCAAGAGTAATACTGTAAATTTGACAGAATTTTTTTAGTAGTAGCTTTAGCCGTGATATAGCGAAAAGCACCACAAAGGTGTCTTTTGTCAGTTCATTGACAATTATCTTACAGAAACCAGAGGTTACTCTCTGGAATGTTAACCCAACCTTATTCCTGAGGAGAAAACCATGGAAGTATTCGACCTTTTCCAAGAAAGCTACGAAAGTACAAAAAAAGACAGCATGAGCCTTCAAGACTACCTGCTGTCCTGTCGCGACGATTCAACAATGTTTGCTTCTGCAGCAGAACGTATGATTGCGGCCATTGGCGAACCGGTAATGATTGACACGAATGACAACCCCAGACTCGGGCGGATTCATCTCAATCGAACCATCAGACGTTATCCGGCCTTTGCTGATTTCTACGGCATGGAGGCGACCATCGAGAGTGTTGTCGGCTACTTTAAGTACGCCGCACAAGGCTTGGAGGAAGCGCGCCAGATACTCTATCTTCTCGGCCCAGTGGGCGGTGGCAAGAGTTCAATTGCCGAGCGTCTAAAGGAACTCATGGAGAAATTCCCTATTTACGTGCTTGGGACTGAAGACACATTCAGTCCGGTATTTGAATCGCCCTTGGGGCTTTTTGATTCGGAGCGAATGGGTGACGTGTTTGAAGACAAGTACGGTATCGAGCGTAGACGCCTTAAGGGACTTATGTCACCGTGGGCTATCAAACGGCTTGATGAGTTTGATGGTGATATTTCACACTTCAGTGTCTTTAGACTGACTCCATCAAAACTTCGACAAATTGCTGTCGCAAAGACCGAGCCGTCGGATGAGAACAACCAGGACGTTGCAACGCTCGTCGGAAAAGTTGACATCAGGAAGCTTGAGCATTTCGAGCAGAGTGATCCTGACGCATATAGCTATTCGGGAGGTCTCAATCGGACCAATCAGGGAATTCTCGATTTCGTCGAGATGTTCAAAGCACCAATTAAGGTGCTCTACCCGCTACTCACTGCAACGCAAGAAGGCAATTACGTGGGTACTGAGAGCATGGGCGCACTCCCATTTGAAGGTATTGTGCTCGCGCACTCAAACGAAGCCGAATGGCTGCAGTTCAAGGCGAACAAGAGCAATGAGGCTTTTCTCGACCGAATTTGTGTCGTAAAGGTGCCCTATTGTCTTGAGGCCTCAGAAGAGGCCCGGATCTACGAGAAACTTATTGAGGATAGTGAACTTTCTTCTGCACCGCGTGCACCAGAAACATTAGATATGCTCGCCAGGTTCAGCGTCCTCACTCGACTTCGCCCACATGAGAACTCAACGCTGTATTCCAAGATGAGGGTCTATGACGGTGAGAACCTTAAAGAAACTGATCCGAAGGCCAAGAGTGTTCAGGAGTATCGTGATGCCGGAGGTGTTGATGAAGGCATGACCGGAGTATCAACCCGCTTTGCTTTCAAGGTGCTTTCGGCAACGTTCAACCATGACACGGACGAGATTGCCGCTGATCCGGTACATCTCATGTATGTTTTGGAACATGCCGTCAAGCGCGAGCAGTTTGTTGACGAGACTGAGAAAATATACCTCGGGTTTATCAAGGGAGAACTCCAACCCAAGTATGCAGAGGAGCTTGGCATTGAAATCCAGAAAGCATACCTCGAATCGTACGGCGAGTACGGTCAGAACTTATTTGATCGCTACATCGCCTATGCTGACGCGTGGATCGAGGATCAAGATTACAAGGATCCCGACACTGGGCAAATGCTCGACAGCAAGGTACTGGATGCTGAACTCTCTAAAACAGAGAAGCCTGCAGGAATCGCAAACCCGAAGGATTTCAGAAACGAAGTAGTGAAATTCTGCCTACGTGCGCGTGCCAATAACGCGGGAGAAAACCCACCGTGGACAAGTTACGAAAAGCTCCGGGAAGTAATCGAAAAACGAATGTTTTCACAGGTCGAAGATCTTCTTCCTGTCATCAGTTTCGGGACAAAGAGAGACCAAGATACTGATGAAAAACATGTTGAATTCGTTCGTCGTCTGACTGAGAGAGGTTATACCGACAGACAAGTCCGGCGGCTCGCCGAATGGTGGATGCGTGTCAACAAGGCTGGATAAATTTCGAGCCAGGCTAACCGGGTTGGAGAGATAAGTTTTTGTTTCTGCAGGCGGAAACAAAATAATATCTATTCACCCTCTTTATTCCTTTCTGAAGTCATCATCATAACTCAAGAGGAAGACGTACTATGTCAATGACTATTGTCGACCGGAGACTGAATCCAAAGGGAAAAAGTCTCAGGAACAAGCAGCGTTTTGTACACCGAGCCAGAGAAGCACTCCATGAGTCCATACGTAGAGACAATGGCAGCGACAAGAAAAGTGACGGGAATAAGGACACGATCTTTGTTCCTCAAGGGAAAAAAATGGTGCGACCAAAAAGCAGCAAAAAAACGGCCGAACCGAGATTCTTCCACGCTAGCGGGACCGGTTCGGTAGAACGGATTTACCCCGGAAACAAAGAGTTTGGAGTAGGAGATTATATACCAAAACCCAATGGTGGCAGAGCAGGGACGAGGGGTAAAAAGGCCTCAGATTCTGGTGATGGTGAAGACGATTTTCAATTCATCCTTACACGCGAAGACTTCCTTGATATTTTTTTCGAAGATCTCGCCCTACCTGATTTGGTGAAGACCGGCCTTAAACAAATCGTTAAGCACAAAGTCGAGCGAGCTGGTCTCTCATCAAGTGGTACAGCCGTCAATCTCAACTTGTTGCGAACAATGCGCAATAGTTATGCTCGTCGTATAGCATTGCATCGTCCAAGAAGCGAGGAAGTCGAAGAACTTCTTGCCCGTGTGTTTCTGATCGAAAGGAAAACGGACCAGACTGCTAAAGAGCGACGTGAGCTTTCAGAGCTTCTCGAAAGGATCGAACACTTACGAGGCCGGCAACGGCTTATACCGTATATCGATCCGACAGACCTCCGGTACAACAACTTTGAAAGGAAGCCCGTTCCAAACATTCAAGCAGTGATGTTCTGCCTCATGGATGTCTCTGGATCAATGGCACAATACGAAAAAGAGCTCGCGAAGAGCTTCTTCATGATCCTACATCTCTTTCTGGAGCGCTACTATAAAAAAATCGACGTGGTCTTCGTATGTCATACGCACGAAGGATGGGAAGTGGAAGAAGAAGAATTCTTCTACGGCAGAAAAACTGGCGGCACTATCGCGAGCACTGGACTCAAGGAAGTTCATAAGATCATCAAGGAACGCTTTCCAGCCGACTCGTGGAATATCTACGTTGCTCAGGCATCAGATGGCGACAATTCGAGTGGTGATTCGGATACATGTATCAAACTGCTTAACGAGTCAATTTTACCACTCTGCCAGTATTATGCGTATGTCGAGATCCTTGATGTGCGCGAAATGGAAGCATTCGAAAATGAAGAAAATGGCGCCGAATTGTGGTGTGCATACCGCGGTCTCCGCGCCGATTGGCCAAACTTCGCTATGAAGCGCATCGCTAGCCACAGTCATATCTCCCCGGTGTTTCGGGAACTGTTCCAGAAAGAAGAAGCATATGGGTGAAACAAGACCACTCTATAAGACCTCTGAATGGAACTTTGATACCATGCGGAGAACGTACGATGCGATTGCCGAGGTCGCAGAACGCGACCTCGGCCTCGACACCTACCCAAATCAAATAGAGATCATTTCGACCGAACAAATGCTCGATGCGTATTCATCTATCGGTATGCCGCTAATGTACCAACACTGGTCGTTTGGCAAACATTTCGCTCGGGATGAAGTACTCTACCGGAAGGGCTTTGCCGGTCTTGCGTACGAGATCGTCATTAACTCGAATCCCTGTATCAGTTACAACATGGAAGACAATACCATGACAATGCAGGCACTGGTGATGGCTCACGCCGCCTTTGGGCACAACCACTTCTTCAAGAACAATCGTTTGTTTCGAGAATGGACAGATGCAGATGGCATTCTAGACTACTTGCAGTTTGCTAAAGGATTTATCAGCAACTGCGAGGAACGCCACGGAGTGAAGGCGGTTGAACTTGTTCTCGATGCGGCTCATGCGCTTATGGACCAGGGTGTGTTTAGATACCCTCGTCCCGGCAAACTCAGTCTCAAAGAGGAAGAGACACGTCAGCGAGAGCGTATTGAGGAGGCTGCAAGAGAGTACAGCGACCTCTATGCGCACACCATCCCAGGTGGTGGACAACGATTCACTCACACACCTGAGTATCGGGATGAAATGAAAGTGCGAATGGAGCACGTCAAACTGCCCGAGGAAAATCTCCTCTACTACATCGAAAAACAAAGTCCTTGGCTTCAGCCTTGGCAGCGTGAAATTGTGAGAATTGTGCGTAAAGTGGCACAGTACTTCTATCCTCAAAAACAAACGAAGGTCATGAATGAGGGGTGTGCAACGTTTGTGCATTACCACATTATGAACGCACTCTACGACAAAAAGCTCCTCACGGACGGCGCCATGCTCGAGTTCATGGGCATACATTCAAACGTTCTTATGCAACCCGACTTCGACGATAGACAATTCTCCGGGATCAACCCTTACGCGCTTGGATACGCCATGATGACGGATATCAAGCGAATATGCGTCGAACCTGACCCAGAGGGTGAGGACCATGAGTGGTTCCCCGACATTGCGGGGTGCGGGGACTGGAAAGGTGTGCTTAAGGACGCATGGGAGAACTACAGAGATGAAAGCTTCATCCTGCAGTATCTCAGTCCGCGTCTCATCAGGGACATGCATCTCTTCGGGATAAAAGACGAGGAGGGGGTCCCTCACTACGAAGTAAGTGCAATACATGACGAACAAGGGTATCGAAAAATTCGGCAAGTCCTCGCTCAGCGCTACGACATTGGCTACATCGAACCAAACATCCAAGTCACCAAGAATGATGTGTGGACTATCGAGCTCACTCACCACGCGATGAATAAGGTTCGCTTGGCAGAAAAGCCCATGGATGCTACTGTGGAGCACTTCCAAACGCTCTGGAAACCGGACAGCCATGTGACGCTTACAAGCATCGACGAGAACTGTGATGAGCTTGCAATGTCTGAAATTAAACCATTCGGTGAGGGGGATGTACAAGAAAATGTAAGATGATTCCAAAAATGCAACACCGAGACCAATGCGGCCATGATAATCGGTGTGCTCAATCTGATGCCGCCCGCTCATTCCTCGTACAAGCGCCCGAATTCGGGCAATCTATCATCGACCCCGGCCAGACGCAGGCAATGCCAGGCCATCGCGTGGTTACTTGAAGTTACGGGAATGCCGATTTCCTTTTCGATGCCGACAACATGTTCGACCAGCCGCAGGCTGGTGCAGGAAATGAACACCGCGTCGAGATCGGCAGAACCCGCGACCCTAGTGATTGCGCTGTGGATCGAGGCGGCGGATATGCGGGCGGCGATGTTATCGTTTTCCTCGTTAAAGGAGCCAAAGATCGGTACCTCGTAACCGCGTTCGGCAATGTAATCGCGCATGAAATCGTTGATGTCCTGGCGATAGGGCGTCAGAACGCCGATCCGCTTTGCTCCAAGGGCGTCGAAAGCGGCAAAAGCGGCAGTGATCGGGGTCGTGCAGGCGGCATCGGGCCGTTTCTCCCTGATCTTCGTGAAAACCATTTCTTCGCCAATCACCATCGACGCGGACGTGCAACCGAAGGCTACCACATCAAGGGGTAATCCTGGCAGGATGACATCGGTCTGGTCCTCGATCAGTTTTTCCATTTCCTTCAGCGTTTCCGGCGTGATCCGGTTAGAATTTGGAATACGGCTTTCGTAGTAGGCGACGCCTTGCTGTTTGAATATGAAGCGAAATTCGTGTTCGATCGTTTGATCGGTGGACAGAACGATCAGGCCGATGGCGGCGCGATGCGCAACCCCAGCGTCGGTTTCGAACGGAATGTGATTAATGTTTGCGGCGGTGGCGCCAGTGGCGTTTTGTTGGTTGGTCATAGCGTTTTTTCCTCCATCAGCAGGCTTGGTAACTCATCGCCGAAGCGTCGATCTCGGGTTTCCTACCGGCCATCAGGTCGGCCAGAACCCTGGCGGTGCCGCAGCTCATGGTCCATCCCATATGGCCGTGCCCGGTGTTGAGCCACAGATTGTCAATCGGCGATGCGCTGACGATTGGCAAGCCGCTCGGCGTCATCGGCCTCAACCCGGCCCAATATTCTGGTTTAGAGTAGTCGGCCGCGGCCGGGAAAATTTCGCGGGCCTTGCGGGTCATGACGTTAAAATCCGCCGGTTTGTGGCTGACCTCGTAACCTGCGAATTCCGCCGTTGCCGTAAGGCGGAAGCGATCTCCCATGGGGCAATAGGCCAGCAGATTATCTTCATCGACCCCACCCAGTGTTGGCGGCGTATGTTCTGGTTTAACAGGCATTGTCATCGAGTATCCCTTGACCGGATAAATAGGCAGCCTCAACCCGATATTTTTGACCAGTTCGGAACTGAAGACGCCAAGCGACAGCACATACTGATCGGCGCTCAGGCGTTGCCCGTCGGTGAGTGCGCCGGTGATCCGGTTTCCATCACTTTCCAATGCCTTCAGAGGGGTTCCCATCAGGAAGCGCGCGCCGCGTTTTTTGCATTCCTCGGCCAGGGCGATCGTAAACAGTCTGGCGTCGCCGCTTTCATCGTTTGGCGCGTAGAGGGAACCGACAATTTCGTGCTCCGCATCGGCCAGTCCAGGATCGCGGGCGATGGTTTCGGCGACGTTCAGGACTTCGACCTTAATCCCTTCCTTTTGCAGTATTCCGCATTTGGTCGCCGCGAAATCGAAAGTTTCGGCATGTCTGTAAAAATACAACAGGCCGCCGTCATTGGCATCATAGGGAATACCCGTCTCGGTGGCGATTTCCTTGATCAGCGGTTGGGAATAGGTACAGATACGGGACTTTTGCTGAGTATTGACGAGCGCCCTTTCAGCCGTACATTGCTTCAGAAATTTCAACGACCATAGCCACAGTGCAGGATTCAGACTGGGCCGAAACCGGATCGCCTGATCCTCACGATAGAGCGAGCGCAACATCATTCCAGGGGCGCGCGGCGACGACCAGGCATAGGCATGTCCGGGAGCGACCAGGCCGGCATTGGCGTGGCTGCTGAATGAGGCGACTTCTTCGGCCCGGTCGATGACCGTGACTTCGTGTCCGTCCTTCAACAACTGAAAGGCTGTCGTGACTCCAACAACGCCGGCGCCTAACACCAATACCCGCATGGCGTCCCCCGATCCGTCTATTCTATTGCTGCGACAATCGCAATTTCAACAATGAATTGCGGTGCCGCCAGCTTTGATTCGACACAGGCACGCGTTGGCGTGTTGCCAGGCGACACCCAGGCATCCCAGACCTCGTTCATGGCTGCGAAATCGTCCATATTTGAAAGCCAGATGGTGGCGGACATGGCTTTGGATTTATCCGTTCCGGCTTCGGCCAGCAGCTTGTCGATGGTGGCGAGAATATTCTCCGTCTGCTCCTTGGCTGGCTCACCTGGGGCGCCCAGGGCGACCTGCCCGGCGGTGGTGACCGTGCCGTTGAAAATCACGGCCTGGCTCATCCGATCTCCAACCTGAATCCTCTTAAGTGACATTTCAATCTCCCTATTTTGGGGGTTCTACATTAATTATGAATTAGGTATTAATCAGCCACACCTGAATAGTCCCTATTGAATGTTAGTGCAAGTATGGCCTTTGGTCCATCGGAACGATGTTTTTCCAATCCGGCGGGTGCTTGTTCAAAACTTTGATATGGGCCACAGCCCACATTCCGCGTTGATTATAGGAAAATCAAAATTCATGTCAGAGAGTACTTGCTTGGATTTAGAGTGTCAAGAGTAATTTTTACTGGGATTTTATTCTTTTTCCGAAGTGATGATTGGTGAAAATTAGATGTTTGGGTTTTGTTGTGGTTCTTGGTTCGATTTAAGTC
>Ga0310122_10003032_pt1 | contig 10686 bp, 11 predicted proteins | sample CB6_Bottom_1051__FD_203503 | JGI IMG/M metagenome (GOLD analysis project Ga0310122, IMG submission 203503) | Marine microbial communities from Western Arctic Ocean, Canada - CB6_Bottom_1051 | ecosystem: Environmental > Aquatic > Marine > Oceanic | place: Canada: Western Arctic Ocean | collected...
GCCATGGTCGCCCGGATGAACGGGATGTTCCCCGTCTTTCCGCGCTTCATGCCTGAGTCCGCCCGGACGCAGTGCTACATGTGCCACGAGGGACGCCGGTCGCCGGAGCGCCTGCCCCCGGAACGGTAGGTGCTGTGTTCCAGATATGCTGTGGTCATGGACAGCCAGCTACGAGAGACCCTTGCCCGCCAACTTCGTCACAGTCAGGCTCAGGCTGGACTCTCCGCGGCCCTCGACGGTTTCCCGACGGACCTCGCGGGCCGACAGGTCGCGGGCCACCGTCATACGGCGTGGCAGCAGGTCGAGCACATGCGGTTGGCGGCGGAGGATCTCATCGCCTACTGCCAGGATGCCGACTACAAGGCCCTGCCCTGGCCCGACGGCTACTGGCCGAAGAGTCCGCAGCCGCCCTCGGCCGAAGTGTGGTCAACGAGTAACCGCCGCCTGCTCGACGCCACCGAGAAGATGGCCGGCATGGTCGAAGATCCGAACGTCGATCTCTACGCGAACGTCCCCACCGCCGAGAAGTCACACCACCACACGCTGCGCGCTGCACTCATCTTGCTCGACCACAACGGCTATCACACCGCCCAGGTCATTGCGCTACGTCAGGCCCTGGGTATCTGGCCCGCGAGGTAGGGGTTACGTCCTGATCAGGTCGAGAATCTCGTCTCGCCGCGACTCCATCTCTGCCTGGGTCGACCCCTCGAGGTTGAGGCGGAGCAACGGTTCCGTGTTCGAGGGCCGGACATTGAAGTGCCAGGTCGGGTACTCCACCGACACCCCGTCCATCGTGTACACCGTCCCGTCCGCGTAGCGGGCGGCAATCGCGGCGAGCTTGTCCGGCACTGCACGTTGGTCTTCCAGCGTCGTGTTGATCTCACCCGAGATGAAATAGCGCGCACGCAACGGCGCCAACAGGTCGCTGAGCGATTCGCCCCGCACAGACATCAGTTCGAGAAGCAGGAGCGCCGGAATGAAGCCGTTGTCGGCGTAGAAGTAGTCGCGGAAATAGTAGTGGCCGGTGACCTCGCCGCCGAATACGGCGTTCTCGTCACGCATGCGTTTCTTGAAGAAGGCGTGACCGACCCGATTCATCAGGGCCTCCCCGCCGTGCGCCTTCACCGTGTCCTTGACGGCCCAACTGGCCCGCACGTCGTACAGGATTTTCGCCCCAGACGTCTTCCGCAGGAACGCCTCGGCCAAGAGCGCAGTGATGAAATCGCCCGAAATGAACTCGCCGCCACCGTCAATGAAGAAGCAGCGGTCGGCGTCACCGTCCCAGGCGATACCGGCATCGGCCGACTCGGCCCGGACCGCGTCAACGATGTCCCGTCGGTTCTTCTCGATCAGGGGGTTCGCTTCGTGGGTGGGGAAGGACCCGTCCACCGTGAAACACAGTCGTGTCGTCCGGCATGGCAGACGGTCGAAGAGCGCCGGTGCGACCTGGCCAGCCATCCCGCACCCGGCATCGAGTACCAGCGAGAAGGGCTTGATCGCGCCGAGGTCGATGAACGTCAACACATGCTCGATGTAGTCATCCAACACCTGCGCTTCCGTGTAGCGGCCACGTGAAGCGCCCGGCGCCGGGATCGTGCCCGTCAGCAACATGTCTCGAATGTCCGAGATGCCGGCGTCGCCACTGAGTGGGAGCGCCTGGCGTCCGACGAGCTTGATGCCGTTGTATTGGCCGGGATTGTGCGACGCGGTGATTTGCGCTCCACCATCGTGGTCGTCGCGGGCCACCGCGAAGTACATCTGGTCGGTGCCGTTGAGACCGATGTCGACGACATCCGCGCCCTGCGTCAGCGCGCCCTCGATGAACGCGGTGGTGAGGGTGGGCGACGAGAGCCGCATGTCGCGACTGACGACGATGCGACGCGCCCCGGTGTAGGCGACGAACGCGCGTCCGATCTGTTCGGCGAGCGTTTCGTTCACTTCCTCCGGGTAGAGACCACGCACATCGTAGGCCTTGAAGACGCTGGGGTCGAATGACATCGGCTTTTATCGCGTTCCGGGCACTCGGCTGTGAGCGCCGATCGTGGAGTCGCTCCCCAAAATGACGCCGGGCCCGATCTCCGCATGGTGGCCAAGCCGACAGCGCTCGCCCAAGACCGCGCCGCGGACGACGCACCCCGCACCGACGAACGTGTCGCGCCACAAGATGGTCTGTTCAATGACCGCGCCGGCACCCACGTGGCAGCCTGGACCGAGCACCGTCTCGGGGCCAATCCGCGCGGCGGGACCCACCACGCTGCCGGCCGCGAGAAAACACGGACCATCGAACTGCGCGTCCGGCGCGACGTCGCACGGGCCCGCCTTGTGCACCGTCGTGGCGTGACCGCTGGCGAACGGGCCGAGGGGACATCGTCGCCTCATCAGATCGCGGTGGGCCTGCACGTAGGCGGCCGGAGTGCCGATGTCGAGCCAGTAGCCGCGGTCGACGTAGGCGACGAAGGTCTCAGACCGCTCCACCAGCGACGGGAAGTACTGGCGCTCGATGGACCACGGGGTATCGTCGGGAATACGGTCGAAGGTCTCCGGTTCCAGGAGGTAGATGCCGGCGTTGATGGTATTGCAGGTAATGTCCTCCGGATCCGGCTTCTCCAGAAAGCGGCGCACGTTGCCCTGGTCGTCGGTTTCTACCAACCCGTACGCCGAGGGATTCTCCACCGGGGTCAGTACAATCGTGGCCCGGGCGTGACGTTCGCGGTGGGTGCGTACGACCGCCTGGAGGTCGATCGTCGTCAGGACGTCGCCGTTGAAGACCAGGATGGTGTCGTCGATCCCTCGCGACGCATATTTGATGGCGCCGCCAGTGCCCAGGGGCTCTGGTTCCACGACGTACCGAACCGGCAACCCGGCGTCAGCCCCGCGGCCGACCCGAGCTTCAATGCGGTCCGGCCGATAGTTGAGGCTCAGAATGACTTCGTCGATTTCCGGTACCTGACGCAGGAGATCGGTCTGGTAGTACAGAAATGGCCGATCGAAAATCGGCACGATCGGTTTCGGGGTGTCGAGTGTGAGCGGGCGAAGCCTGGTGCCGAACCCACCCGCGAGAATCACCGCTTTCATGACCGCCGGATTGTAACAAATGCGCGCGGTACCGGCCCGCGCGTGCGGTGTGGGCCGGTTGTTCCGGACCCATCGGAATTGTAGAATGGTGCCTCACGAATGAGTCGACCGCGCGGAGAAGGCCGGATGAACCTGCCGAACAGCCTCACCCTGGCTCGCATTTTTCTCATTCCCCTCCTCGTCGTCGTCCTCCTGACGAAATTCGACGGGAAGGAACTGGTCGGCGCCGCCATTTTCGGACTCGCGGCGTTCACGGACTGGCTGGACGGCTTTCTGGCCCGTCGCCGGAAGCAGGTCACGACCTTTGGCCAGTTGATGGATCCGCTGGCTGACAAGCTGCTCATCACGGCGGCGCTGGTGTCGCTGGTGCAGATGGAGTTGGCGCCGGCCTGGATGGTCGCGGTGATCCTGGGACGGGAACTCGGGGTGACCGTGTTGCGCAGCGTGGCCTACTCGCGCGGCATCACGATTCCCGCCTCCCCACTCGGCAAAGTCAAGATGATGTCCCAGGTGGTGGCGATTCTCCTGCTCATCCTTGGGCGTGAGAACCTGCAGGGCTTCTTCGTGCTTGGCAATGTCGCCCTGTGGGTCGTCGTCGTCACCTCGCTGGCGTCGGCCGCCGACTACTATCGCCGCTTCACGCAGGTCCGGTCGCGTTCCGACGTGAGTGATTTCGAGGCGGCTCGGGAGCGCGCGACCCGCAAGAAAGCCTCAGACGCCGACACGGGTGCCGACCAGGACCACCCCCGCATCGCCTCCCGCTCCTAGTTTCCTGGCGATCTGTCCGCCTGGCGGCGTTGCTTCGTCGGTCACATGCCGCCTGTATGCTCCCTCCTTGCGCCTAGCCAGACGAACGCCTCGCCCGGAAACCACCCTGGATGTCGCTTAGGCGCGCACATGCGCGCCTCGCGAACGCGGAGTGGGGCTCTCTCGGGGTCCCGCGTAGCGGTCGCGTGGGGTGCGGGGCGCAGCCCCGTCTGACGAGGTCGTGTCCGTCTGGACGGCGTTGCTTCCTCGGTCACAGCCGACCTGGCTGCTCCCTCGTCGCGCCTGGCCAGCCGAACACCTCGACAGGAAACCGCCCTGGCTGTCGCCTAGGCGCGCAGGTGCGCGCCTCGCGAACGCGAAATGGGGCTCTCGGGGTCCCCGCGTAGCGGTCGCGTGGGGTGCGGGGCGCAGCCCCGTCTGAGGAGGTCGCGTCTGTCTGGCTAGGCGCGAGGAGGGAGCAGCCAGGCGGGCTGTGACCGACGAAGTAACACCGCCAGACGGGCGCCTCGTCGGAAAACCGCTAGGGACGTTGGATGGCGACGCTGTCGCCGGCCGTCACGGATTCACGCGCACCCCATAGATGAATCGTCGCCGACGCGGCCTCCGTGAGCACCGTAACGCCCTCTCCCAGCTCGGTGACTGGGGCATCCGGGGTGGTCCCGGGGCGAAAGACGGTGACTCGTTGCCCGAGCGCCAGGCCCTGGTCGGTGCCCTGGTCAATGACGAACATCTGACCCGCGGCCAACAGCGCGCGCCCATCGGCGCCGAAGAGCACCGTGGCGGGGTCGTCATGACTGATGGCACCACTGGCCATCGCCGTCACGGGAGCCGGCCACTGGAACGGCGCCAGGTGATCGTCCTGGTTCACGTCCCCACATGTACGCTCGATGACCACCAAGGTGGCGGTCTCATTCACGTCGACCGCACGAAGCCATCCTGTGGTCAATTCAGCCTGCAGAACGCGGTCCCGCAGGGCAGGCGTGGTGACCGCGACGCGTCGTCGGATGAAGAACTGGGTACCGACAGCTACCTCGGACGACGCGCCGACGTTGATCAGCACCGTGTCCCCCTGCCTGAACAGTCGCTTGCTGAGGTTGTCCGGCGCCCCCACGAGGCGCCCGGCCGGGGCCTCGAGCGACGCAAGGCGAGGCGCGCAGGCCAGCAGCTCAGCCGAGGGCAGGGTTTGGTCCGCGGGCTGCTCCGCTACAGACGATACCGGGACTGAGAGCGCCAGCGTAACGGCCACCGTGATCGCGCCGACCTCGCCGACCTGGCCGCCCGTCACGGTTGGGACCCGGCTTCCAACTCGGTGAGCCGCGCGGCAGCCTCTTCGGCGAACTCGCTCTCGGAAAACTCGTCGAGGAGTCGTGCGAAGTAGGGAATCGCTTCGGATACCTGCTCGGTGTCGGCGAGCGTTGTCGCCAGATAGAAATACACCCCGTCGAGACGGTTGAATCCGGGGTCCTGTTCAATGAGCTCGCGGAAGCGGGCCATGGCGCCAGCGTAGTTCCGGCGGCCATAGTAGTAGACGCCAACCTGATAGTCGTGCATCCCCAGTCGGTCCCGGGCCCCCCGCAACTGTTCGCGCACCTGGGGCATCAGCTGGTGATCGGCGGGGAAGCGCGCGATAAACGCCTCAAACTCCGTGATGGCGCTCAGCGTCTCCGTCTGGTCGCGCTCGGCGCGCCGCATCTGGTGGAAGTGCACCATGCCCAACTTGTATTGCGCGTACCCCGCCCTGGGGTGCGTGGGATACAGGCTGAGAAAGTCCTGATACTCCGAGAGCGCCCGGACATAGGAATCCGGCGTGCCTTCACCCTCGTAGGTATCGCCGATCTGGAGCCGTGCCTCCGCGCGATACTCACTCTGGGGATAGTTGTCTCGGATCTGCAAGAAATACTCGCGGGCGCGGCTCCAGTTGCGATCGTCCACCGCCTCGGTCCCGCGCTCGAACAGCAATCGGTCGGCCTCGAGCTCACCGATGTCGGGAATATCGTTCACCCGGACCGACCCCGCGCACCCGGCAATCAGTCCGGTCAGCGCGCAGACGAGTGTCACGCGCTTGAGCAGCCCGTGGTCACGAACGGGGGCGTCTGTCCCCGTCCTCATCCGACTGTCACGGCGTTGGAAATCCATTCGTATTCAGCCTCAATGCCCGACGCGAGTGACATCGTCGGGGTGAATCCAAGTGTATCGCGAGCGGCCGTCGTGTCGGCGTAGGTGTCTCGCATGTCACCCATTTGTACCGGAAGCCGCTCAACGCGCGGCTCGCGGCCGGTGCAGGCGGCCATAAGCCGCAGGACGTGGTTCACCGTGACGCGCGCCCCCCCACCAATGTTATAGACGCCCCCGGCCTCGCCCTGGTTGGCGGCCGCGATCGTCGCGGCGACGGCATCACGGACAAATGTGAAGTCCCGCGTCTGCTCGCCATCACCATAGAGAGAAATAGGTTCGTCCGACGCCATCGCGCGCAAGAACCGGTTGAAGGCCATGTCGGGACGCTGTCGTGGTCCGTACACGGTGAAGTATCGGAGCGACACGGTGGGAACCCCATGCCCTACCCAATACAAATAGCACAGATGCTCGGCCGCCAGTTTGGTCACCCCGTAGGGCGAGACCGGCTGTGGACGGTGGGTTTCGCGCATCGGGATCACCGCGTCGTCGCCGTAGACGGAGGAACTCGAGGCATACACCACCCGGTGCAGCTGGGTGCGGGCGCAGGCCTCGAGCAGCACCTGTGTCGCCTCGATGTTACACACGGTGTACACCGAGAAATCCTGGCCCCAACTCTTGCGAACGCCGGCCTGGGCCGCCAGATGAAAGACATGGGTCCGGTCGGCCAACACGGTGTCGAGGTCGGCGTCCTGTATCCGACTCTCGAGCAACCGGAACTGTGGGTGCCGTCTCGGACCCGCCAGATTCGCTTCCTTGAGCTCTCGAGCGTAGTAGTCGGTGAAGCAATCCAGCCCGACGACCTCCGCGCCGTCGGCCAGCAGTTGCTCAACCAAGTGGGAACCGATGAACCCGGCCGCGCCGGTGACCAGGGCCTTCACGCCAGCACCTCCCGCACGGCCGCGGGCAGTCGCGTGGGCCGTCCATCCCGATTGACGGCCGCGTGGACCGTGCTGCCCACCGCCGTGACGACCGCATCGGCCACGCGCTGCACTTCGTACTCGAATCGGACGCGGGCGGGCGAGAGCAAGCGGCCGTGGGTGACGACCGTCAGATCGTCGTCATAATGGGCGGGACGCCGGTATTCGCAGCGTGCCTCGATCACCGGCAACAACAATCCTGTGGCTTCGAGATCGCGGTAGGCGTGGCCGAGCGACCGGAGCAATTCACATCGTCCGATTTCAAACCAGACAAAAAAATTGGCGTAGTACACGACCTGCATCTGGTCCGTTTCGGCGTATCGCACCCGGACGGTCGTGTGGCAACTGGGCACGATGGACAATTCTACCGCGCCGCGGGGAGTACGTGGTCGACCTGCGGTGACGCGGCGGCACGAAGCGCCCGGGTCGCCTCGGCTGGATCGGAGGTGCCGAAGATGGCCGCGCCGGCCACCAGAATCTCCGCGCCGGCCGCGACCAGGCGCGCCGCATTGCCGCAATCGACGCCGCCGTCTACCTCGACCGGCGCCGGATTGCCGGCGGCGTCCAGCAGACGGCGCACCCGTGTGATCTTCGTGTCGCTCCCGGTGATGAAATGTTGTCCTCCAAAACCTGGATTGACGCTCATCACCAACGCGAAGTCCAGTTCAGGCGCAATCTCTTCGAGTGCCGACACGGGGGTGGACGGGTTGATGACGGCCCCGGCCTGGATACCGCGCTCTTTGATATGTGTGATCGTGCGATGCAGATGGGTCGCCGCCTCCACATGCACTGAAATCATCGCCGCACCCGCGTCGGCGAACGCGTCGATGTAGCGCTCCGGGTCCGTAATCATCAGATGGACGTCCAGCGGGACGTGCGCCGCCCGATGCAACGCTTTCACGACGGGGGGCCCGATCGTCAGGTTGGGCACAAAGTGTCCATCCATCACATCGACATGAATCAGATCCGCGCCCCCCGCTTCCACCGCGGCCACGCCGGCCCCGAGGGCGGCAAAATCGGCCGCCAGCACCGACGGCGAAATACGAACGGTCACTGGCTGACCTCGATCGAAATAGCTTCACCATGGGCAATCTGAAAACCCGGTCGGGGAAACTGCCGCAGCACGATGCCGGTGCCGACGCCGGGATACGGATAGTCGTCGGTCTGCGTGACCCGAAAACCACGCGCGCGAAGCACCTCGGCCGCACTCGACGCATACACGCCGATCAGGTCTGGCATGACGTAGGTGGCGCCCCGCTCGGCACGGTTGATGAGCACCGAGACGGCCGTGCCCGTCCCACGCGGCGGTGGTTCCTGCGCCACGACGGCGTCGCTGGCGTAGCGGCCCGAGCGGATCTCCGAGACCCCGAGCAACCCGAGCGAGTCCTCCTGCAGCCGCGCCCGGGCGCCCCGCTCCGACTGGCCCAGCAGGCTCGGCACGGCGCCCGCGCTCTGTCCGGAACTGAGCCAGACCTTGACGTTGCGATGGCTCCGCGTGATCTGCCCGGCGACCGGGTCCTGGTCCACGACCTGTCCGGCCGGTATCGTGGGATGAATACGAGAGAGGGGCTCCACACGAACGGCCAGACCCACATCCGACAAGGTCGCGGTGGCCTCAGCCACCGTCTGGCCTGCGAGCTCAGGCACGTCCACGTCGCGTAGTCGCAACGCGACCTGCAGGCCGGCCACGCCGAACAATCCGAACGTCACGCCGGCGGCGCCCAGCATCAAGACGGTGGCACCGATACGAATGGTCCACCGGCGCAACCCCGACACCGGCTTTGGGCCGGGCGGGGGCGCCGACCGGCCACGCGCCGCGGGCACACGCGACGGCTGGGCGGGTTGGGGGGTGAGACCGATGGACGTGGGTGTGCCTGGACGCATCCACCGCTAAAAATACTACAGGTCGTGCGGACACGTCACGACCGGGTCACTCCGCCCGGCGGAGGGTGGCGGCAAAGAATAGCTCGAGTCCATGCTCGTCCGGCGTGGTCGCCAACCAGCCTTCAGTCGTCGTCACCGTTCGCAGCTCGTCGCGCACCGGACCGACGGCGTCCGGGTGCACCAGCGCAAACTCCGCGTGATCGGCAAGAAACGCCCGGACCACCGCTTCATTTTCTTCCGGTTCGCTCGAGCAGGTGGCATACACGAGCCGGCCACCCGGCCGCACCACGGCGGCGGCCCCCTCGACCAGCGCGCGCTGCAGCGTGGCCATGCGCGACAGGTCATCTTCTTGGCGTCGCCACCGAATCTCGGGGTCTCGACGCACGGTACCCAACCCCGTGCAGGGCGCGTCGACGAGCACACAGTCGAACACCGGTTGGAAGGGTGGCTGGCGCAGGTCGTGGCGGACGAACTGTACGGCGTCTGCCCCGCACCGCCGAACAATCTCTTGCAGCAGCCGCAGGCGGGGCGACCGCAGCTCGGCGGCCACCACGAGGCCGCGCGCGCCCAGGCCGGCGGCCAGAGCCGTGGTCTTGCCGCCCGGCGCGGCGCACGCGTCCAGCACGCGCTCGCCGGGGCGGGCGGCCACCAGTTCGGCGACGAGTTGGCTGGCCTCATCCTGGACGACGAACAGACCTTGCTCCGCGAGTGGCGTACGCAGCGGCATGCCGGTCACCACAGACAGTCCGTCGCGGGCCCACCGTGTCGGCGTCGTCTCCACCCCATGCTCTACCAGTCGCCGAGACAGGTCCTCCACGGTGGTCCGGAGCCGGTTCGCGCGAAGCGTCAGGGCCGGCGCCCGATTGTTGAACCGCACCCACGCGGCGGCCCGTTCGAACCCCACCCGGTCGAGCCATCGCTGGGCCAGCCACGCCGGGTGTGACCCGGCGACACTGAGATACGCAAGCTGCGCCGCTCTCGATCCGTGGGGACCGGGGTCGCGCGGGAGCGCTGGCCTGGTCGCCGAGTCCGCGACCCGCCGAAGCACCGCGTTGACGAGACCTGACGCGCTGGCTTTCCCGACCCGTTTCGCCAGGGTCACCGATTCATTCACGGCGGCGGAGGCTGGAATGCGGTCGAGATACAGCAATTGATACGCCCCGAGCCGGAGCACGGCGAGCACCTCCGGGTCAAGCCGGCTTGTCGGGCGGCCACTCGTTCTGGCAATGAGGTAATCCAGCGCCGCGAGCCAGCGCAGCGTGCCGGTGGTCAGCTCCGTCACCAGCGCGCGGTCACGCTCGTCCTGCAACTGGTCGCGCTCGCGAACCAGCGCGCGGGGCAGATCCTCGCCCTCGAGCACCGCCCGCAGCGCCCAGTACGCCGCCATGCGCGCCGGGCTCATGCCGGCCCGGCGACCGACGTGAACGAGGCGGGGAGCGTGATGGGGTGCCCGGCCAGAAAGGCTCGCGTCGAGAGTCGCTTGCGCCCTTCGGGCTGCACTTCGTGAAGCGCCAGCACCGTCTCCTCGCCGCACGCCACGTGCAGTCGGTCGCCACGCGCCTCGATAATCGTTCCCGCCGGCGCCGGCGCGGCGAGGCGCTCGGCTTCCGCACGCGGCTCAACCGTGGCTCGCAAGAGGAGATACCGGGTGCCGTTCAGAAACGTGTAGGCGTAGGGCCAGGGATGAAGACCGCGGATCAGGTTGCGAACCGTGTCGGCCGGTTGCGCCCAGTCCACGCGGCCGTCCTCGCGGGTCAGACGCGGGGCCAGCGTGGCGCGCGCGTGATCCTGCTCTTCCTCAACCGCCTGTCCCGACGCGATCGCGGCGACCGTCGAGAGCAGCAGGTCGGCGCCGAGCGCGGCCAGC
>Ga0310122_10003034_pt1 | contig 10680 bp, 9 predicted proteins | sample CB6_Bottom_1051__FD_203503 | JGI IMG/M metagenome (GOLD analysis project Ga0310122, IMG submission 203503) | Marine microbial communities from Western Arctic Ocean, Canada - CB6_Bottom_1051 | ecosystem: Environmental > Aquatic > Marine > Oceanic | place: Canada: Western Arctic Ocean | collected...
TACCTTCAGTGCTATCGTAACTGTGTCCTTGTTGCATTAATAAACCACCAATATTTGCAAAACCAAGACCTAGAGTCCGAAATTCATAAGAAAGTTTAGCAATTTCTTTTGATGGAAATTGTGCCATCATAACTGAAATTTCTAATGCAAGAGTAAATAATCTAACAGTGTGCTTGAACTCTTCTATTCTAAATTTCCCTTTATCATCTAAAAATTCTATTAAATTTATGGATGCTAAATTACACGCGGTATTATCCAGAAACATATATTCAGAACAAGGATTAGAAGCGTTTATTCTTCCGCTATTTGGGCAAGTGTGCCATTCATTTATAGTTGTGTCATATTGTATACCAGGATCTGCACAAGACCACGCTGCATAGGCTATTTTATCCCATAAGTCTTTTGCTTTAATTGTTTTATGAATCTTTCCATCTGTTCTTCTTATTAGATTCCAATTTTTATCATCTATAACTGTATTTAGAAAACTATTATTTACTCTAATTGAATTATTTGAGTTTTGACCTGATACAGTTAAATATGCTTCAGAGTCCCAGTCAGTATTATAGGTTGGAAATTCAATAAATTTATAGCCTTGTTTTGCAAATTGAATTACCCTATCAATATAATTATCAGGAACAAGGTCTTGTTTAGCTTTTATAATATTTTGTTTGAGTAAAGAATTTTCTTTTGGAATAAATCTTTTTTTATCATTTAATTCATTATTCCAACAAGAATCCATTATATTTTGTAAATGTTTTGCACATATTTTTGAACCAACAACTAAGCTAGCAACTTTTTGTTCTTCTTTAACTTTCCAATCGACAAATTCCTCAATATCTGGATGATCTACATCTAAGACAACCATTTTTGCAGCCCTTCTAGTAGTCCCTCCTGATTTGATTGCTCCAGCAGATCTGTCTCCTATTCTTAGAAAACTCATTAACCCTGATGACTTGCCTCCGCCGGATAAATTTTCACCATCACCTCTCATGTTTGAGAAATTACTCCCAGTTCCCGAACCATATTTAAACAATCTTGCTTCCTTAACCCACAAATCCATAATGCCACCTTCATTAACAAGATCATCATTGACACTTTGAATAAAACATGCATGGGGTTGTGGATGTTCATAAGCTGATTTTGAAAAAGTAAGCTTTTCAGTTTTATAATCAACATAACAATGACCTTGCGCTGGTCCATCAATTCCATATGCCCAGTTCAAACCTGTATTAAACCATTGAGGCGAATTAGGTGCGGCCATTTGTTGACATAGCATAAATCTTGTTTCATCAAAAAAAGATAGAGCATCTTCTTCGCTATCAAAATATCCACCTTTCCAACCCCAATATGTCCAGGTTCCTGCAATTCTATCAAAAATCTGTTTCGATGATATTTCACCCTGGCACCTTTCTTTTTCAGAAATATTTTTTAACTTGTCAGTATCAGGGCCACTTTTTGAAAGCCATTTAGGAATATTGTTTTCTTCAATTTTTTTTAGATATCTTGCCACACCTGCTTTTCTAAAGTATTTTTGAGCAATGATATCTGTAGCAACTTGAGACCACTTAATAGGAACCTCAACATTATTTAATTCAAATATTAATGATCCATTTGGATTTCTTATTTCAGACCTTACTTTTTTGAAGGCAATCCCTTTATAAGGAGAAGCTCCTTTTACCGTAAATCGACGCCCAATTTTCATCTAAATATTTTTGTTACAATATGATATTTATACTATATATAGTACTATATATAGAGTAATAAATCATTTATTATTACTATATCTTGATACTTATAACATAATTTTCAAGAAAAAAAAATTTTTTTTTAAAAAAATATATTTTTTTTAAAATTTTTGGTAATTTCAAGTAATTATAATGATAAATCTTGGATTATATATTTATACTTTTTTTAAAGGCATTTTTATTGGAAAGGATGAAAAAGGAAATAAATATTATAAATCTAATATATCTCATGGTATAAAAAAGGAAAAAAGGTGGGTTTTATATTATAGAAACAATAACGATCCTACTACTATAAATCCTGGCTGGCATGCTTGGTTACATCATATAATAGATAATATTCCAGATAATAAGGTTAAAAAAAAATTTAAATGGCAAAAAAAACTTTCACCAAATTTAACAGGAACAAAAAAAGCTTATAAACCGGAAGGTCATTTATTAAACAAACAAAAATCATTTTTAAAAAAAAGAAAAAATTATGAATCTTGGGATCCAAATAAAAAATAAATTTTCAAATATTTTGAAAATATTATTTATATTTTTAATTATATTGTTTTACAACAAGATTGTTTTTGCAAAAACAATTCTTGGGATATTAGATAAAGTAAGCGGAAAAATTTCTAAATTAATGATTGAACAAGATGGAGAAAGTTTTTTCGGAAGTTTAAAAATAATCGCTCATACTTGTAAGAAGTCCGCTCCAGAAGAGCCACTGGAAAATAAAGCATTTCTTGAAATATGGGATATAAAATATGATCAAGAACATAAAAAAGTTTTTAGTGGTTGGATGTTTTCTTCAAGCCCTTCAATTTCTGCTTTAGAACATGCTGTTTATGATGTTTGGATAATAGACTGCAGTGATTTGTAAAATAAAGATTTAGGTACTTTTTTCCTAAAATTAGATCTTTTTTTTAGAGCATCACTTAAAAGTCTTAAATATTTTTCTCTAGTAATTTCAATTGCACCTAGTGTTTTTAAGTGTGGATTTATAAATTGTGTATCTAGAAGTGTAAACTTTTTTATTTTTAAATGAGTAATTAAATAAACTAAAGAAATTTTGCTTGCATTTGGAACTAGAGAAAACATGCTTTCACCGAAAAAAGCAGAACCAAGAGAAACACCATACAAACCACCAACTAATTTTTTTTTTAACCACACCTCGACTGAATGTGCGTGACCTAATCTATGAAGACTAGAATATACATTAATAATTTTTTTATTAATCCACGTTGAAGTTCTTTCATTTGTTTTTTTAGCACAATGCTTTATTACTTCTCCAAAACTTTTATTAAAAGTTATTTTGAAAAAATTTTTTTTAACTTCTTTTTTTAAACTTTTTGATATTTTAAATTTATCAATTGGAATAACACCTCTTTTTTTTGGATTTATCCAATAAATATTAGGGTCATTATGATTCTCAGACATTGGGAAAATTCCCATAGAATATGCTTTTAATAATGTTTCTTCATTTAGATTCATTTAATTTTGAATAGATAAAAATTGTTCTAGCCAATTGATGTGATAATTACCAGAAATATAATCTTTGTTATTTAAAATTTTTAGATGTAATGGAATATTTGTTTTAATTCCATTTATAACATACTCTATTAAACATCTTTTTAATCTTAAAATAGCTTCATTTCTATTTCTTGAATAAATAATAACTTTTGAAATTAAATTATCATAGTGATGAGGGACAATACATCCAGCATATAAAGCAGAATCAATTCTTACACCAGGGCCTCCTGGCGCATGATATTCTTGAATTCTTCCTGGTGATGGAATAAATGTTAAAGGGTCTTCAGCGTTTATTCTGCATTGAATAGAATGTCCACCATTCCTTATATCTTTTTGATCAAATTTAATATCTTGTCCTGCAGCAATTTTAATTTGTTGTTTAATCAAATCTATACCGGTTACTCTTTCTGTTATTGTGTGTTCTATTTGTACTCTTGTATTCATTTCCATAAAATAAAATTTTCCATTTTTATAAAGCATTTCAACAGTACCAAGACTTTCGTATCTAATTTTTTTTATAGTTTTAGCAACAAGATTACAGATATAATTTCTTTCTTTTTCAGAAAGAATTGGAGAAGGAGTTTCTTCAATAATTTTTTGCCTGTTTCTTTGGATGGAACAATCGCGTTCACCTAAATGAACCACCTTACCTTTTTTATCACCAATAATTTGTATCTCAATATGTTTAGGATTTTCAAAGAATTTTTCTAAATATATATTTTCATTTCCAAATGAGTTTTGAACTTCTTGTTTTACAAGAGAATAACTTGGAATTAAATTTTTTTCATTTTTTATCACTCTTATACCTTTTCCACCGCCGCCAGAGCCAGCTTTTAAAATTACTGGATAACCAATTTTTTTTGCTATACTCTTAGCTTCTTCTATATTTTTTAAATATCTTTCAGATCCAGGGATAACTGTTAACCCATTCTTTTTCATTAGTTTTTTTGCTAATAATTTGTCACCAAACATTTTAATTTGTTCACTTGTTGGGCCTATGAATGTCATTTTATGTTTAGCAACCATCGATGCAAAATCTGGATTTTCTGATAAAAAACCAGCGCCTGGATGCACAGCATCTGCATTAGTTATTTCCGCTGCAGCAAGTATTGGAACTGGGTTTAAATAACTTTTTTTAATTGATGGTTCACCAATGCAAACAGCTTCATCAGCAAGTCTTACATGCATAGATTCAGAGTCTATTGTTGAATAAACAGCGACTGTTTTAATACCAAGATCTCTACAAGTTCTAACAACTCTAAGTGCTATTTCTCCTCGATTTGCTATTAAAATTTTTTTGAACATTAAATTATTATTTTATTACGATTAAAGGTTGTCCATATTCAACAGATTCACCATCATTAACTAAAATTTTAATAATTTTTCCAGATTTTGGGGCTTTTATTGGGTTAAATGTTTTCATAGCTTCAATGATCAATAAAATATCTCCTTTTTTTATTAATTGTCCTTTTTTAATATATGTTTTTTTTCCAGCTTCAGGTGAAAGATATACTGTACCTACCATAGGCGAAACTAAAGCTCCAGGATAATCAACTTTAACTCTTTTTGGTTGGTTAATCTCTACTTTTTCAAATGTATTTTTTTTTAAATTATTTTTTTTAAGAGTATTAGTTAATTCTTTAACTGCTTTTGTTAATTTTTGGATTATATCTTTATCTACGTTATATTTTTTAACCATTTTTTTTTTTTAAAAGGTTTTCAATTGCCATGATCGCTAAAATATAACTGTGTGCACCAAAACCAAATATAACTCCATCAGCCACCTCAGATATGTAAGATTTTTTTCTAAATTCTTCTCTTTGATGAATATTTGAGAGATGCACTTCAATTATAGGAATGTTTTCTATTGCTTTAAGGGCATCCATAATTGCTATAGAAGTATGAGTATAGGCACCAGCGTTTATTAACAACCCATTATATTTATCATTTACACATTCGTGTATCCAAGAAATTATTTTTGACTCTTCATTACTTTGTTTAAAAATTGTGTTTAACTTAATGTTTTTACTGAATTCTTTTGTTTTATTCTCAATTTCTTTTAATGAAGTTTTCCCATAAATTTTCAATTCCCGTTTGCCTAATAAATTTAAATTAGGTCCATTGATTACAAGGATATTTTTCATAGTTAAGTATAATTAAATTTAATAATTATAATAAACTTTTAAATTTTTAAATAGATAGGTTATTTTTTGTTTTTTGTCTTAATTATATTTTCTAAATCTTCTATTTTATACCAGTCTTTAGAATTTCTTTTTGTAATTTTTTTAGCCATTTTTATAAAATTCAATGCAGAAGTATTATCACTTTTTAAATATGCAGAATAAGCTGATGCATATCTAGATTTTCCCATTTCTCCATTTCTTCCATAAGCTATTGAAAGAAGATACCATAATTCTTGATTTTCATTTTCTTTTAGAGAAGCTTTTTTTAGGTTTTCTATGGCTTCAATTAAGTATTTGTTAGAGTCGAAATTAATTTGAGTTTGGGCTAATTCTATTAAAATTAAACTGTCGTTTGGGATTATTTCAATTGCTTTTAAATAATTTTTTAAAGCATCATTTAAATAACCATTTTCACGTAACATTTGAGCTTTTAATTCGTAGAAATAAGGATTATTAGGATATTTTTGGATTAATTGGTTAATTAAATCATTTGCTTTCTTTAAATTCGATAATTTATAATTTGCAATAGCTAAAGCATATTTTTTATGATCATCATTAAAATTTTCAAATCTATTTATTATTTTAGCTGTTTTTTTTGGATCCATAAAACCATATAATTTTGCTTGTACAAATTTATGTTGATCAATTTCTTCTTTTGAACCTTTAATTTTATTACAATTTTCATTTTTAGCAGCATGCATAGCATCATCTATTCTTTCTCTAGTAAGTGGATGGCTTCTTGTATAAGCATTTTGAGAACCAGCTACTTCTCTTGATTCTAAAAATTTTAGAAAAGTTATTATTCCACAAATAGATTTATTGCTTTTTTTTAAAAAATTAAAAGCAGCTTGGTCAGCAGAACCCTCTTGTGCTCGTGTGAAACTTAAAAGTGATCTTTGCGCAGTTGTCTGTGTTCCAGTGGCAATAGTAGATAAAGCATTAGGATCGCCTGTTAACACAGCAGCTGCTGTTCCTAATAGTATACCTGCGATATTAATAATACGTGCTTTTCCTAATTGATCATAAATTTTAAGATGATGTTTACCAGTTATATGACCAATTTCGTGAGCCAAAACTCCTTCTAATTGATTATAATGCGTCGCATTTAAGATTAAACCAGTAAAAATAAAAATTTTTTGATCCGGTGTTACAAAAGCATTAACTGCATTATCACCTAAAATAATTATTTTTAAATTTTTAGTACTTTGGTTTGCAGCTTTAGCAATTGGTAAAGTTATTTTTCTAATAAAAATTTCTATTTCTGAATCTCTTATTATTAAAGAAAAAGTCTGAGAAGTTGTAGATAGAAAAATAAAAAGAAATAATAAAAGTTTTTTCATATAAATTAATAATATAATTTTTTTTTTAAAAAAAATATTATTAATAAAAATTATATGACAAATTTTATCTCAAAAAGAGGACAAGTTTCAAACTTTTTAGTAATGGATCTTTTTGAGCAAGCACGAAAGCTTGAACAAAGAGGAAAACAAATTGTTCATTTTGAAGCAGGACAACCAACAGCCAAATTACCAAATAGAGTATTTAAAAAAGCAATAAATATTATAAAAACGACCAATGTCGGATATACAAATCCTTTGGGTATAGATTTATTAAGAAAAAAGATAAGTAGTTTATATTTAAAAAGATATAAAATGAAAGTTGATCCAAAAAAAATCATTATAACCTTTGGCTCTTCAGCTGCGTTTATACTAGCTTTTATAAGTGCTTTCGAGAAGGGCGATACGATTGGTATTGCAGTTCCGAATTATCCAGCGTATAAGAACATGCTAAAAGCATTCGATTTGAGATTGAAACCTATCTTTTGTAATTCAACAAAAAATTTTAATTTTAATTTTCAAAGCATATGTAAATTTAAAAATTTAAAAGGTTTATTAATTTCCAATCCTTTAAATCCAACAGGTTCACTTTTAGATTCTGAAGAATTAAAAAAAATTTCTTTTTTTTGTAAAGAAAATAAAATCAGAATTATTTCCGATGAAATTTATCATGGTATTAATTTTTTAGGAAACGATAATTCTATCCTTCAAACTAATAACCAAGCTATTATTATTAATAGTTTCTCAAAATATTTTCTTATGACTGGATGGCGCATAGGCTGGCTTGTATGTCCAGATGATTTATATGAATCAATAAAAAATTTAGCTCCTAATTTGTTTGTTGCACCTCCAACAATTTCACAGTTTGTGGCATTATCAGTTCTAGAAGAAGAAAAATATCTAAACAAGATTGTTGAAGAATACAAAAAAAATATGGAATTATTATATACTGCTTTACCAAAATTTGGGATCAAGCCAGTTTTAAAACCGAAAGGTAGTTTTTATCTTTACGCAGATGTAAGTAATATTACTAGTAATAGTGCAAATTTTTGTAAAAGATTGTTAAATAAATATGGAATTGTCCTTACACCGGGCATTGATTTTGACCCTTATGAAGGACATAAATTTGTCCGTTTTTGTTATTCTTATCCAAAAAAAAGTGTAGTTGAAGGAATTAAAAAATTAAATACTATTTTTTTTTGAAATAATCTTTTTATTTTTACTTCTTTGATTTTTTTGTCTATAAACTTGTAAATTAGACAAAACTTTTTTTACATATAATCTAGTTTCTTTTATTGGAATTTGTTCGATCCAACTTATAGGATCAACATTTTTTTTTCTTGGATCACCAAACTTTTTTATCCATTTTCCAGCATTTCTTGGTCCAGCGTTATAACCAACTAATGCTAATAAATATGAGCCATTGTAATTTTCTATGAGGGACTTTAGATAAAAAGATCCGAGAGCAACATTGTATTGAGGGTTGGTTTTTAAACTACTTTTTGAATATTTTAAGTTTATTTTTTTAGAAACCCTTTTTGCTGTTGCAGGCATTAACTGCATTAAACCTCTTGCTCCAGCTCTACTATGTGCTTTTTCATCAAAAATACTTTCTTGTCTTATAACTGCATATACTAATTCTTTTTCTAAACCCGAAGCCAGTTTGTAAGATATTGTAGGATATCCAAAATGATATAAATTTATATCTTTTTCAAATGATTTATTTGATGCTTTAATTGCCAAATCTACTCTGCGAGAATTTTCCCCAAGCCTTGCAACTAACTGAAATTCGCCAGGTTTATTACAAAATTCAAGCAATGCAGAAAAAAATTTCTTTGCTGTATTTCTATTACTATATAAAAGAACAATTTCTGTTGCTTTATATAAGCTTGTTTCCATTAATTTTAAATCTTCTTTGGTAATAAGACTCTTTCCATATAGTTCCTGATTCTCAATCAAAGTTACATTATTTTTTTTAATTTGATCAAAACTTAACTGTCCATAAAATTCTGTAACTTCTTTAGCTGCGGTTTCAAACCATATTTTAGATTGCTCTTCATTACCTATTTTTTTATAAGATTTCCCCACCCAATATGCAGATTTTGCTTTTTCACCCCTATGATTTGTATTTTCATAAGAATTTAAAAAATGATTTATGTAAATTTCTGATTTTAAATTTAAAAAATTATATCCTATCCATCCTGCTAACCATTCTGATTCAGATGTGTGTTTTGTTGATTTACCACTAAAGTCCTTTGCCAGTTTGTAAGCTTTTTGGTATTTTTTTCTTTCTATAAATTTTCGAATTAAAATTGAAGTTTCATACCACCATTTTTTTTCATATTTTAAGTTGTTTGGAAGAGGGTCAATAAGTTCAAAGGCTGTATCGTATAATCTTGTTTTTCTTCTCCATCTTAATCTTTCAAAAATTAAACCTTCATTTTTTTTTAAATTTCTAGGAACACGAGAAACAACACTATCTGCATTACCTTCTCTTCTTCTCAGTACAATTTTTGCACTATATAAATTCCTGTAATTTTTATTAATAATAGGAAGCATTCTTCGTGCCTCATACGACCTACCAACCCAAGTAAGTCTATCTATCCTTTTTAAATGGTCATTAGGAGTTAGAATTTTTTTGTATTTTTTATAAAAATCCTTACTCTGAGTTTTTGAAAAGTTTCTTTCTATCCAAATTTCAGAAGCTAGATTTTTTACATTGTTTATCCCATTTTTTTTTCTTAAAGCGTCTACATAATTTACTGCGCCTTTTGTTGTTAAAGGAGGATATAAATCAAAATAATTAATAATTTTATTATTATTCCATTTGCTGCCAATAAACATTTCATTTTTTTTTCTTAAAAATTCTTTTTTTGGCCAATCTGGATTTTTTAATATAAATTCATTTGTTTTTTGAAAAAATTTAGGATTTTTATTTTGATTTAAAAAATACCAGTCTACTAATTTTATTAATGTCGTATCTTGATTTGCTATTTTTTTAGCTTTAGACCATTTTTGTTTCTTAATAGCATCAAATACTAATTTTGCTTCTTGAAACTCTCTTTTAATAATTAATTTTTTGCTTCTAGTTTTATTTATGCTTGGACTTACTTCGAAGACCTTTTTTTTTATTTTTATTATTTCTTGCGAGGTAAAACTTTTTGCGTTTTTTATATAAGTAGAAAAAATAAAAAATAATAAAAAAAGTATAAAAATTTCTTTAAACATTTTTTAAATTGTTTTTATAATAATAGAAACTAAATAAAATTCTATTATTTAGATTTTTTTATAGCGAATATGTTTAAAGGTTCAATAGTTGCATTAATAACGCCATTTAAGAATGGAAAGATAGATGAAAAATCTTTTCAAGATTTTGTAGAGTGGCAAATAAAACAAGGCACGCATGGCTTAGTCCCATCTGGTACAACAGGTGAATCGCCAACTTTAAACCATAAAGAACATGAAAAAATTATTCATTTATGTATAGAGGCAGCAAATGGCAAAGTTCCTGTTATTGCTGGAACAGGATCTAACTCAACAGAAGAGGCTATAAGCTTAACTAATTATGCAAAAAAAGCTGGAGCAGATGGTGTTCTTATAGTTACCCCGTACTATAATAAACCAACACAACAAGGATTATTTGAACATTTTAAATCTATTAATGATAATTGTGATATTCCAGTAATTATTTACAATATTCCTGGTAGAAGCGTTGTAGATATGAATATTGATATAATGTATGAATTATCTAAATTACCAAATATTGTTGGAGTTAAAGATGCAAGTAATGATCTTGCAAGACCTTTAATAACTTTAAATCGTTTTGGAAAAAATTTTTGTCAGTTATCAGGTGAAGATGCAACTGTAGTTCCTTTTTTATCTCAAGGTGGTCAAGGATGT
>Ga0310122_10003037_pt1 | contig 10674 bp, 8 predicted proteins | sample CB6_Bottom_1051__FD_203503 | JGI IMG/M metagenome (GOLD analysis project Ga0310122, IMG submission 203503) | Marine microbial communities from Western Arctic Ocean, Canada - CB6_Bottom_1051 | ecosystem: Environmental > Aquatic > Marine > Oceanic | place: Canada: Western Arctic Ocean | collected...
AATGGTCCCCCGTCAGATCGCGCGGGGATTCAACGTGGGATGTGGCACGAGCGGACGCCAGTACTCGCTACGGACGCTCATCCAACGAGCGCCAGTTCGGTTCAGCCTAACTCGCCCTGGGCCTGAAAGGGCGGCCCACGGTGCTCCAGACCGAGTCGAACTCTTCGTCCACGCCAGGGGAGTGCCTTTGGTAACGAACCGATCGATTACTACGGTTGCCCCCCGCCCAGGCCCTGGGGCTCGAAGCGAGGGCGACGACCCTCCCCAATTCCTCATCGTGCACGCCATTGCCATCTCGAACGACGGGTTCGTGTATGTGGCCGATGGGGAATACGGACGGATACAAATATTCACGATTGACGGCGAGTTCGTCGACCAGATGTTCATGCCGCGCAACGCCAGGGGCAACGCCAGGGCAGGCGATGTAGCGTTCTCGGCGGATCCTCAGCAGGAGTTCATGTACGTCACAGCAGGTGCACAGATCGTCGTAATCCGTCGACGCTCTCTCGAGATTCTGTACTCATTTTCAGGATCTGGGCATCACATCGCGACCGATTCTGAGGGGAACCTCTACACGGCGTAAACAAGGCAACGACGGGCCCAAAAGTTATGTGTTTCAAGGGTTATCTACCGGGGATGGTCGTTGAGGCACCTACGCCAAAGGTCCAGCTCTTGTTGCGGTCCAGTTGCTCTGGGACGCGCCGCCTAGCTCTCCAAAATCGATGACGACTGATCCGGACATCGTATCCCCTGTGGCGGTGCCGGTGAAGCGAAAAGCGACCGGAGTCCCCTCGAAGTCGGTGTCCCAGAAAAGCTGGACCGTCGATCCCTTGAGCGAGCCAGTCATCTCGGAGGGGCCTTCAGGGCCTGTCGCCCCCCGCAGTTGGCCATCTTGCGAGATGTCGAGTTTAACTCGCAAGCGAACCTGGGGCTCGCCGGACTCGCTCATTATCACGAAGTCCCAGTATCCAGCGAGGTCCGTCGGCGCCACCCCGTCCGTCGGCGTTGATACCAGCAACGCGGCGAGTGCGACGCTCAAGCTCAGTGCTCTTATGATTCCTCCTCACGGCTGGGATGGTCGAAACCATTGTCGCAAGGGTACCCCGCCCTCTTTTTGGGTACAACTCGTTCAGGAGGCGCCGTCCGGCCAGTCGATCGAGCCAAGAGCCTTCAATTCGAGTGGAAGAAGGGCAGAGTAGAAGAAGGTGTGAACTGGTACCTGGACCCCCGCCTCGGCGGCCTGCCGAACGACCACCCCCGAGAGCGCCTCGAGTTCCGTTCGGACGCCGTCCCGGAAGTCACGTTGGAGGGAGCTCGTACCATCGGCGGGGAGTCCATCGATGAATTGGAGCGTCTGTTCGACGCTCTCGGGAGGGAGCCCGACTCCCTTGGCCTTCGCAAGGTCGAAGACCTCCGCTATGGCCCTCTTGAGCAGGGACCTCGTTTGGGGGAGGCTCCGAAGCACACCGATCGGTGCCTGGGTGATTGAGCCGAGGCCACTGAGTGGGGCGAAGAAGAGGAACTTCCGCCACAGCGCCACACCGATGTCGTCGGCGATCTCGACCGTGAGCCCGTGCGCCTTGTCCAGCGCCTCGGCCACGGACTTGATCGCAACTGATCCGCCGCCTGGACGCTCCCCGATCGCGAGGTATGGGTCGATGCCTGCGTGACGGATCACACCAGGTCCCTCGACGAAGCTGATGATGCGGCAGGTACTTCCCAAGACACGCGAGGGAGACACGAACGTGGACAGGACGTCGGCCGCCTCCACCCCGTTCTGTAGCCCGAACACGACGGTGTCCGGACCGACCAATGGCTCCACGACGTCGGCGAGGGAAGCGAGCTGCCACGCCTTTGTCGCCACAACAACAACGTCGACTTCACCCACCTCCGAGGCACTTCCGACGGCGGGCACATCGACACGTGCGTCCCCGAGAGGGCTGTGGAGGAGGAGGCCCTTTGTGTTGATGGCCTCGAGATGGGCTCCCCTAGCGAGTAGGGTGACGTCCAGCCCGGCTTCGGCCCATCGGGCTCCGAAGTATCCGCCGACGCCGCCGGCGCCGATTATAGCGACCTTCAATATTCCTCACTCTCGTCCATCACCGGACCGTCGCCAAGCTAAGACCTTTGGTCCGGCGCCGCTTTCACCCCTGACATAACGCCCTGGACGGGTCCACTCCTGCGGCTCGCTGGGCCGGAAGCCAACTGGCGACCCCCGCCACGAAGGACAGGGCCAGAGCGACCGATGCATAGGTCAGCGGGTCGGTAGCGCTCACACCAAAGAGCAGCGAGGTCATCACCGAACTCATCAGCCACGCGCCGACCAGGCCAGCGCCCACTCCCACCGCGGCCAGGCCCATCCCCTGCCTCACTACCATCCGCCGGACCTCGGGGGCAGAGGCGCCCAACGCCATCCGCACTCCGATCTCGCGGGTGCGCTGGGAGACGACGTAGGAGATCACGCCGTAGATGCCCACCATCCCCAGAAGCAGGGCAACCGCTGACGCCACAGCGAACATGGCCACTGTGAAGGACTCCTCGCCGTCGCCCGTCTCGATACCTCGTCCATAGTGCGTGGTGTGGAGATGGGGATACGGGGGTTCAGGGCACGGACCTCACGGCGGATCACGGGCAGGATCGCCGTCGGATCGCCCGAGACGCGAACCACCAGGGACAGCTGACGGATGGCTCGCAGCTCCTCCGCATTCTCGAGAACCGTCGGACGGTAGATCATCTCCTCGACCGATTCTTCGAGCCCTTCGAAGTGCACGTCCCCCACCACACCGACGATCTCGAACCAGTCCGGTCCGCCGTCGATGCGCCGACCCAAAGCACTGGCGTCGGGCCACCATTGGCGGGCAAAGGACTCACTCACGATCGCCGCGCGTGTCTGGTCCCCCCGGTCGCCGGCCTGGAAGGTCCGACCCTCTATCAGGGGGATATCGAGCGCCTCAAAGAACCCCGGGCTGGCATTGGTGTTGTTCGCGAAGATCCGCTGCTCCCCGGGCCCCCGCGGGTGATCCTCCAGCTCCTGTGTGCTGAATGACCTACTACCACCACCAAGGGGCACTGCGGAAACGAGCCCCACGGTCTCTACCCCGGGCTGCGCCTCGAGACCCTCCTTCAGCTGTCGGAAGAACTCGGCTGTCTCGGCGGCACTCGGGATCTCGGCGGACGGCACGGAGAGTCGAACGGTCATCACCCCTTCGCCGTCGAAGCCCTGCCCTCCCCGTCACGGAGCTGACCCGCCAGATCGGGCGCACTGTAGCGCACCATGGGAAACAAGCCGAACAGGAGTGCCGCAGCGAAGGAGATCAGGACCGTGAAGCCCAGGACCCGGAGATCCACACCCACCTCGGCAAGCCGGGGGATGTCTGCAGGGGTGAGGCTCGTCGAGACCTTTACCGCGATGGCGGCCAGCGCCACACCGAGCACGCCTCCGGCTGCCGAGAGCAGAAGGCTCTCGCTCATGAAGGCCCGCATCAGTTGGAGTCGGCCGGCCCCCACCGCTACCCGGAGCGCCACTTCTCGCTGCCTGACCTCAGCGCGAACCAGAAGCAGATTGGCAACGTTTGCGCAGGCGATGACCAGCACAAGGCCCACCGTGCCGAAGAGGATCCAAAGGGTTCGGCTCATGTCACCGCCGATGGTTTCCTTGAGCGGCCGAACGACGGCCCTAAGGTTCACCTCGGCCAAAAAGGCGGGGGTGCGGTCTTCCGGAAACAGCTCCGGGAGACGGCTCAGGAGCCCCTCCAGCTCGGTATTAGCTCCCTGCACCGACGCCGCTTCCGAGAGCCTGGCGATCCCTGCTGCGCTGAATGCGGCCAGCGGCGCCCGGGCCGGATTGACCACCAGGGGAATGTAGAGCCGCGCGTCGGAGTCGGGATACGCGAAGCCCGCTGGCATAACGCCGACGACACGGCGGCTCACGCCGCTCAAGTCGAGCGTGCGTCCGACGATGGCGGGATCACCGCCGAAGTGACTCTGCCAGAGCCCATGGCCAAGCACTACGACGGGCTCGGCATCCGGTTCGCCATCCTCGCCGGTCAAAGACCGTCCCACCACCGCGTCCACGCCGAGGACGGCGAAGAAGGACGGCGTCACCGACCTGCCCTGTATCCGCTCCGGATCCCCATCTCCCACGAGGTTGACGACGGTGGCCCGGTGCATGGCCATAGACTCGAACGAGCTCGCCTGATCCGAGTACAGCCGGTGAAGCCCCGCCGACATGGGAAGCCGGTCCTCGCCGCCTCGTGCCTCGTGGCTAACGGACACGAGCTCACCGGGATCAGGGTACGGCAGCGGCTGGAGAATCACCCCGTCCACGAGCGTGAACACGGCGGTCGTGGCCCCGATGCCTAGTGTCAGGGTCACCACAGCCACCAGGGCGAATCCGGGGGAGCGCGCCAACGCCCGCAACGCCAACCGCAGGTCGGTCAACAGGCCCACCATCTTCATCGTCTGCTTCCTCTCCGACGGGGCGTCATTAGACAAGTCAGGGTCCACACCGGAACTCCAGGCCGGGCACTGCAGACGCGAGGTGGGATGCCGGATGCCGGAAAAGCGTTGCCCGGAGTTGACGGCATGTCAAAGAGATCGAAGTGATCGAGGCCCTGCAGGAGGGGGACGTCGTGATCCTGTCGCCTCAGCGCCCCCCTCTTCGAATGCCCGGTCGATTCCCGTCCGGCCCGGGCGTCCAGGGGTCGTCCACTCCGGCCCCGTCACAGAAGTCCCCGGTGTCGAGGAAGTGCGTGTGCAGGCACTCCAGCGTCGAGCCCAAGCTCTGCAGCAGCTCCTCCGTCTCCGGAAAGGCGACGCGGGTGAAAAAGCCGGATCGCCCGCCGCGGGCCATGTCAGCCGTAGACTGCCCGAGGCGTGTGATCGCCGTGACGTCCCCGCCCTGGGACACCAGGTACTCGATCATCTCGTTGTCCCCACGCGCCGCCGCGTAGTGCATCGGAGTGTAGAGCCACGAGTCGCGCATGTTGACGTCGGCACCGAGCTCTTCGATCAGGTAGCGGACGGCGGGCAGGAACTGGTCCGGCGCGTTACGCATGCTGAAGGCTCCCAGCCCGAGGTACCCGCCACCTGTGGCGACGTGGATCGGGTAGGCGTTCTCCACACCCTCGGGGATCGACCGCAGCCCGGAGTCCTCCTGCTGCCGCCCGTCCTGTTGCCGGCGCTCCCGCATTCCCACGGCCGGCCACCGCGTCGGGATGTTCACATCGGCACCGTGGGAGACGAGCAGCCGCATCGCTGCGAGGTCCTGGGCCAAGGCGGCCCGCCAAAATGGTGTCGCGCCGGTGAGGTCGAGCCCGATCTTCGTGAGGCCGTATTCCCAGTACCACAGATGCGTGTTGAGGCGCATATCGGGGTCGGCCCCCGCCTCTAGGAGCGCCCTCATCACGTCGAGGTGCTCCGTTTTCTGATCGTCCTGCGCGCGGGGCTGCGGAAAGTTGGACTGCGGAGCCCACTGAGTCTGAAGCGTTGCGAAGAGGGGTGCCGCTCCGTCGGCGGAAGCTGCCACGTTCGGATCTGCACCACGCTCCACCAGGAGCATCGCCAGATCGAACTGGCCGTTGAGCATAGCCATCAGAAGAGGGCTGGTATTGTCGGCGCTGACTTGATCGATGTCAGCACCTCCGTCGAGGAGGGCGAGCGCCGATTCAGAGTGACCCTCCCGAGCGGCGTGCAGAAGTGCGGACATGCCGCCCGTCTTGCCAACAAGCACCTCGCGGTAGGGGGGGTGCGTCACCAGCGGTCCCCCGGGATATTCGGAGTTGACCCTCGCCAACGACTCTCCATCGACCGGTCCCGGATCGTAGCCGGACAGCAGAAAGTCACGCTGAGCCATGATGGCCGCCTGAACCTGGGCCGGACTGGGCTCCCAATCCCGTCCTTGTGCTTCCGCATCCTGAAACTCGGCAATCGCGTCGTTAAGGCGAATGCCGGCCTCCCGATCGACGGCCATGCTCCGGAGTACGTCGATCGTCTCGGTCTGGATCGCGGCGTCGGCGTCGTGTTCGAGCAACGCCACGACCGCCTCCGTGCGATTGTATGCTGCGGCGAACATCAGCGGGGTCTGGCCCGACGACGCCTCACGGGCGTCCACGTCGGCGCCTCGTCGCAAGAGTTCGGTGACGACCTCCGCACCGTCCATGGCGGCGGCCGCGAGGTGGAGGGGGGTGACGCCGCCGCCCGTGGTGGTCGCACGGAGATCGGCGCCCGCATCGAGGAGCGCATTCGCGATCGAGCCGTGCCCGCCGCGGCTAGACAGGTGCAGCGGCGTGTAGCTGCCGATTCGGGTCTTGGCCTGCACGGCTGCGTCCGCGGACAGGAGCAGGTCGGCGACCGCGGCGTGGCCGCGTTCCGCGGCCCAATGCAGGGCGGTCATCCCGTCGCCCTGTGCCATATTGGCGTCGGCGCCTTCGGCCAACAGCGACCGTACGGCCTCTGCGTCACCGTTCCTCGCCGCGTCGATGAGCGGCCCGCCCGTTTGGGGCACCGCCGCACAGAGCACGGCTGCCAAGCCCAAGGCAACCATCGATTTCACGCCCTTCATGTGCGATTCCACGCGCTTCACGCGTCCCTACTCCCGCCGGATGCGACGCCGCCCGGGAAGCTCAGATCGAAAGCACCCGTGCTGTCACCGAAGCCGTCGATGTCGTGCCCGAGATCTTGCATCAGGCTCACGAAGACGTTTGCCATCGGCGTGCCCTGTGGGGCCCTCAGATGAAGGCCGCCCTCGAGGGCTCCGTTCGCGTGACCCATCAGAAGGAGCGGGCAACGACGGTGGTTGTGGAGGTTCGGGTCGGCCATGGGGGATCCCCAGACGATCGCGGTCTTGTCCAGCAAGGAGGCCTCGCCATCCATCGTGTCGCGCATCTTGGTGAGGAAGTAGCCGAGCTGGCTCGTGCGGTACGTGTTGATCTTGTTGAATTCCAGGATGTCCTCGGGGACGTTGCCGTGGTGCGACGCCCCGTGGATTGATCTGTTCGTGCCGCTCTGCGGAAAGCTCCTGTTCGACTGATCGAAGCCCGTCTTGAAGGTGATCACACGCGTCAGGTCGGATTGCAGCGCGAGCACCTGGAGGTCGAACATCAGCCTGATGTGTTCTTCCCAGTCGTCGGGAACGCCGGAAGGCGCCTCGGGCATCTCCCGCTCCTCCCCACTCGCGTTGCGCGCTTCGACAAGCTCGATGCGGCGCTCGATCTCTCGGATATGCGTGACGTACTCGTCCAGGGCCGCGCGATCGACGGCCCCGAGCTCGTGTCTCAGCCGCGCGACCTCGGTCGCGATCCAGTCGATCATGCTCCGGTCCGTCCGACGTCGGGCTGCACGGTCTTCAGGCGTGTCCCCCGACCCGAAGAGCCGCTCGAAGACCGCCCGCGGCTCTCGGATGGGTGGCAGCGGCTGACTGGGTGAGGCCCACGCGAGTGTAGTCGTGTACGCGCAGTGGTAGTTGTAGGCGCAGCCACCCCCACGGTCGATGCCCTCAAGGCAGAGCTCCAGCGAGGGCAGCGCGGTGTCCCTCCCGAAGCGGCGTGCGTGCAGCTGATCGAGCGAGGTCCCTAGAAAGAGGTCCGAGCCCTGCGTCTGCTTGGGATGGGACTGCGTCAGGAACACGCCCGTCGACCGGTCGTGGTCGCCACCGATCTCATCGGCGTTATACGCCTCGGCCATGCGGCAGTCGGTGTCGCTGACGATGGTCATGTAGTCTCGGAACTCCTCCAACGGCGCCAGCTGACTCGTCGGCGAAAAGTCGAAGCCCCGACCGACTTGCGCGGGGGAGAACAGGTGCTGCGTATCTCCCCACTCGTTCGAGCCGGCCGCGCCCATGGACTCTTCGATGCACACCAAACGCGTGGAGGCAGCCTGCCGGGTCGGGTCGCGCCAGGGTCGCCCGGCGGGCACCATCGCGTCCAAGAACGGCAACGCGACCGCAGCACCCGCGCCGCGGATGAATGTCCTGCGGGGGAGGTGTTTTCCTGTGATGAACTCCATGTTTCTAGATCCCTTGCTGGGGTTCGGCTGTTAGGGCTCGGCCTATGGCACCGCTGGTGCTTGCATCATCTGGAACGGGTCGCTCCGCACGACCCCCAGGATGAACGAAGACATCCGATAGTCATTCGCCTCGGCCTCCCGCTCAATCGCTCGGATTGTCGGTTGGTCGTAGTACTCGACGCGCCTGCCCATCGCGTAGGAGAGCAGATTCGCCGTAAAGTTCCTCACCAATGGGATCGGCCGCTTCAAGAGCACCTCCGTGAGGTCGCTCGGGGAGCTCACTTCGGTACCGTCATAGAAGGTGCCGCGCGTGTCGAGCGGCATGCCGTTCTCCCGGAACCGAAACCTGCCGGTCACGTCGTAGCGGTCGAGCGCCAGGCCGATGGGGTCCATGAAGCGGTGACACGAGTTACACGTCGGATCGGCCCGGTGCTTCTCCATGACCTCGCGCGTCGTCAGGCGCCGTCCTTCCGAAGAGCTCGCGGTCGCTTCGAACGCCGGTATATCGGGCGGTGGAGGAGGTGGCGGCGTGCCCATCAACACCTCCATCACCCACTTCCCGCGCAGTACGGGTGAGGTCCGCGCCGAATGGGACGTCAGCAGCAAGACGCTCCCGTGACCCAGCACTCCCCTCCGGGTGTCCGCCGGGTACTGGACGCGCCGGAACTCACTGCCTGACACGCCAGGAATTCCGTAGTGAAGGGCCAGTCGCTCGTTGACGAAAGTGTAGTCCGCAGTGAACAGCTCGAGCAGGCTCCGGTCCTCGCGCACGAGGTGTGTGAAGAACAGCTCCGTCTCCCGCACCATGTCGGCGCCGAGCTGACGGGTGAAGTCCGGATAGAGGAACGGCTCCGGTCGGCTTTTCTCGGCATCCTGCAGCCGCAGCCACTGGTAGGCGAAGCGTGTGGCCAGCGCTGATGCACGCTCGTCCTCGAGCATGCGGTCTACCTGTCGCTCAAGCATGCCTGGCTCCGACAGCCGGCCCTCGGCCGCGATCGTCAGGAGTTCCTCGTCCGGTCCCGTAGCCCACAGGAAGAAGGACAGGCGCGTCGCGACATCGAGATCGTTCAGGCGATAGCTATCGCCGAGTCGCGGACCGGAAGGCTCACGCTCGAGCCGGAATATGAACGACGGACTCGCGAGAATCGCCTGGATACCTGTTCGCACGCCTACCTCGAAGCCCTGCTCCGCGGCACCGGTCTCGTAGAAGGACATCGGGCCCGCAAGATCTTCGGGCGTGACGGGTCGCCGATACGCTTTGCGAGCCAGTCGCGAGAGGATCGACTCCGCGCAGGAACGCTCCTCGCCTGGACCTGCCGTATCGGGGTAGCACGTGAAGATCTCCCTGCGACTCGCCGTCTCGGAGACGCCGGCGGCGAAGACCGGCCCCGTGATCATGAGGCCGCGCAGGTGCGGTAACGCCGTGATACCGTAGTTCGCCCAGGCCTGCGAGTCTTCCCCGCCGACGGAGGACCAGCCGAACGGGCTGAGTCGATCCTCGTAGGGGCCGTCGATCTTCCGGACAAAGGCTGCCGAGATCTGGTGCTGACCGGCTGGAACGAAGATGGGCTCGGTTCTGATAGGCATTCTGGAGCCTCCGTTGTGCTCCAAAGCCAGAAGCGCGACTCCCTCCCCGTCGATGGCCAAATCGATGTCCTCGAACCCCGTTGCCCTGCCGAAGAGGGTCTCCACCTCGAAGACGTACGCGCCGTCTGAAGGGAAGTTGTGCGTCACGACAATCCCGCCTCGGGTTCCGAAGGGCGTGCCCTCGATGTGGTCCCACGCGTGCTGCGAGATCTCGATCGGGCTCGTGTACGTCGTCGGGGTCGAGAGCGCCTCTGAGTTGCCCATGGCCAGCCGGCTGACCTCCGTGGCGGCTCTCAGGTATGCCTCCATTAGCGTGACGGAAAGTCCCTGAGCGTCCGACATGTTGTCGAAGTTGCCCAGGTACGTGTCGGCCGGGAGCCAACGCCCGGCGTCCACGTCCAGCGCGAGGAGGTCACGGATCACCCTGGTGTACTCGGCCCGATTGAGCCTCTGGAACCTGCGGACGCCCGGACTCGGATTGGCTGCGGCGGCTTCGTCGACCACGGCCTCGAGGGTTTCCACGAGCGCCAGGAGGGTGTCCGGGGGCGGGCGGTCCTGCCCCGGAGGCGGCATCATCCCCGCCCGCAGCTTCAGGATCATGTTCTCGGCAGTCTCAGCCCGCTCGTGCGCGGTCGCGACATCGAAGCCTTCGAGCGACATATTTCCGCTCAGCCGGCGTTCATTGTGGCACCGGACACAGTACTGCTCGATAACGTCGTTCAGCTCGGATGCCGGTGCGACGCTGAGGTCTGCGGTCCGCACCACGGTGGACGAAACGGCCTCGCCGGGAAACCAAGGGGTCGCTGGGGTCGCGGCGGCCGCAGAGCCGACCGCGCCCACGCCGCTGGGCTGACTCCCTACCGAGAGCCACATTCCCAGCACGACGGCGATAGCAGCGAGTGACTTCATACTTCGACCTCTGGTGGATGCCGGCACCTCCGTGCCACACGATCCCAGGGCCTAACGAGCCCAGCAATCCAACCTAGGGAGGGGGATAGGAAAAACAAAGACCGCTTGCCCGAGGGGGACGCCAGGTCGGCCAGTTCCTGCGTCCCCACGGCATGGGCATCGACTCCCGAGGAA
>Ga0310122_10003038_pt1 | contig 10672 bp, 9 predicted proteins | sample CB6_Bottom_1051__FD_203503 | JGI IMG/M metagenome (GOLD analysis project Ga0310122, IMG submission 203503) | Marine microbial communities from Western Arctic Ocean, Canada - CB6_Bottom_1051 | ecosystem: Environmental > Aquatic > Marine > Oceanic | place: Canada: Western Arctic Ocean | collected...
GCAGCCAACCACACCCGCTGCAAACCGGTGGGGACAGCGCGACTGGCACCCGGGCTGGCGGCAATGACAGGTATCTTGTCTAATGGTTGTCTCGCGGGCCATCCGCGACGGAGCCCCTCATGGCCAACCGCCTGTATACCAACGACGACGGCAGTTTGAAGAACGAAACCGCAGCCGGGCAGTCAGCCTACGCGGCCGCAGCGGCTCACCGGCGCGGCGTAGACGCCCAGCTGGTCGAACGGCTGCTGTCAGAAATTCAACGGAACGGCTACGTCATCATTCCCGAGTTGCTGCCCAGGCAGACCATGACCGAGCTCAAGGCCGAGGTGTTGCCGCTGCTCACCCACGACGGCCGCAACGAGTTCGAAGGCTTCAAGACCCGCCGCATATACTCGGTCATCGAAAAAACACTTGCCTGCAACCCGTTGGTTGACCACCCCTTGATACTGGCACTGCTCGACACCCTGCTGATGAACAACTACCTGCTCTCGCAACTGCAGGCCATCAACGTCTACCCGGGCGAGATAAGACAGCCGCTTCACCACGACGACGGGTTTTATCCGCTGTCCCGCCCGAGGGCACCCATAAGCGCGGCGACGATCTGGGCCATCGACGATTTCACCGCCGACAACGGCGCGACGCTGGTCGTACCGGGAAGCCACAAGTGGGGAGACGGGCAGCCCGATGCCGACTCGGCCGAGCTTACCCCCGCAGTCATGCCCGCGGGCTCGGTCGTGTTTTTACTGGGCACGCTCTGGCACGGCGCCGGCCCAAACGACAGCGGCCAGCCGAGGATGGCCGCCACTGCGCAGTACTGCGAGCCGTGGGCGCGGCAACAGGAGAACTACAGCCTGGCGATCTCGCGGGAAAGAGCACGGCTGTGCAGTCCCGAAATCCAGTCCATGCTCGGCTACAGCCTGCTTTTTCCTTTCATCGGCTTTGTTGACGGCCGCCATCCAAAACGGTTGCTGGATTAGCCCGGGACCTGGGAAGTGATGTTCCCTTCGCCGCCGGCGATATTTTGACTGCCGCCTTGAATCGAACGCGTCGACCCGGACAGGCCGGGAGGGCACCGCGTCAGATCTGGTAACTGAGCGACGCCACCACGCCTACCCTCTCGGAAAGCTGTACATCACGCTGGTCAACGTCCTCGTGTATACGTGTATAAACGGGCACCGTGAGTTGGAAATCGAGCGAAAGACTGTCGGAAAACCGATAGCCGAGAGTGGGCCTGAGTGTCACCTCGAAGCGACCGGTGTTGGTGACATCGAGGTTGCCATCGTGGGTACCGAACGTGCCTGTGACCGGGTCGCCGTGAAACTCGTCGCGGCCTGAGTACGACACGCTGGCAAACATGTTGATCGACAAATCTTCGTCTTGCACGCGGCGGCCAAGCCCGAGGGTGACCGAAGCACTGGTCGCGGTCCGGTAACCGTCGGCCGCGTCGTAGAACGGTACGGTCACGCTCATCGAACCCATGTATATCCAGTCGCCCTCCGGCGAGTAGACCCCGTCGACGGCTACAAAGGGATTGACGGTACCGCTGCCCAGGCGCAGGTGGCTGTGCGGGGGAACGTCGATACCAAGGTCGGCGGCCACGTGCGAACCAAGATAAGCCTCGGTGGGCAGTGACTTCTTTTCCCCGGTGGGCAAACTCATTCCCAGTATCGCCCCGACCCGCAAATACTGTTCGGCCCGCACGAACCTGCGCACGCCCAGCTGCATGTCACCCAGCCCTTCAATCGTCTCGTTACGATGGTGATTGGTCTCCTCGGCTACCTCGACGCGCAGTCGCCGAAGCGGCAGGACAGCGAACAGCTCGGTCCGGTCCCGCAGCGCGTAGCGAAGCGAGAAATCGGCCTGCCAGCTGTACAGCTTGCTGTTGTGATGAGCCTCGGTCGCCGGCCAGTTCGCTACCAGTTCCTCGTAGGTAACGTAGTCATCTCCGTGAACCGGCCTGGTAAATGCGTGGTATTCGGTTGACAGGCCCAGGCGCAACCCTCCCCGCGAAAGAGGGGCCTGGTACTCGGCAGTAGTGGGTGCGTCTCCACCGGAGAGCATGGGGTTTATTCAACCGGCTCATTGACCCCAGGCAGGCACCGCCAGCAGCAGTAGTGCCGGCAGGACAGCCGCCGCTGCGCGTCCCGGCCTACCCACCGGAAGCCCCGCGGTCTATGGCCGCGCGCAATCCTTGAAGGTCGAGACCGGTTATAGCTTTGACCATACGGCCGGTCTTCGAGTACACGATCACGTACGGTAGCTCCGGGACCTTGCGGAGGTACTGCCGGGCCACGGGCGAACCCCAGTCGTTGACGTTTACCTTGCGCAGGGCCACGTCGTCGCGAGCGCGCAGGATGGAGAACATTTCGCGATCGACCAGGCGACACGGACCACACCACTTGGCGTAAAAATCGATCACCGTGACCTTGCCTTCGGCCAGGTGCTCCTCGATGTCTACCGCCTCGCCGTCGCGTGACGCCCAGGACACGTCCAGTTCGGAAGAGAATTCGACGTCGGGCAAGTACCCGCCCTTGCCCTTTCCAACAACCACGGTGTAGCCCAGTTCGCCCACCGACGAGGCGAGCGTTGCCGGATCGGTCGCCGACGGATCATAGCTCACGGCCAACTCGGCCTTGCCACGGTCAAAGGAAACCTCCTCGACCCCCTCGGAACCCTTGAGTTTGGCGACCGCGGCCATCCCGCAGCTCTGGCAGTCAATGGCCTGCATGGACAGTACCGTCGAGGCAAACCCACCTGCAGCGAGGACAGGGGACGAGGCAGCCGTCAGCACAAACAACACGCCGGACAACACGTAAGATGTAATCCGCAGCCCGGTGAGGCAGTCAGGAAAGCGCATGCCATTATTGTAACCCGTTAAGGCGGAAGGATACAGAGTCCCCGACAAGAAACGGCCCGCGTTCAGAGTTTACTACGGGCCGACGGCCTTGAACAAGGTGCCGGTGTTTTTCTTGGTACCGCCGGCTACGAAGTCAGATGTCCAGCACATCGCCGTCGTGTCGTTGACAAACTGAACGGTCACCAGGGAGTCCTGGTCATGGAACGCACTGCCGTCCAGCGGTTGTGGCCAACCCGCGGTAGAACCCTTGGCCTTGACCTGGACCTTTGTCTTGCCCGAGATACCGGATTTCAGTTGTACCTTGCGGACGCCGTCAGCCGTACCCAGCTTGTCCTTGTAGATGAAGCCCTTTGGATCCTTGTCGAGCCAGCGCTCGTTCGGCCGTACCGCGAGTTCGCCCACCAGGGTCGGAACATCTGCGCTCTCGTCGTAGACGCACAAGGCGTAGCTGGCGGTGTTGACAGGATCACTGATGTCCCCGTTTACAAACGCTTCGCCCTTTACGATCTTCCACTTGAGCAGGTCCTTGGTGTCCACCGTGTTGTCCTTCTGCAGAACCACGAACTTGCCTCCCGACAGGCATCCACCGGCCGGTACCGCGCCGCATACCGGCGGCGGCGGGAGCGTAGTAGTCGTGGTGGTCGTGGTGGTAGTCGTGGTGGTAGTGGTAACTACCGGGCAGGCAGTGGTCGCGTTCATGCTTACCGAGCCACCCGCGTTGTTGGTTGGATCCGCCGGGTCTCCGCACTGGAAGTCCAACAGGCTGCTGTTGGCGTGGCCTGTACGCACCAGGCTGTGGCCGTCGGCATCGAGTGCGGTGGGAGTGCCGATATGCACGTTAGTTGGTCCGGCGTAGGTCCCGTAAGCGAGGCAGTCGATGTAATTAGAAGGAACCGACGATGAAACCGGCTTGCCCCAGCAGACCATCCCGCCCCCCGTGGGCAGAAGCGCCGGCATTATGAAATCCGGCACGAGCCCGGTCAGTGTCTGCCATTGAGAGGTCGCCATTATCCAGCGCACGTTTGCACCGCTGTTGGCAACGTTGGTGGGAACCGTCAGGACGTCGCCTATATAGGTACCACCAGTATCGAAGGCTCCCAGGACACTGTTGGCCACGATATTCTGGCTGCCGAACAACATCTTGATCTCGACGAACTGGACGTTCGCGTCCGAGTCGTAGCTGGTCATAACTTCGTCTATGACGGCCAGGTGATACAAGGCCGCCGCGCGCGTGGGCACGAACGCGAGACAGGCGACCGCAACGGTACACGCGACAAGGTATCGAACGAGGGGGGAAACGCTGGCAATCACCATGATCAGGGAACCTCTCTAATTTCCCGGCTGATGCCGGCGACCCCCAGCGCGCGCGATGGCACTACGCGTTAGCGCAGGCGATCGTGCTAACTGCTTAATTTATACGAAATTTCTTGTGCCGTGTCTGTCCCCCAGGTGGGTAGAAGTGGCGTGGCCCTCAAGTATTCGAGCAGATGGGGGGGCGTTGCCCCGAAGAGAAACGCCCCGGCAGCCGTGCTGGCCACCGGGGCGTTTTTTCTCCGGGCGATGGTTGTTGCCGCACCCTGCGACTTACTGCGTCTCAAACAGCGACCCGCCCACCAGTCGTTCAAGCCCGCCGCTGACCGACGACCTGCCGTTGCAAGCGATCATCTGTGGTCGTTACCGCGACACGTTTCAACGGATCGACGGACGGTGGTGGTTTGATACCCGCGTGATGCTCGTCGATCTCGTGGGCGACCTTGGCCATCACCTGCTCTACGAGTTAACGCTCCAGGCGTCCTGGACCTGCGTTCCAGTCTGCGTTTAATAGCCCCGGCGACGCGAAGCTACCCATTACACGGAATCCGGGCAGGAGAACTCGACGCGATTACCGTTCGGATCGGCCACGATGGCGAAGTAGCCAACCGGCGGCGGCAGTTCATCGGGCCCTTCGACCAGGGGCGCTCCGCGCTTGCGCGCTCGCGCCACTATCTCGTCCACTTCGGCCCGGCTTTGGCACTCGAAACCCAGGTGCTCCATCGCGTGTGGGCTTACAGGCTGGTTGCCAGGCCGTTGGAGCAGGACCAGGAGAAAGGGCGCTGCATCGCGCTCCAGCCCCAGCCAGACGACGCGCAGGTCGCCGTCCCGGCGATCCAGCACTATCTCCAGGCCCGCGAGGTCGCGATAGAACTCCACCATGCTGTCGATGTCCGGACAGTTGAACGCCACGTGTGTCAGTACCGGTTGCGGCATACCGCGTTAGCCTCCTTCAGTCGATGCGAGAGCATAACACGAACCGCTGGCGAGCGGTCGAGAGGCAATTTAAAAGGCGAGAACAGGATAGTCGGTAACGCAGTCGAGCGTCTATTCACCCGCCCCGAAGCGCACCTCGACGCTGAGCGCGATCCCGGGCAGATACGAAGCGGCCGCGAACTCGCGGACCTCAGCCAGTAGCGTCTCACCATCGCGTCCGTGCAGGATGTGCTCATCACCCGGTAGCTCGACGTACTTTGCGCCCGGGATGTGTTCGGCGAGGTAACGACCCCAGTCGACCGGAACGGTTCGATTCTGTTTACGGTGGACAACGATCCTAGCCGCATGCACTCACATACGGAGTGGATCGATCTGAGGGGGGGCACGTCAGCGCAAACCCGGTCTAATTCGCGTCGCGGTGGGTATTACTTCAAATTCCGTATAAGAATTTATGTAGTGCACATAACAGGAGACTCCTGTGGTTGATGTAATTTCCTTGAGATTTCGGCGTCTGACTGTTTCGGCTTTCATCCTCGCAGGACTGTTCTGCGGCACTGCTCAGAACAGTCTGGCCGATGAGGTAACGACGTATCCGGGACCGGGCGGCGTTGCCCCGTCAAATCAATATACGGTGAAAGTCGAACAGAGCGGAAACGAATACAACAGCTTCGTTTACCTGGTCAACTCTCAACAATCAACAAACTACAGCGATACTACTTCGTGGACAACCTTTTCGTTTGCAGGTCCAGTCACCGTCACCGTTACAAAGCTGCAAGGACCTCCGATTGGGACATGTGAGATTCTTCCAAGCAGCTTCGGGATCACACCCCAGGTAACAGGGAACAGTGTTACGTTTGAGTTGGACCAGCCCCGGAAAGTCTCCGTGGAATTCGACGGGGATATTACACATCCGATGCTTGTGTTTGCCGATGCACTTGAAACCGATGTTCCGGATCCAAATGACCCGGATGTCATGTACTTCGGGCCGGGTCTTCATGAGATAGGCGATACGACCATCGGTTCGGTCAAGACCGTATATCTGGCGGGCGGTGCGTACGTTAAAGGAAGACTTAAAGCCAATAACGTGCAGGATTTCGCCCTCAGGGGGCGCGGCGTTCTTTCGGGCGAAGATTTTCCCCACGGTACAAACTACGACCATAACCTGGTCGGCATCTCGGGCACACGGGTCCTGGTTGAAGGGATCACCCTCGTCAATTCCTCACTCTACCAAATCCTTATATACGGCCCGCACAACACGGTGCGAAACGTCAAAATGATCGGTTGGTGGTTCGGAACCGACGGTCCGTACGTGGAAGACTACGGCTTGATAGAAGACTGTTTTGTCAAGGTCAATGACGACGCTTTTAAGCTGTATGAATCCAACACGACGGTTCGTGACTGTGTGATTTGGCAGTTGGAGAACGGCGCCCCGTTTCAAATCAGTTGGAATATGCCGACGGACAACAGTGGTTTTCACGTGCAGAACATCGACATCATCCGGATGGAGCACAGAACGGATCAGATCAACTTAGCGGCGTTTGACGCCGTACACGGTGGAAGCGGCCACATGAGCAACTACCTGTTTGAAGACATCCGCATTGAGAATGCCAACTGGCGCCTTTTTTACCTTACCCTAGAGAAGCATGAGTTTGCTCCCCCGGACGGCGAAATGGGCCAGATTTCCGACCTGACTTTTCGAAACATCACGGCCACCGGTAATTTCCAGCGACCGAATGTCATCAGGGGCTGGGATGCCGATCACAAGGTTTACAACGTGACGTTCGAAAACCTAAAGATCAACGGTAGGTACATCGGAAACGCTGAAGAGGGAAATTTCGACATCGATCCCGTGACGACGGATAATATCGTTTTCACGGTGGATGAGGACCTCGTTACTGAGACCGAAATCATAGAGACTTTTGATGACGATTCGTTCTTGGAAGGTGCCTGCGCGACCAGGCTCAGTGACGTGTGGGCCGGTGCGGACTCGGTGGAGGTATATGATGGACGAATGCACCTGATCAACACACTCCCCGATCCTGAAGCTGAATGCTTCTACACCTCGGGGTGGCAGACAGTGAATCCTGTTACGCCGCCATTCACAATTGAGTATACGGTCGATGTTACCAACTCTGATTTTGGCTATGGCGGCTACGTGGTAGCACGCCTGATATGGGATATGGCTAGCTACTCGAACTTGGTCACCGACGTTAGACTGGTCAAGGAAACAGTCGCTTTTCATGGTCAGGTGCCTGGATTCGAGGACTTGGTTCAGGAGGATCAATATCTACTCTATATTCTCGGGCTGGGGCTTAGACTCGAAGCGGTACCCTCGGAGGGTGTTGAAACTATAACGGTGAGACAGGTCGTTACAGAATTAAACCAAAAGACTTACTGGGGCACCAACGGTGGTGCGCTTAAACTGGTCCACACCTATGAAAACATCATTGCTACGCATCAGGAGATTACTCCCATCCTGGTAGGGTCTGACTGCAATGTCTGGAACCATAACTACTTCGACCTTGCCATCGATGGTGTAAGCGTAACCAGCGAGGACCTGACAGACGGCGTGTGTAGCGAAGCGTGCGGCAATGGTTTCGTCGAACAGAGTGAGGAGTGCGACGACGGCAACCTTCAGCCTGGTGATGGCTGCGACGAGTCCTGCGTCATCGAAGCGTTCTGCGCCCCGACCCCTGCGGTCGGCTGCCGTCAGTCTGGGGCGCGAGGCGCGCAGATCCAGATCAAGGACAAAGCTCCCGAGAAGACCAAGCAGCGCCAACTGAAGATCAAGTGGTCACGCGGTGGCGCAACATCTTTCGCTGAATTCTGCGGACTTGGCGCTGGTGCCGGGAACACGCACGTCTGCGTTTATGATAGCTCGGTGAAGCCTCAGCCGCTGGTAGAGACGGTCGTGCGTCCCGGCGGAACCTGCGACAAGAAAGACTGCTGGAAGTTCAAGCTCGATAAGAGCTGCAAGTTCAAGGACAAGAAGGGGACGATTCGTGGAGTGAGCCAGCTAGTTCTGCGCCCCAGCGAGGATCCTGGCAGGTCCCGCTGGCAGTTTCGTGGCAAGGGTAAGGATCTGCCCGAGCTCAGTCTTTCGCCGTCGGGACTCACGCTGCCTGTTACGGTTCAGCTGCTGATCGACGACGGGAACGAGAATTGCTGGCAGACGACCTACGACACGTTTCAGAAGAATGAGGCTTCGCAGTTCAAAGCTAAGACGGACTAGGACGGGGTGGCGGCTAGGGCCCGCCTACCGTGAGCGACCTGCAGGCCGTGTTGTCAACGGGCGAGCTGTCGGTGAGCACGCTCCCGGTGATCTCGTAGCAGAAACCATGCACCCACGGGGACGGCTGCGTCACGATCCACGAGAACTGGCCGTTGCCCAGGTTCACGGCGGCCACACCGTGCAGCACGATCCTCAGCCCGATGGGCTGCGGGCCAGCGACGCTCAGTAATTCTTTCGCGTTAAACTTCATTATTGTTCTCCTCGGGTGTCCGCGAAATAGCTGAACGGCTTGTGGCAAGCACACCCATTTTCCCACTCGTCTACGCCGTTTCGGTCAGTTTCTTTGGTCATCATCCAGCAGGAGTACCCCTTGTCTTGTAGGGCTTGGGCTTCTGTCTTGCAGTCTATAACAGGCACGCGTTCATCTTCGGGGCACGCACACACGTCAGACTCAACCCTGTCTTCTACGGTAGGGTATGGCGTACCATCATCCTGAAAGAGACGCCGAGCAGGATAGCAGAACTGGTCTGGGGTTGTCTCTGAGCAAAGAAACGCATCTGTCTCCGTGCCTCGCTGGTCGACTATCGTGCCTCCCAAGTCAAAGTAGTACCGCTGAGCCATAGCGCCGCACCCACTGGTGCAGGCCACTGTTACAAGCGCGATGATAGTTATGAGTTGCTTCATGGTGATTCTCCTTAGTGACGCCAGGTCCGGCACCCCTAAAGTTCAATGACAGAAGGGGAAAACATGGTGCGCCCGGCAAGTGAGGGTTCCGAGCTGGAGAGGAACCCGAGAGGCAAGTAACGCCCCGGATTCGTAGTCTGGTGCGAGCAACAACCAGCAGCAGCCAGCAACACGTAGCAACGTGTCATTGCAGGCCGTTACACTACTGCTGTTGTCGTGGGCAGTCGAGGAGAATCGTGGGTTGTTGTCCCCGATTGTCCCACCATTGGCCCACGGAGATGCGGTGCTAGGGAGACGCGGCAATACGTGGAGCGCTGGTAGCGTTGGCACTGGGGCGGCCTCGACGGGCTCGTCAGCCGGAGAGGAGGCGTCCGACGCACCTGGCATCACGTCTGTACGCATCTCGCGGGGAAGCATCCGCCCGGATGAATGCGCGGTGGGTGGGCCGCTCTACGAGTGCGCCCAGCACGGTGTTCCCTGCAAGAGGAGTCAGATGGAAACGGGCCGCAAAGGAGGCGGAACGGGACCGGTGCGTCTAGTTACTGGCACATGAAACACAAACCGGACGACACACACCCTAAGTCTGTATCACAACACAAGAGTCCCTCCGCAGCGATCTGATGTGTTGCGGAGACTAGGCCATCTTCCCAAAGAAAGGCTCCGGGACCCCCGTCGCACCCAGCCGCCAAGGCGGCCCCTGCTCCCTGAGTATCCCCATCAAACACGTTGGTATATCCATCGGGACCCGGGGGAAAGGTAAGGGCTACCCGCGCGCAGAATCCGCCAAGGAAACAGTTGTAGTTTGAAGCTGCGGTGCAGGTACTCGTCCCCGCGGCCCACGTACCGCCACCGGCCACGCAGCCTGCTTCCTCGCCGTCTTCGAACGCAGCTGGCACCAGGACATTGTTACAGTTCGTAAGGTCACCGTTACAGGTGCTAAGGCTGCCCTGTGCCGTGCCCAGGTCAGTATTACAGTTCGTAAGGTCACCGTTACAGGTGCTAAGGCTGCCAGTGCATGTGCTAAGGCCGCCAGTGCATGTGCTAAGGCTGCCAGTGCATGTGCTAAGCTCGGCCGAACAGTCTGTCACTGTCCCCCCGGCAAGCAGTGTCGCAACTTCGGCCACATCGGTGGTGATCCGAGCGTCCATGCTCACCTGGTCGCCTTCGCTCGGGCAGATGCCAACCCCGGCTTTCGTTTCCGCCTTCGCCCACTTGTCGGCAAACTTCGCCTCGCACTTCGCGTAGTCCGCAGCCTCGTCCTTCTTTACGGCCTTGGAGTCGGCCTTCAGTCGGCATGAACTGTACTTGCTGGCCTCCTTGAGCTTGCCCGACTCGCACTTGACCGCCGGGTCGGCAGCCAGCGCGGTTCCGGCGACAAACGTAGCTGCAGCCGTACAGGTGAAAACGATTGACATAAAAGACTTGATAGACATGGTGATTCCCCTTTCTAAGATTCCGGATTTAAAGACCCGTGACCCTACTACCACGGCCGACCCCTTGTCTATGGCCAGGCCCCCCCATGTGGGTATATTTTCGACGATAATGAGGGAGAGACAGAGTGCGCCCGGCAAGATTCGAACTTGCGACCCCCAGATTCGTAGTCTGGTGCTCTATCCAGCTGAGCTACGGGCGCGTGAGGTTGGTTGGTAGAC
>Ga0310122_10003039_pt1 | contig 10670 bp, 7 predicted proteins | sample CB6_Bottom_1051__FD_203503 | JGI IMG/M metagenome (GOLD analysis project Ga0310122, IMG submission 203503) | Marine microbial communities from Western Arctic Ocean, Canada - CB6_Bottom_1051 | ecosystem: Environmental > Aquatic > Marine > Oceanic | place: Canada: Western Arctic Ocean | collected...
GCAAAACTACGACTGCTTCAATGGTCGCTCTCTTGTTGGAGGCAGCTGGTTTCGATCCGACGGCTGTGATCGGAGGAGTAGTGCGGGCATTTGGTGGCAATACCAGGCATGGAGACGGTGCGTTCATCGTTTTGGAGGCGGATGAGAGCGACAGATCGTTTCTTCACCTCAGGCCTGACATAGCTGTTCTCACTAATATTGATGATGAGCATCTTGATGCCTATGACGGTTTTGAGGGTCTCACTGCGGCATTTGAGGAGTTCGCGAATCGCGTGCCTAAGACGGGTCGTGTTGTTGTGTGTGTTGACGATCCGGTTTTGGCAGTTATAGCGAAACGTTTAGCAAGTCGAGCATTGACCTACGGTACTGACGACACAGCCGCGTCCGTTCGTGCTCATGACATTGTTCTTGAACCAGCTGGTTCGAGTTGCCTGGTAACACTTTCTCTTGGTGGTTTAACGAAAGAAATAACGCTTCGTTTGAGTGTGCCCGGACAACACAATGTGAGTAACGCTCTCGCTGCAATTGCTACAGCAACTTGCCTCGGCATTGATGCTGAGACAGCAGTCAATGCTTTGGAATCGTTCACTGGTGTGGAACGGCGATTTCAACGTTATCGCACGTCAAATAATATTGATGTCGTCGATGACTATGCTCATCATCCAACTGAGATTGCTGCCGTAATCGACACGGCAAGATTGAGTTGTCCTCGCCGTCTCGTTGTGTTGTTTCAGCCACACCGTTATACAAGAACTGCTCGATTGCTCGCTCGTTTTGGGGAGACACTTGCGTGTGCCGACGAAGTACTGCTCACGAATGTGTACGCGGCAAGTGAGTCTCCGATCGAAGGCGCTGATGCATTCGCAATAGCTGCAGAGATAAAGAACATCGCTCCAATACCAGTGCAGGTAGTTGATAGTGTGGACCTTGCGGTTGAGCGCGCAGTTGCATCTGTTGATGTTGGCGACATGCTCGTTGTGTTGGGTGCAGGGTCGATTAGTAAAGTTGCGAAAAGAGTGGTCGATTCTATTGAGCAAAGGCGACGGTTATGACGGTACATATTCGTCCTGACAAGCGATTTCATCGAGCCCGCTTAAAACCGGTTCGGAGACGGCAAGGTGCATCGTATCTAAAGGTGTTTGCTCGGATTATCGCGATCGCTGTTGTGGCATTTGGGTGTGCGTATTGGGTATTGGAAACGGTCCGCAATACGTCGTTGCTCAGGATAGAAACAATTACCGTTATAGGAAATAACCGTCTTTCGGTCGGCGAGGTAACCACGTTAGTAGAGTCCTTACATGGACAGAATCTTCTTCTCGCCGACCTTGACGAAGCGCGACATCATTTACGTGCTGCCGGTTGGATCGAAGACGCGACACTGAGGCGCGTGTTGCCATCGACTATCGAAGTGGTGGTCAACGAGCGTGAACCGGTTGGACTTGGACGTTTCGGTTCGGCGTTGTATCTCATTGATTCAGAAGGAGTGATCCTTGATGAATTTGCACCAAGATTCAGGGATTTAGATTTGCCCATAATTGATGGATTATCAGTTGGTGTAGATGGTGATGACAGAGGCATCGATAAACGGCGAGCGGCCTTAGTGACCGAGTTACTCTCAGATATCGAACGGCAGGCGCCGAGATTATCGGAACTGTTGTCCCAGGTTGATGTTACTGACCCACACGATGCGGTGGTCTTACTCAGCGGAGATCCCGTGTATATCCATCTCGGAGCAGAGCAGTTCGCAGAACGACTGCAAACATACGAGGAATTAAAACCGTCGCTTAGTGCGCGAGTGAGTGGTGTGGATTATGTCGACTTGAGGTTTAATGGCCGCATCTATGTGCGGCCTCTTGATGAACAATAAAGATCTTTAGCGAGAGATTGTGAATGGTCGAAATGGATTTAAACGCAGGGCGTGCGTATCGAGACGAAGGCGGCGAAAGCTGTTATCGGAGGAAGAATGGCGCGTAACGAACAATACGTTGTTGGGCTTGATGTTGGTAGTTCTAAGGTGACCGCCATTGTCGGTGAAGCGATGGAGGATGGGAGCCTGGAAATTGTTGGAACTGGCCTGGCTGACGCAAAAGGTATTCGTCGTGGTGTCATCGTTAACTTAGAGCAAGCCGTGGATTCCATTAAGAGAGCTCTTGACGACGCCGAGCTAATGGCTGGCGTCGTCATTGAGTCTGTTTACTTGGGACTTTCTGGCGGACATGCACGAGCACTAAATAGTCGAGGTGTTGTTGCGGTCTCTGGCGCACATCGTGAGATCACTCGGGAAGATGTCCGCCGAGCAATTGATGCGGCGAAGGCGCCGCCAGTGCCAAACGGATATGAGGTCCTTCACGTCTTACCGCAGGATTTTGTTGTTGATGAACAAGAACAGATTATTGCGCCAGTTGGCATGATTGGATCTCGCCTTGAGGTCCAAACGCACATTGTGACTTGCAGACAATCGACTAGTGAAAACGTGGTGGCGAGTGTCAACCGTTCGGGGGTTAAAGTAATCGACACGGTTCTTGAGCAACTAGCAGCAGCGGAAGCAGTTTTGACACCGGACGAAAAAGAGCTAGGTGTCGCGATTGTTGATATAGGTCACGGTGTAACCGATTACGCGGTCTATGAACGCGGAAGTTTGTGGCATACCGGTGCAGTCATGCAGGGTGGTGAGCTTTTCACGGAAGACCTCGCTGTTGGACTTCGGACGCCTATCGCAGATGCGGAGAGGACGAAACGCCGCGATGGTTGTGCGTTAGTGACTTTAGTTGATGAAGATCAGGCCATTGAAGTTGCCAGTGTTGGCGGTAGACAGCCTAGGCGGGTTAAGCGACGTCTTGTTGCGGAAATTTTGCAGCCTCGGGCCGAAGAAATTTTTCATTTGTTATCAGATGACATCAGGAAAAAGGGGTTTGAACACTCGCTCAACGCTGGCCTCGTACTGACTGGTGGCGGTTCGGCACTTGAAGGAATGACAGAGATTGCTGAGCAGATTTTTGATGTGCCTGTTCGCAGGGGTAGCCCACTTGGTGTCAGAGGACTCACCGATCATATTGATAACCCTGCTTTTTCGACAGCAGTTGGTCTCGTGATGTATGCCCATCGAATCCATGTAATAGATAAAGAACAGGCTCCAGTTGGAGTGCTAGATCGTGTGCGGACAATAATCAGATCATTCTTATCGTACGTAGATCTAGTAGAACGCAACGGCGAGGAGGATAAGTATGTCGGAATCCGGCGAAATGATTGGTGATGTGGATTTAGGTGCCGATAGGGATATGCGTATAGAGCTTGGCGAAAACCCACAGCCGGGAGCCAGAATCAAAGTAATTGGTGTCGGTGGTGGTGGTAGTAATGCAGTAAACCGCATGGTTACATCCGGTTTAAGCGGCGTGGAGTTTATCGTTGCTAATACCGATGCCCAGGCGCTCGCGGCGAACGCTGCTCCCCGGCGGTTACAAATTGGTAAGAAGTTAACCAAAGGACTTGGTGCTGGTGCAGACCCAACGATCGGCCGGCAGGCGGCACTAGAAGATACTGAGGACATAATTAGCGCGCTCGATGGCGCCGACATGGTATTTGTTACCACAGGATTGGGTGGGGGTACCGGTACGGGAGCCGCACCGGTAATCGCTGGGCTTGCTACCGAACTCGGCGCGTTAACAGTGGCGGTTGTTACGAAACCATTTAGATTTGAGGGCAAGCGAAGAGCGCAGCAGGCTGATTGTGGACTTCAAGAACTACGCAATACGGTAGATACAGTGATTGTAATACCTAACGACAGATTGCTGGAGACAATTGAAGCGAATACAAGCGTGAACGATGCGTTCGCTGTTGCTGACGATGTGCTTCATCAAGCGATTTATGGGATATCTAACCTGATCCATGTTCCTGGTCAGATCAACCTAGACTTCGCAGATGTTAAGGCGATCATGTCTGATATGGGTATGGCGATCATGGGAACGGGTTACGCAGAAGGAGAGAACAGGGGTGTTGAGGCGGCCAGACTTGCGATTTCGAGTCCTCTACTTGAAGACGCTAATGTTGAAGGCGCCCTTGGTGTAATCCTTCATGTTACTGGAGGTTCAGATCTCGGATTGCACGAGGTAGAGCAGGCAGCCACAATTATTCAAGAGGCCGTGCATGAAGATGCCAATTTCATTTTTGGTTCGGTTGTTGATCCCGATATGGAAGGTGGAGTGCAAATCACCGTCATTGCAACGGGATTTGATGGAATTGGTTCGCGCCGTGCCGTGAACAAGGCGGCATCAACGGGAGTTGATACACCGGTTGACTTAAAGAATTACTCCAATTTGAAGCAAGATGAGACTGTAGCTTCAGCCGAAATTTCAGCAAATGGCAACGGCGGCATTGCCATCTCTCGTCGGCGGCTCATAGAACTTCCATTATCCGGTGATACTACCGAATCAGGCTCTAGTCTTGATCCTGTTGTCGATTTAGAGATGAATGAGGATCAAGAACTCGAAGATGTACCGGTTTTTATGCGGGGGCATGCGGAGTGATGTTACGTGCGGTACAAGAAAACGTAAGGTTGTATTAGGGACAGTGTATAAGTGACACATGGGCCATTGCGATGGTCTTTGTGTGAGTGATGCTCAACACTGCATCGGTCACACCGAGTTCGCCTGCTCGATTTTTGGCTCCGCCCGTAAATTCAAGTTTTGGCGGTCCTCCTGAACGAATAACCTCAATGTCTCTCCAAAGCACGCCCTTTCCTCGCCCTGTGCCAAGCGCTTTCATCGCGGCTTCTTTTGCCGAAAAACGTCCGGTAAAGTGCTGCGCAGGAAAACGACGACGCTGGCAGTAATCAATCTCGCCATTCGTGAATATCCGTCTCGTAAAACGATCCCCGTAGCGTCGGATTAAATCCTTGACTCGGTCAACGTCCTCGATATCTATTCCTACGCTGAGGACTGTGGGACTCGATGGATTGGCTGAAGAATGCACTGGCGGTGACGTATGGTCAGCGTCAGTGGTTTCGTCCATAGCGGCGTTCGCTAATTTATCTGCTCGCTGATTTAGTTCACGGGGAATATGTTCGTATTTAACGTTGGCTAAGAGAGCCTCAAGTTCCTTTGCGCGGATATGTAGTTTGTGAAGTGCGGGGTGCTTCACTTGATATTTCCCGGTCATCTGTCGCGTCAAAAGTTGCGAGTCGGAACGTATGATCACGTCGCGATGCTGGCGTTCGACTAGATATTCGAGCGCAGCAATAAGCCCGCGATATTCAGCACTGTTATTGGTTGCCACACCGATCGTACCGGTGAGTTCGCTGATGATTGCCCCCTCACTCGTCTCAATACTTACGCCGTAACCGGCAGGGCCAGGATTCCCTCGGGATCCACCATCGATATAAGCGATGATCGGGAGATTCATATCGCGATTGCTAAGGCAAGTGTTAGCCTGAAGTTGTGGCTGCGGTGGATTTAATACGGGAGTAAAGAATCCGTTGGCAGCTTTCACACTGGATAAGAGATGCGTTGCGTCTAACCTCGTTATAAAGTTGAGGTCTAAGACGTACTAGGCACTCAGAACATCGCCCGTCTCGAGCCTCTCCAACAGCGATTCCCTTGCGTCCTCGAGACAGTGTGTCGAATAGTGCCATTGCAATTGAAGGTATTTCAGCAACGAGCGCTAAACGATCGGTAGAGTGTTGATCGACCTGTGCCTGTAGTTGACTGAGCGTTTTTTCTAATTGCCCGCGTTCTTTTGAAACTTCAGCCTGTTCTAATTCAGCAGCTTTCTTTGCTGCTGCTAATTCATCGGCAAGCTCGTCACCTTGAAGCATGCGTTCCAGAATCTGTTCTTCAAGGCTTTGTATTTCGTTTTCAGCAGTTGATATTTCTGATTGAATTGCCCAAAGTTCTTTATTGGTCTTGACGTCCATTGACTGTTCTTTGAACCTAGTCAACCTTGGTTGTATTTCCGCAACAGATTTTTCGAGTTCTTGTCGTTCGGCTTTCTGTTCGGCGATTCGTTGTTCGACGCTTTCGAGAATAGATGTTCGTTCGTTGATGCGTGCATCGAGGGCAGCCCTTATTGAAGGAAACCTATCAATCGAGAGTCGTGCGGTGGCGACGGATTTGTCAAGTTCTTGAAGACGGACGAGGCGTTCGAGTTCAGCTAGCATTTGTTAAGAAATAAAAAAGCCCCGCTTGACCGGGGCTTTAAGTAGGAGCGCAAAGTGCAGTTTTACTGCACAAGAGAAATTGGTGGGCCCACCAGGATTCGAACCTGGGACAGACCGGTTATGAGCCGGCGGCTCTGACCGCTGAGCTATGGGCCCGAAAATCGTCATTAACGGCCGCTCTCCAGGAAAGTTCGTAATTTTCGGCTTCGTGTCGGGTGCCGTAATTTGTTTAATGCTTTGGCTTCAATCTGACGGATTCGCTCACGTGTTACAGCAAAGTCTTGGCCGACCTCTTCTAACGTGTGTTCACTGTCGTCGTTTACACCAAACCTCATTTTAATCACTTTTTCTTCGCGGGGTGTTAATGACTTCAGCACCGAGTCGGTTTGCTCTTTTAGGTTTAGGCTAATGAGCGCGTCGGCCGGCGATACGACCTTAGTGTCTTTGATGAAATCTCCGAGATGGCTATCTTCCTCCTCGCCAATGGGAGTTTCGAGCGAGATCGGCTCCTGTGCGATCTTAAGGACCTTCCGAACTTTTCCTTCGGGTATCTCCATTCGCGCCGCAATTTCGGCAAACGTGGGCTCGCGCCCTAATTCTTGGACTAGGGCGCGAGACGTCCGGAGTAATTTGTTAATCGTCTCGATCATGTGAACTGGGATACGGATTGTACGAGCTTGGTCGGCGATGGCACGCGTGATGGCTTGGCGTATCCACCATGTTGCGTACGTTGAAAATTTATAGCCACGTCGATACTCAAACTTGTCGACAGCCTTCATTAGGCCGATGTTTCCCTCTTGAATTAAATCAAGGAACTGAAGACCGCGATTCGTATATTTTTTGGCGATCGAAACGACAAGGCGCAGGTTGGCTTCCACTAGTTCTTTTTTTGCCTGCTCTGCTTGGGCTTCACCATGTTTCATTACTTCCAACATGTGTCCAAGAGCATCTGGAGTTTCTTGCATGTTTTCGATACGATGTCGAAGCTCTCCGCGTAGCTCCCGTAATCTGCGCGTCAGGGACTTGTAATCCTCATCTTTGATATTGGAACGTTTTGTTTTTGATTTGAGCTTACGGTCAAGCAACCCGATTTCCTTCTGAGATCGCTGGACAGTGTTTGCAGAAGACCAGATATCTTCTATGAGGTGCCGCTTAACCTGTTCTGTGAATTCTACTTGCCGAATAAGCTGAGATAGTTCTACCTGTGATCGAAGTGCCTTCCATCGATATTGGCGGTACCGGCGTTTGTCTCGTTTCGGGATGCTGTCGAGCTTTGTTTCTTTTTTCTTTGCTTTAAGGCGAGCTTTACGAATGGCGGCAATTTGTTGCAATACCTCATGCCCTCGGACCTTAAGTCGCGCGTCTGTCACTTCATCCTCATGCAAGACGATTAGCTCGCGGATTGTACGTTGACCGTCTTTCAGTTGGTCACCGAGTCGGATGATCGAACTTGCCATAGTCGATGTTCTTGAGATCACCTTTAGGACTTGTTGTTTGCCCCGTTCAATTCTTTTGGCAATTTCTACTTCACCTGCCTTTGTGAGTAGCGGCACTGTTCCCATTTCGCGAAGGTACATTCGAACCGGATCACTTGTTTTTTCAAGTAAGGTTGGTTGAACGTCAATGTCAGAGTCGGCGGCCGTTTTTTCTGGGAGTTTCTTCTCTTTGTACTTGTCTTCAGAGTCAAGGACTTCGATTCCAAGGGTGCCTAGTATTGAAAATAATTCGTCAATTTCTTCAGAAGATGTAACTCCGTTTGGAAGCAGGTCGTTAATTTCGTTAAATAAAAGAAACCCACGTTCTTTGCCAATGATGATGAGCTGCTGGACCTCGTCGTACTTTTCTTCGAGCGAGAGCTGCTTGATTGGCATTGTGTTACTCCGTCCGGAAGCTTGTGTCTCGTGAGGTCATGTAATGAAAATCCTTCACTTTACCTCTTGCCACTACGCTGCAGATTGTATATCTGGTTGGCGAATCGTGTTTGGGTGTTCATCTTAATAGTTCATCGAGCCGTTTGGCGAGATCGCGCTTTTTTTCTAAGAGCGTATTGATATTACTAAGATTGGTTTCGGACGGAGCGGATCGTTGCGCCTGGTCGATTTCTTCCTGTAAGACCGCACGTTCACGTTTATACCTTAGCTCTCGTAAGTTCACGGCACAGTCTTCTACGTTAGCGGGTTCTACCGGATCCTGAGCGATCTGTTTCACAAGAGCGTGCTCGCCTGGTGCGAGTCTGTCGAGTAGTGTGTCAGGAACTTGTTCTGGTGGCATGTCCACGAGTGTTCGGGCGAGTAGAAGAATCGGTCCAGCTTCGAGAGTTTCAAAATCATCTGATTCCAAGCCAGAGAGCACAGACAACGCAGCGCTGGTATTGTGAATCGTTGCCCAAATGATGCCTTTTTCGGCCTGGCAAAACCCTGATCGTGTGACACGAATCTCGGGAGGAACTTCTGTTCGTTTGGCGATAGCAGCCTTCCGGATTTCCGAGCGGATGACATCTTCCATAACGTTCGCTCGGTGCGCAAGGCGGTCTGCAAAATGGTCGCGTGAAGCGGCATCAGGGATGCGCGCAGCGACAGCGAGCATGTCAGCGAGGAAATCCCGCTGATCTTTGTCACGTAACAGATTTCTTCCACTGACTGCTTGATCGAGAACATACTCAAGATATGGCTGAGAGTTTTTGAGTTTGAGTCGGTAGTTGTTTGCGCCGTGCAGCCGTACGAATGAATCCGGATCCTCGCCCGGTGCCAGAGTAACCACGTTAGTTTGGAAACCTTCCGATAAAAGCAGTTCTCCAGAGCGGGTGGATGCACCCTGCCCAGCGGTGTCCGGGTCAAAACTGAGCAAGACTTTGTTGCAGTAACGTTTCAGAAGCCGGGCCTGCATTTCGGTTAAGGCTGTTCCGCATGTTGCCAGTACAGACTTAATACCTGCTTGGAATGCTTGCGCGAAGTCGAAATAGCCTTCGACTAATACAGCGTAGCCGAGCCGACGAATGTCCTGTTTTGTTAGGTGCAAGCCGTACAACGTTCGTCCTTTCGAGTAGAGCAGAGTTTCTGGCGAATTCAGATACTTCGGCTGCTGGTCGGGTGCAAGAGACCTACCGCCGAAGGCTACGATGGAACCTGTGTCTCGGGAGATGGGTATCATTAAACGGTTACGAAATCTGTCAACCGTCTTTCCGCCTTCCCGTTGTAAAACAAGTCCACTCTTAATTAACAGTTCGACCGGTTGTCCGGCGTCTAAAAGGTGTTGCTTGAGTGCGTCTCGTTGCGGCGGTGCAAAACCTAGGCCAAGTTGTTTGATTGTAGTTGTTAAGAGGTCTCGCTGCTCAAGATACTCTCGTGCTCGTGCGCCATTTTTACTTTCTAGTTGATTACAGTAGTAGCTTTTGGCGAGTTCATGAAGTTTTAAAAGAGCTTCTCGCTCCATTGAGAGCTGTTGGTCTCGTTCAGGGTCATCAGATTCTGGGACTGTCATTCCGAACCGCTGTGCCAGTGCACGAATAGCTTCAGGGAAACTAAGTTTTTCGTAGAGCTCGACAAACTTAACGACGTCCCCGCCAGTCGCGCATCCAAAACAATGAAAGAAACCTTTGTCAGGATTGACGTGAAAGCTCGGCGTTTTCTCCGAATGAAAAGGACAGAGACCTTTGTACGTACTACCGGTTTTTTTTAATGGAACGACGTCGTGAATTACCTGAAGAATGTCGGCCTGGGTCTTCAGATCGTCGACAAAATTAGCCGGGAAACGGGGCACGACGTAACCTCATTGTTTAAGTTCAATGATTGTGACACCACTGTGACCGTGTTTGGCGTTAACAGGTTCAAGTTTCGATACTAAAGGATGGTCTTCAAGAAATCTCCTAATGGCGTGCCTGAGCTGGCCCGTACCGTGACCGTGAACTATCCGTAGGTGTTGTTGTTCGTGCAGTAACGCTTGGTTAACGTGCTTTTCTACGCGCGACAAGGCCTCATCAACTCTACAGCCAACGACATTTAACTCAAGAGAAGGACAGTCATCTGATGAGAGGTCGATTGTAATACCACCCAGCTTTGAGTCGGCGGGTTTGGTGATGGCTTGCAGGCCATCGGGTTCTACATGTATGCGCTTGCCGTGGGCTTCGACTTCAACGGTACTATCGTGAATAGCAGTCACGGTACCGTCCAACTGTAAATTATCGATACGCACAAGATTTCCAACGGCTAGTCCGTCCGATTCACTTTTGAATGCTGACGGTGAATTCCGTGTTGGAGTCGCTTCATCAAATTGTGTACTTATTGCGTCGAGCTCGTCGAATGCTTTCCGCTTTAATGTGCCGGTGTCACCTGTCGAAAGTTGTCGGTGTTCGTGATAGTCGGCTGCTAGATTATTTGTCAGTACGGTCGCTTCATCTCTGAGCTTTTGAACGATTTGTCGTACTTGCTGTCTGGCGTCTCTTATCCTATGGTCAAGGGCATTACGCCCGCGTTCTTTTTCTCGCTGTTCACGGTGATCGAGAGCCCGTTGGCGTGTTGCT
>Ga0310122_10003040_pt1 | contig 10666 bp, 11 predicted proteins | sample CB6_Bottom_1051__FD_203503 | JGI IMG/M metagenome (GOLD analysis project Ga0310122, IMG submission 203503) | Marine microbial communities from Western Arctic Ocean, Canada - CB6_Bottom_1051 | ecosystem: Environmental > Aquatic > Marine > Oceanic | place: Canada: Western Arctic Ocean | collected...
TCTTTCTTTTTGCGCTCTTTTTAATATTTTTTTTAATTTATTATCTGTTAATCCTTTTTTTTCTAATTTTGGCAAAATTTTTCTTAATCTATTTCTAGAATATTTTGAAGATACATTTGTTGGATCTTCAATCCAATTTACTTTTTTTTCTTTTAAATATTTAATAATTTCTTTTTTTTTTAAATCTAACAAAGGTCTAAGAATTCTTATTTTTTTTTTAAATAAAATTTTTGGCATACACGCTAGACCATAAATGTTGCTATTGTCATTTAGTCTCATAAGAAAAGTTTCTTTTTGGTCTTCAAAATGATGAGCAACAAGCAAATGTACAATATTTTTTTTAAAACACCAATCCTCAAAAATATTATATCTAAATTCACGAGCTTTTTCTTGCACACCTTTTTTTGGTATTTTTGATAATTTCCATTTGAAACAATGACTAAAAATTTTTCTTTTCTTTAGAATATTTTGTGTTTCTTTACATTCTTTTCCGCTATTTTTTCTTAGACCATGATCAACTATAAGAGCTGTTATTTTTCCACCTCTATTATTTGTCCACTCTTGGGCTAAAATAGCAAGACAAAGACTATCGCTCCCGCCTGAAACAGCTACAGCTAAATGGGGATTTTTTTCATACGGACCTAAAGTATCCATAACTTTAAAAAAAACTTTTTCAATCATATAAAAATTAACAATTGTTCTCTTTAATTATATAATTTGTTTTTTTTAAAACATCTCTTTCAGAATCAGGGTATTGTTTTAATATCTGGTTTAAAGCATTGCAGGATTCTTTTTTTTTATCTAAATTAGAAAAAGATATTCCTATTTTTAATAAACTTGCTGGAGCTTTTTTATGTTTTTTATAATTTCTTATTACTTCACCATAAGCTAAAACTGCTTCAGGATAATTTTCTCTTACAAACAAAGATTCTCCAATCCAATAATATGCATTTGGAACTTTTTCATTTTTTGGATATTTTTTTACAAAACCTCTAAAAATATTTTCTGCTTCAGTATAATTTAAATTTTGCAATGAATTTTTTCCATAATTAAATAAGTCGTCTGGTGTTTGAAAGTTTCTTGCTATTTCAAATGGTTCATCTATAAAATCTTTCTTTTCAATAGTACCTAAAATTTCTGCGTCACCACCACTAGTAGCGACATCAGATGTATTTTTTGGATAAGCATACGTATCCTTTTCATTAGATTTATCTCTTTTACTTATAGGTAATCCTTCTGAAGGAGCATTTTTTTTTGTAGACAATCTAAAATTAACGTCAGAACTAATTCTATCTAATTTTTCTTGTAATTGATCTAATCTAAAAAAGATTTCTTCAAATTGTCCGTTTATTTTAGCAAAATCATTTTCAATTTTATTTATTCTTCTTTGATATTTTAAAGGAACGGGTTTTTGATCTCCTTTAACCAATGTATTATCATTTGGAGCATACAAAGATTTTTGAACATCAGATATTTCTTGTTCCAAACGATTTATTTTTTCACTAAGTAAATTATAATCAAATTCATCTATTGCATTTAGATCAAATGAAATAAAAAGAAATAAAAATAAAAAATATATTGAACTATTCGTTTTATTATTAAACATTTTTTGACTAAATTTTCCAAAAACCTAGTTCTGTAAATATTATTTAGATTACTATAAAATTAAGAGAAGAGAAGAATAAATTAAATTATCTATCTACGTCTATAGTTGTAACTGATCTTCTATTTTTTTGCCAAGCATCATCAAATGATCCTTCTTCATCAGGTCTTTCTTTTCCATATGAAACAACATTTAATCTGCCATCAGCGATACCCATTGAAGATAAATATTCTCTAACTGCATTAGCTCTTCTTTCACCCAAAGCTAGATTGTACTCACGTGTGCCTCTTTCATCACAATGACCTTCTACAAGAATATATTTATCAGGATTTTCATCCATCCAAGCAACTTGTATATCTAATGTATTTTGTGCCATATCGGTTATTAAATACTGGTCATAATTAAAATATATTTTTGCAGGAACTGACATGTTTTTATCAAGATAAGCCATTCCGCCTTCTTCATAAAGACCAGTCGTAACATCTTCAACGGCTTGTTGCATCGTACAACTATATAAAAATATAGAGAAAATAAATATAGAAATAGTTCTTAAAATGTACATTACGCTTGTTGCTCTCCCTAAAAAACTGTTAATAAATATACAAATATAGTTTTTTATATCAAGTGGATTATAGTAGTCACTTTTATTAGATACAAGTGTTTTTTTTTATAATTTTTCTAATTTAATAAAGGAGACCAGGCTGGGTCAGATGCTTCTAAAGGAGTGATAATTTCTCTTTCATGAAAACCTGTTAAATCAATTAAAAATATTCTTGTTTTACCTTCTTTTTTTTTTATAGGATAACCTTTTTTTGTATATGCTATCATTCTTCCATTAGGTGTCCAAGTTGGGCCTTCTACCAGAAAACCCTTTGCAATTACTCTCTCTCCTTTTCCGTCAGGTGTCATTACACCAATATAAAAAGTTTTATTAAAATATTTTGTAAAAGCAATATAATCTCCCCTTGGCGACCATACAGGTGTTGAATAATGACCTTTACCAAAACTAATTCTTTTTATTTTTTTTCCCTTATTATTCATAACATAAATTTGTGGTGAACCACCTCTATCAGAATTAAAAACAATTCTTTTTCCATTTGGAGAATATGAAGGCGATGTATCAATTCCTCTATATGACGTTAATTGTTTTCTTATATTCGTTTGAAGATTATAAGAGTAAATATCGGAATTTCCTTCCATTGCTAAAGACATAATAACTTGATCTCCAAAAGGTGAAAAACGAGGTGCGAAAGTCATACCAGGAAAATCTCCTACTACTTCTTGCTTGCCTGTTTCAATATCTAATAAATATACTCTTGGAATTCTTCCGATATATGACAAATAGGTTAATTCTTGATATGAAGGAGAAAATCTAGGCGTAAGGACTAAATTGTTACCATCAGTCAAAAAACGATGATTAGCTCCATCTTGGTCCATAATTGCAAGTCTTTTAACTCTTTTTTTTGGTGGGCCGCTTTCAGCAATATATGCAATTCTTGTGTCAAAATAACCAATTTCTCCAGTTAGTCTTTCATATACTTTATCAGCTATTCGATGAGAAATTTGTCTCCAATTGCTCCTTGCTGTACTAAACGCCCATCCTGCCATTTGTTGCTCAGCAAAAACATCCCATAATCTAAATTCAATTCTAACTTGTCCACTTGTATTTATTTGAGTAGAGCCAACAATTAACGCTTGTGCATTTATAACTCTCCAATCAGAAAATTTAGGCATAACATTGGGAGATGGAATTTTTTGAATGTAAGCTTTAGGGTCAATGATTCTAAAAATGCCACTGTTATTTAAATCAGCGATTACTAATTTTGTAATTTGTTTAGCTACACTATTTTCTTCATCATTAGTTCCGATAAAATCATGAATACCTATAGGCGTAGGTTCAGTATATCCGGATGTTATATCAATTTTAAGTTCTGCATTAACATTTAAAATATAAGAAAAGAATATTAAGAAAGAAAAAATTATTTTTTTTGTATATTTCAATTTAGTAAAAAAAAAAATATTAATAACCAATTATACTTTTCGGATCAAAATTTAAAGTTAAATTTTTCCATTTATCAAATTTCTTTTCAGGCAAAGGTGCATTTTGACATCTTGGATTCAATACTGCTCTAAGTGCACTTTCTGCAGCAGTTCTGAAATATCTATCTCTTTTCATTCTACTAACATTAACTATCCTTGCATCTAAAACATTTCCTTTTTTATTAAACCTTACTTTAATTTCTGTAGCTAAATTTCCTGCCTCCCTAGCCCCTGATGGAATATTCCAACATTTTTCAAAATGCCTTCTTATAGCATCTATTTCACTTATTGATAAATTTATCCCAAGTTTTGTAGGAGTTACTTTATCTTCACTTTCAGTTTTTTCTGTATTTTTTTTTTTATCACTAAAGTCTCTTTTTACTTGTTCAATAGATTTTAAAACACTTTGTAATTGATTAGGTTTTTTTTTTAATTCTTTTAATTTAACAATTTTCTTTTTTTTTATTTCTTTAACTTCTTTTGTGTCCTGAATTATTTCTCTACTATCATCTGGCACAACGGTTTGTTTATTATATTTTATATTTTCCTGATTAGCATAATTTGTTTTATTTTTTTCAGTATCAGGACTTTTTTTAAAGTTAATTTTTGGCGCTGCTGTTTTATTTGAAATATTTATTATTTCAACCGGTAAAGGAGGTAGAAATTCTGAACGATATCTAAAAAAATTTGGTAGCCCGTAATATATCAAAATTATTATTAATAAATGAAATCCCAATGACTGTAAAAGATAATTCTTTTTTTCCAAAACTTCTCTTTTAATTGGAAGAAAAATTAAATTATTTATTGTCATTTATTTTTTTTATTTCAAAATCAGTAACTAGTGCAATTTTATTAAATCCTGCTGAAGTAATTATTGCCATTACTTCAACTACTTTTCCATATGATAAAACTTCATCAGCTCTAATAAAAATTTTTCTATCATTTCTATTTTTTGAAATAGAAACTAATTTTGGTATTAATTTTTCTAAACTTACTTCTGTATCTTGTACAAAAATCTTTTCTTCTTTATTAATTGTAACAGATAAAGGAGCCTGATCTTCAGGTAATACTTTTGCTTTTGTTTTTGGCAAATTAATTGGAACACCAACTTTTAATAATGGAGCAGTTATCATAAATATTACTAGTAAAACTAACATTACATCCACCATTGGAGTTACATTTATTTGACTAATAGTTTTATTTCTTTTTAATATTCTTGAAAATTTTAAACTATTAATTCTTTGTATAGATTTATTAGACATTTTTTTTATTTTGTTACACGATTAACAAATTCTTGAGCAAAAGTTTCTAATCTAATTGAGTAATTATCAAAAACGCTTGATATTTTATTATAAGCTATAACGGCAGGTATTGCTGCTATTAAACCCAAAGCTGTTGCAAATAAAGCTTCGGCAATTCCTGGGGCAACAACTGCTAGACTAGTATTTTTTGTTATACCAATAGCTTGAAAACTATTCATAATACCCCAGACAGTTCCAAATAATCCTACAAAAGGTGCTGATGAACCTAAAGATGCTAAGAAAATCATATTTTTTTCTAATTTTGTAATTTCATTATTTATAGAATTAACTAACACATTATTTAACCTGTTCTCCACTCTATCTTTAATTTTAGAATTTCTAATTTTCAGCCACTCTATCATTGATTTATTAAAAATTGCGATCATAGGATTATCATTATTACTTTCTGTTTTAGTATATAAACCTTCCAATGAAGAAGTAGACCAAAAAAGATCCTCAAATTTTTTTGTTACATTATTTATTTTTCTAATCATTTTTATTTTATTTATGATTATTGCCCAACTCCATATTGACGATATGAAAAGTCCAAATATAACTAATTTAACAACTGGATCTGCTCTTAAAAATAAAGAAAAAATGGATAGATCATATGCCCCATTTTGAACAAGATTTATAGCGTCTACAGCTTGGTTTTCCATAATTTTATTTTAATCTATTTTAAAATTATAACGAAAAAAACAAAGTATTATTTCTTCATAAAAATATAGATATTATTTTTTTTTAACTATGTCAGATACTTTTTCTAAATCATCGCTATGGACCATAACCCAAAAACCAGGTCTTCCAGATTCACATAATGCAATAACTGCTGTTTTTGATTCTTTCTTTGCCATTTCATTTGTTTCATCCCAAAGAGAGATAACTGAATGTTTTTTTCTTAATTTACATTCTACAAACAATTCTTTGTGAAGAGAATCAGACCTAGTGTGTCTTGATGAACCACCGCTTAGTGGTGTTCTGTTTGTATTAAAAAACCTAGCAACTTGTCTTTCTCTAGCTTTCCATGTTTTATCTGCCATTTTTTTTATCTAATTATTAAACTCTATTGTATCAAAAACTTCTTTTGAAATATCATAATTTGAAGATATGTTTTGAACATCTTCATTATCTTCTAATTGATTAATAAGATTAAAAAGTTTTTTACCATTTTCTTTATTTATATTTATTCTATTAGATGATATCCAAGTTAATGAAACTGAAATAAGTTCTATAGATAATTCAGAAATTTTTTCTTTAATACTAATAATTTTATTTGGATCACAATAAATAGTGTAGTTTTCATCTTCATTAATTATATCATCTGCACCAGCTTCTACGGCAAAATCAAAAACCTTATTCTCTATAGTTTTATCTGCTTTGTAAATTAATTCCCCTTTTCTTTTAAAATTATGAGATACACTTCCATTTTCAACTATTGATCCTCCATTTTTTGAAAAAATTTTCCTTATCTCGGAAACTGTTCTATTTTTGTTATCCGTCATAGTTTCAACTATTAATGATGTACCTCCAGGACCAAATCCTTCATATTTTATTTCTTCTAAATTATTAATTTCATTACTAGATCCTTTTTTGATTGCTCTTTCTATATTATCTTTAGGAACATTAGCAACTTTCGCAGCGTCTATAGCGGTTCGTAGTCGATGATTTGAATCTGGATCTGAACCCCCTTGTTTTGAAGCAACTTGAATTTCTCTACCTAACTTAGCAAATATTTTAGCTCTTTTTTTATCTTGGGCCCCTTTACGAAACATTATATTCTTAAATTTTGAATGTCCTGCCATCTTAAAAAATAATAAATGATTTTTTTTTATGAAACTCTTTCTAATGAACCACCTGTAATTATTTGTTTTATAGATTTTGCCAATCCTGTTTTCTCATCTATTTCAACAAAAACACTCGATAAAGAGGCTTCTCCTGTAGCAGGGTGAATTCCTCTTACTGGTGTTTTTTTTTTAAATCTTTCTAGTGCTTTGTTTTTATCCATACCAATAATTGAATCATAATCACCACACATACCTAAATCTGAAATAAAAGCAGTTCCGTTTGATAAAATTCTTGCGTCAGCAGTTGGTATATGCGTATGAGTTCCTACAATTAAACTTGTCTTACCATCAAATTCGTGACCTATTGCCATTTTTTCACTAGTTGCTTCACCATGAATATCAATTATTATCGCTGAAACATCTTTTCCAATTACTTTTCCGTTTATAACTTTCCTGATAGATTCAAAAGGATCGTCTAGAGGTTGCATAAAAACTCTTCCCATTACATTAATAACTAATATTTTTTTTTGTTTTTTTTCATAAATTCCATAACCGTTTCCTGGTGTATCAATAGGATAATTGTTAGGTCTTAATAATCTTTTTTCTTCATCTATAAAATTAAAAACATCATTATTATCAAAAATATGATTTCCACCAGTAATAATATCTATGCCTGCTGAGAATAAATCATTACAAATTGATTGCGATATACCTCTTCCATGTGAAGCATTTTCACCATTTACTAAAATAAAATCAGGACTATATTTTTTTTTAAAATATGATAGTTCTTTTATTAAAGCATCTCTTCCTGATCTGCCAAAAATATCGCCAAAAAAAAGAATTTTCATTTAGTTAAAGATTGAATCCGTGAAATTAATTTATCTATTTTATTTTTTACAATTAATTTTGTTTCAGAATGTTTTTCTTTTAAATCTTCAACTTCAATTTTATAATTTTTTCCATATGGGTTATCGACTTTACTTTTATCTTTCATAATATTGTTTAATTCTTCACTTAATAAAATTCCTGTTAAAGCAAGTAGTCTTGAATGATCTACGTTTTTTAATTTAACAGACAAATCTCTAACTTTTTTATCAAAATACTTTGATAATTCTAAAACATATTTTTCCTTATTTTTTTCGCACGTAATGTCATAGAAACGTCCATTAATATTTATTCTTAAAACTGGCATTATTTTATTTTTTTATTATATCTACTTATACTAAAGTATATTTTTTTATTCTATAATCTTTAGCAAAAATTAGAATTGAAAAATTATATATCTAGATGTGTTAACCAAAAATAACTTAAACATAAAAGAGTTAAAATTAATGTCCAATGCTATCAGGGCATTGTCTATAGATGCTGTTGAAAAAGCAAATTCTGGCCACCCTGGTATGCCTTTGGGTATGTCAGATGTTGCAACAATTCTCTATAAATACTTTTTACGTTTTAATCCTCAAAATCCAAAATGGACAAATAGAGATAGATTCATTTTATCTGCAGGCCATGGGTCAATGCTTTTATATTCATTATTACATTTAACTGGATATAAAAAAATAACCATTGATCAAATTAAAAAATTTAGACAATTAAAAAGTAAAACAGCTGGGCATCCTGAGTATGATATAGAATGTGGTATAGAAACAACCACAGGTCCTTTAGGTCAAGGTTTGGCAAACTCAGTAGGTATGGCAATAGGTGAAAAACACCTTTCATCTATATTTGGAAAGAATTTAATTAATCACCATACTTATGTTGTTGTCGGAGATGGTTGTTTAATGGAAGGAATTAGTCATGAAGCAATTTCTTTAGCCGGACATTTAAAATTAAATAACTTAATTGTTTTATTTGATGATAATAATGTTTCTATTGACGGTCCAACAAGCTTATCAACATCAGAAAATCATCTAGTTAGATTTAAAGCATGTAATTGGGATGTGCAACAAATTAATGGGCATGATTTTAAACAAATTTACAATGCAATTAATAAGGCAAAAAAAACAAAAAAACCTTCGTTAATTGCATGTAAAACTATTATTGGGTACGGGTCACCAAACAAACAGGGTAAAAATTCTAGTCACGGAGCTGCGCTTGGCCCAGATGAAGCAGAAAAAACCAAAAAAAAACTTAATTGGCACTACCCACCTTTTGTAATTCCAGAAGAAATTTTAAAAATTTGGAAAAATACAGGGATTAAAGGAATTAATGAAAATAATAAATGGAATCTAACTCTAAAAAACTTAAACAATAAGAAAAAAAAATTATTTAATAATTATTTGAATAAAAAGATTGATAAAAATTGCTTTTTAGAATTAAAAAAAATTAAAAAAAAGCTTTGTTTGTCAAATGAAGAAATTGCTACTAGAAAAGCATCTAATATAGCAATTAATTTATTACAAAAAAAAATGCCATTTTTAATAGGTGGGTCAGCAGATTTAACCGAGTCTAATTTAACAAAAGCAGATAATCAAAAAACTTTTAGTAGTTCAAGTTATAAAGGAACATACATTTATTATGGAGTTAGAGAGCATGCTATGGTTGGAGCAATGACAGGAATATCTCTTTATGGCGGTTTAATTCCGTACGGTGGTTCTTTTTTAATTTTCACAGATTATTGTAAGCCATCAATAAGACTTGCATCAATAATGAAGCAAAAAATTATTTATGTAATGACTCACGACTCTATTGGTTTAGGAGAGGATGGTCCTACCCATCAACCAATTGAACAACTTACAAGTTTAAGATCTGTGCCAAATTTAAATGTTCTAAGACCAGCTGATGCTATTGAAACATTAGAATGTTGGGAAGTTGCTTTAACCGAAAATACTCCTTCTGTCATTTCTCTCACAAGACAAAATGTTCCTATTGTTAGAAAAGAAAAGATATCAGAAAATATGTCAAAAAAAGGCGCATATATAATTGCAGAAACAAAAAAAAATAAGAGAGATATAACAATTTTATCTACAGGATCCGAAGTATCGATTGCTGTTGAAGCAAAAGAAATTCTTGAAAAAAAATCTCTAAATGTTGCAGTTGTATCAATGCCTTGTTGGGAAATTTTTGATAGAACAAACGATATTTATAAAAATAAAATATTGGGACCTATCGAAAAAAGAATAGCTATTGAAGCTGCATCAAAATATGGATGGACAAAATATATATTAAATGAAAAATATATGTTAGGAATGGATGGTTTTGGAGCATCTGCGCCAGGAGAAGTTTTATATGATAATTTTGGTTTAAATGCTAAAGAAATTGTAAAATTAGCATTAAGAATTTATAAAAAGAATAATGGTTAATATAGCAATAAATGGGTTTGGAAGAATTGGTAGGCTTTTTTTAAGAGCTCTATCAGAAAGTAAAAATGCAAAGAATATAAAAGTAAAAATTATAAATGATTTAGCTGATTTGGAATCTAATATACATTTATTTAAATATGATTCTATTCATGGCACATATAATAAAAAAATTAAAAACGATAAAAGTTCATTTGATATTGGTTTAGGTAGAACTCAAATCATTTCTGAAACAAACCCGATAAAATTACCATGGAAAAAAAATAAAATTGATATTGTAATTGAATGTACGGGAATTCTAACTTCAAAAAAAGATTCTCAAAAACATATAAGAGCTGGGGCAAAAAAAGTAATTATTTCTGCGCCATCAGATAACCCAGATATTACTGTTGTATACGGAGTAAATCATAAAGAAATAAATAATAATCATAAAATAATTTCAAATGCATCATGTACTACAAATTGTTTAGCACCAGTAGCTAATATTTTAAATAATGCTATTGGAATAGAAACTGGTCACATGACAACTATACATTCATATACAGGTGACCAAAGAATTGTTGATACTTTTCATAGCAGTGATTTAAGAAGGGCAAGATCAGCTGCTACATCTTTAATACCAACAAAAACAGGTGCTGC
>Ga0310122_10003041_pt1 | contig 10666 bp, 6 predicted proteins | sample CB6_Bottom_1051__FD_203503 | JGI IMG/M metagenome (GOLD analysis project Ga0310122, IMG submission 203503) | Marine microbial communities from Western Arctic Ocean, Canada - CB6_Bottom_1051 | ecosystem: Environmental > Aquatic > Marine > Oceanic | place: Canada: Western Arctic Ocean | collected...
GTTTCCGACATTCGTCTGGAAAGCTGAACTCAAGCCAGAATTTCATCGAAAAATGAATAACAACATCATCCGCAAACTAGCTGTCTGCTCGTAACTAGTATGACCCCATCCTCTAGCATCTACAATTAGTCAGGAGATAGGAGTGGTTCCTCCCTTTTGATGGCTCGTCGATGGAGAAATATGATGCCTAGGAAGCTTGTCGCTTTCATTCTGATCTCAAACCATCATTGAGCTTGAAATCCTCGTAGGCTGGTTTGAGAAAGTGCCTCGCCAAGCTCGTCAACTCCGGTGATTGGTTGCGAGCAAACTGTGCCCATACAAACGTATGCTGTCGGCTGGTCGTTGATCTGCATTTTTCCAGCAGCGGGATGCGTCGGTGGCAGTTTGTCTGTGGTTTCGAGCTTAAGAAATGCGAGGTTGGGAACCGAAGCGCGGAAGACTTGCCTTGTAAGATCTTGAGTTGCATTTAATTGCGCAGGGCCGATGATAACAACCTGAGTCGCGTTGGTTAGCAGATCAAAGGCGTTTAGCAGCGTGGGAACCGCGAGAACGTTGCTGTGCGCTTCGGGGGCAAACGCACGAAGCGATGCTGTTGCGTCAGCACGATATCGATCGTTGCCGGTTAAATGGAACAGCTTAGCAAGCACCTGCACCATCACCCCGTTACCCGCTGGGATTGCGCTGTCAACGACTGTGCGCGTACGGGTGATCAGAGCTTCTGCATCATCGGCAGAATAGAAGTATCCTCCATTATCGTGGTCGCGGTAATGTATTTCGACGTTTTCAATCCAACCTTCCGCGGTATCTAGATATGTCGGCTTAAATGTCGCTTCGTATAGCGAAATAGCAGCCCGAATCATGTTTGAGTAATCATCGAGAAGGGCACTGTGCTTAGCCTGCCCGGCCCTGTAGGAATGCCGCAACCGGCCGTCGATGCTCATATCTCGAACGATGGCCTGAAAAGCCGTCTCTGCTAGTGCTAGCCAAGTCCCCTCGTCGAAAGCCATGCTCGCCTGTGCCAGAGCGGCGATCATCAGCCCGTTCCAATCCGCTAGGACTTTGTCATCCCAGCTCGGTCGAATTCGCTTGTCGCGTTCTCGTAGGAGAAGCTTACAATTGACGGCAAGATCCTTTTCATTCAAGTCATCTAAAATCTGGGGTCGCCCGCTGCGATTTAGGATGGTCTTTCCATCCCAGTTTCCGCCAGCCGTAACTCCATAAGCCAGTTTGAATGTGTTTGCGGATGGACCCAACACGTCGTCGATCTCCGCCTCGCTCCATACGTAGAACTTTCCTTCCTCACCTTCACTGTCTGCGTCTAGCGATGCCGCGAATGCACCGTTCTCTGTAATCATCTCGCGAGCGATCCAGTCGATGGTCTCGCGAATACGGGCACCGTAGAGTGGACTCTTCGAATCTCGCCAAGCTTCGGTTAGCAGCTCAATCAACAGGGCATTGTCATAAAGCATCTTTTCGAAGTGTGGCACTAACCAAACCGCGTCTGTGGAATAGCGTGCAAATCCACCTCCCACATGATCGTAAATGCCACCCTGGCACATACGATCCAGCGTCACCATCACGGCGTCGCGAAATCGTACCTCACCCGTCCGAACATACGCCCGCCACAGAAGCGAAAAGATTGAAGGCTGTGGAAATTTTGGGGAGCCGCGAAGACCCCCGTCGATTCCATCAACCTGTTCGAGGATATAATCCGCGGCTTGATTGAGAGTATGTATAGTTAGATCTGGAACAACGGTGTTGTTAGCCCCACTCGCGGTGCTCTTCTCAGTCAACGCCGTAATCAGCAGTTTTTTCTGTGTTTGAACTTTGTCATTCTCGGCACAGTACAGGTGATGGATCTGTTTCAACACGTCGGGGAAACCTGGTCGACCCCACCGTGTTTCAGGGGGGAAATAGGTTCCGCCCCAGAAGGGCTCACCCTCTGGCGTGAGAAACATCGTTAACGGCCAACCTCCTTGCTGGCCAAGCAAATGGAGCGCAGTCATATAAATCGTATCGATGTCGGGCCGCTCTTCTCGGTCGACCTTGATATTTATAAACATTTTGTTCATCAGCGCGGCAATTTCAGCGTTCTCAAAAGATTCGTGAGCCATAACATGACACCAGTGGCACGCTGCATATCCGACGCTGAGTAAGATGGGCTTGTCTAGATCCATTGCCATCGTCAGCGCGTCCGGTCCCCAGGGTTGCCAATGAACTGGATTATCTCGGTGCTGAAGCAAATACGGGCTAGTCTCGGTGTCTAAGGTGTTGCGCATAACTTATCCTCGGGGTATGGGAACGCGGCACGCGAAGGTCAGTTATTGACGTGACCGACGCTGTTGATCACGGGACAATCTGGTCCATATACTTCTTTGACCTTGTCAACAACCTTCCTTTAGAAGCGTCTTGGAACTGCATAACTATGTCCCTGACACCAGCAATTCTCTAAACCAAGCCACTACCCACCGCCAAGGAAGGCGCTAGTCCACAACCAGGGCATTGGTCCGAAGTATCACCTAGCCTGCCCCTGAATCGCAGATGATTACCCATCCCAGCAATGGTTTTGACATGCGTGCCGATTTCGTGCGTCGCGGTTTAGTCCAATCAAGCCCGGAACTAGAGAACGCCTTGAATCGGGAAAAAGCTTTTGTGCCCGCACAGCGAACGATTACGGTAGCGACCCGGTTTCGCCAATCGCCGAGACTGAGGCCTTGGCGCCTAATTCGATAGCCAGGTTGCAGTAACGACTGGTACTGCGGTTGTGATCGGGGGGCGTTTACTCAGTTTGGGGCTTGGACCGGGGTTTGCGAAAATAGGTTGGTTACTGGACGTCTAGTAGTTCCCAGTCGCGCCATAAAGTTTACATGGGTAGGGAGGTGTTCGAAGTTGGCTGGCGACGCTAATAAATCTGTGTTAACAAAACAAGGTTCTGCTGTACCAGATGCGCCAGCGCTTCTGTTAAAACTCGGTTGCCATTTGTCCCAAAATCGCTGACGATTAACACCGATGACTACGACAACTCCTGATACCAACTCTCCCGAAGCCGTCCGTAATCTCGTCCGCGAGCGCTACGCGGAGGCCATTGCCCGCAAGACATCGTGCTGTGCGCCGTCGACCACCGTTGATACCCGTGCGATTTCTCAAGGGATCGGCTATTCGGCGGATACCCTGAAGGCTGTGCCTGAGGACGCCAACCTCGGGCTCGGCTGTGGCAATCCGACCGCGCTGGCCGCGCTGCAGCCGGGTGAATTGGTCGTCGACCTTGGCGCTGGCGCAGGTTTGGATTCGCTGATTGCGGCGAAGGCCGTCGGACCGGAGGGACGTGTGATAGGCGTGGACATGACTCCGGAGATGCTCAAGAGCGCGCGCAAACACGCGGTTGACATGGGCGTACACGGCTACGTGGAATTTCGCGAGGGCTTGATCGAGAACATGCCCATCGCCTCGGAGACCGCGGACGTCGTCATCTCCAACTGCGTCATCAACCTGAGCCCTGACAAGCCGGCAGTGTTTCGCGAGGCGTTCCGAGTGCTAAAGTCTGGCGGGCGGCTGGCGGTCTCGGACATCGTGCTGAGCGCGCCACTCCCCGAATGGGTGCGCGGACTCGCAGATGCGTACGTCGCCTGCCTCGCGGGCGCGTCTATTGAAGACGAATATCTTGGAGTGATTCGTGAAGCCGGGTTTGTCGACATCAAGTTTACCCGCACACCTGCAGGAGGGCTTCTCTTAGGCGACTGCGCAGACCCGATGATCAAGGGAGCGGTTGACGCCATCGGGAAGGATGGAATTGAGGAGTTCACCGACACTGTCTGGAGTTACAAGATCACCGCTCGAAAGCACGTGGCCTCCTGCGCGAGTGTCACGTCAAGGGTTTAGTGATGGTTGCACCGGGTGTCGAGGTGAGAGAAAAGGACGGATCGAGTTGCAGGTGGCCGACAGGTGCCTGAATTAACGCCAAATGGCTGATCGGAAAGCGGTTGGTAAGTCGTTTGTCGCCGTGTTGCTCAGTACGAATCACGGGACTTCACGAAGACATGTGCCCGGCAGACCTCGTCAGGCGACATTTTGAGACCGAAGGCCGACATTAACGTACTCTCCCGGCCGTTGATGACCACCTCCAGGAATTGCTCATCAGTTAGCTTGGTGGCGAATAAGTTGGGGCCGTGGCCGCTATTTATGTTGGGTCACACAAAGGGATGCTATAATCCAGGCTAAGTGACACTATTTGGGCACCAGACCAGGGGGCCAGCACCGTAGTCATATAGTCGTCGTTGCATGGCAGCACCTTCATGGCGCTACACTGTCGAAATGAGAGAGAGACTAAAACGAGTTTATTATCGTCTGATGAACAATTAACAATATCACTCGGTCAACTACTGAGCGAGGTGCGCGGATGCGGTTTATGCATTGGGCATTTGCCGCACGAACCTCGACCTGTACTGAGCATAGATACTAGGGCTCGTTTGTTAATCATCGGTCAAGCTCCGGGTACTAAGGTGCATGCTAGTGGGGTGCCGTGGAACGATTCTTCAGGGGACCGTTTACGCTTGTGGTTGGATATGGACCGTTCGACGTTTTATGACAAAAAGAGAGTGGCCATTATCCCAATGGGACTTTGTTATCCGGGACGAAATAAAAATGGGGGCGATTTGCCTCCTCGGCCTGAATGTGCGCCGACGTGGCATGCTCGCTTGTTATCCTACTTACCGGAGGTTTCTCTTACCCTACTAGTCGGAGGTTATGCCCAGCGTTATTATTTAGGAGACGCGTGCGGTAAGACGGTTACTGCTACCGTTAGCGCGTGGCGTGACTATCTCCCGTATTTTATCCCAATCCCACACCCTTCCTGGCGAACCCGCGGGTGGGTGGCTCGCAACCGTTGGTTTGAAATCATCCTTTTACCGGAGTTGCGACAGCGCGTGGCCAGTTTGGTGAGTACAACCTGAACAACGACCGATTTCGATTTGTTCGGAAGTTGAGGTTTGATTGACCAGAATACTTAGTAATTATGAGTAATGGAATGCCATGAAAAGTGCTGCGGATCGAGACATTAAGATGAGCGAATTCGAGGCGATATTTGCATCTGCTGAAGACGATACGTTTGAGGCAAAGTACCGAGCACGTTGCCACTGCAATGCGGTGAAGTACGAAGTTTGCTCTGATCCGGTGGATTCAAAAATTTGTCATTGCAGAGTGTGCCAGACGTTGCATGGCGCTCCGATGCAGTGGGCAGCAATATTTCATAAACACCACGTAAGAATCACAGAGGGGATAAATCAACTAAACTATTACAATAGTGAGCTAAACAAGTATGAGAGAATTCTTCCATGCAAGGTGAGCTGTTCCTTATGCAGCACACTTATTGCGGATGAAGGCCGGAATATGTGGCTCGCCTTTCCGTCGCTATTTGATTTTGGCGTACCACCGAGTGTTCCCAAAAAATTTAAACCAACATGTCATGTTTTCTACAGTATGCGAGTCATCGATATGAGCGATGATCTGCCCAAATGGTCTGCCCATAAGAATAGGTCCGTGCAACTGTAATCGCTGCAACCACGCTGTCGAAGACCCGCTAGTACGCTATTGCGGGTTGTATCGACTAGGCGCCCTTCGAATTAGGAGGCCGGTTGCTGAGGATGGGGTCTGGGCTGAGTTTTGCTCAAATGGCAGAGCACTTGAGCGCCTAGAAAAGACCGTACACAAAAATCAAGCCGCCTTCTCGATAGTCTTGTTCCTGCTCAAGACTCAGGACAGATGCCATGTCCAATCCTTATATTTTATTATCCGCCGCATTTCTTGCTTATTCCTCGTCTCTATTTAGATACCCGCACCCCATCGACACCGTCTACGCTAGCAACAGGGAATTCCGAAGTTACCGAGGAATCTGAACGTAGAACAACGCCCTCGTAACCTTTCTCAGCCACCTCGTTGATCGTGGCCACGTACTTTGGGGTGCCTCCGTTGTACACGAAGTATCGGGTCTTGCCGTGCTCGTGCCCGTCGACGTTCGAATTGTACCCCGTGAACCAGCCCTTGGCTTTTCGCATCAGCATCTTGGAATACATCTTTGTCACGTGTGTGGTCCAGCGTTCCTCAGCCTCGAGCGTCGCGTCGGCTCGAACGTAGCCGTGCTCCCACATATACTCGAGAAAGTCTGTACACCAGTTCACGCCGATCTCGATGCCGCGCGGGTAGTTGGTCGAAGCGGAGCCGCTCTGCGGGCCCGCCGGCATTAATAGATTCGGAAACCCATGGACGAACATCCCAAGGAACGTCGATGGGCCGTCGTTCCACTTATCTCTCAGCCTCTTGCCGCCGATACCTCTGATGTCGATTCCGTCAAAGGCGCCCGTGACCGCGTCGAAGCCGGTAGCGTACACGATGATGTCGAAGTCGTAGTCACGCTCCGAGGTCCGCAGACCGGACTCGGTGACTTGCTCGATGGGTGTCTCGCTGATGTCGACGAGGTGAACGTTATCTCGGTTGTAGGCTTCAAAGTAATAACTTTCGAGAGGGACCCGTTGCACACCGAACCCGTGATCTCGTGGGATAAGTTTTTCGGCGGTCATTGGGTCGTTGACTCGCTGGCGGATTCGCTCGGCGATGTACTCGGATAACTCGGCGTTGGGTTCCTCGTCGGTGAAGATCTCACGGAAGTTTTGCAACCAGATCCCGAACCCGGGTTCGTCGTAGAGCCGATCCCACAATTCCACTCGTTCCTGGCGCGAGACTGCGTAGAAACCCCGCCGGTCCGGTTCGTGCTCGAATCCGCCAGGTGTGCGTGCGCAGGTTGCGAAGATCTCGTCGTAACGAGACCGGATATCAGCCATTTCCTTATTGGATATTGGACTGTTGTTGAGGGGTGCGCTCCAGTTAGGGCGTCGCTGAAACACCGTCAACTCGCCGACCTTGTCCGCAATTTCTGCGATAACTTGGATCCCCGTCGCACCGGTGCCGATGACGGCAACCTTCTTGCCGGCCATCTCCACCGGTTCATGCGGCCAATGGAATGTATGAAACGAGCAGCCCTTAAAGGCATCCATGCCTTCGTAGCGCGGCAGGGTAGGAGTGGAGAGGAGGCCAAGCGCCATAATTACAAATCGGCAAGTTAGCTTGCGCCCGTCGTCAATCTTCAGTTGCCACAGGTCGTTCGCTTCGTCGAAATGCGCCGCCTCGACCTGGCAGTTGAACTGCATGTATTTGCGCAGGTCGAACTTCTCTGCAACATAGTTCAAGTATCGCAAGTTTTCAGACTGACTGGAAAACTGCTCCTTCCAGTGCCACTCGTTCAGCAATTCCTTCGAGAACGAATAGCCGTAGGTGTAGCTCTCGGAGTCAAACCGGGCGCCCGGATATCGATTGTTGTACCAGGTTCCACCGAGGTCGCCCCCGGCGTCGAGCACCGTGGCCTCTATTCCCAGATCCGTCAAACGCTTGATCTGGTAGATCCCCGCCACGCCGGCCCCGATGATGATAACGTCGTAGCGCGGCACGGGCTTGGTGGTCATGTTGTACTCCTGTTCTGAACTCTGGTGATGCGCTGTAGGCTAGTGAACCACCGGTCAGGTTTCAGTACCGTCGAGAGTAACGATGAATAGGTGGGTTGCAAATGGGTTAAAAAAACCAGTTGTTTGCCCTCGTTTTGGCCAGGGTACACCCTGTTTCTGATTCCTCGAAGCAGTTATCATGGATCACGCACCACGGCCAAGTGCCTAAGGCGCATATTTCGTTAGCCAATTTGCTTTAACACCTGGTCGAACTAGTCTGATTGCGGGGACTGGTTTACTCAAATTATGGCTTGGGCCAAGTTTTACTCCGACGATAATGTTAGTGTCCTGATTGGCGATGGTATCAGGACGAGCGAGGCACTCTCGTTGGGATAGAAGTCCACCATGGAAAGCTCCTACGACTCTGGTTTGAGCGGTATTGTGCTCGGATAATCGAACCGATGGAGGATTGGCTCTCATGATACAGACCGTGGATGTTATCATCCTTGGTGCTGGGCCAGGCGGGCTCAGCGCAGCCACGGCGCTAGCTTTACGTGGCTTGGATGTGATGGTCGTAAACGACGGCTACCTCATGGGGTATGGGATAGAGGGTGCATTTAAGTCTAAGGCGGAATTCGAAATTGCTCGTTTATATGCCAATACGGCACTTCGTCAGGATCTGTTCACAATTCGGTCCACTCCTGATTTTGGCGCAGTCAAACGAGCTATAGAGCGTACCGCCAAGGATCTTTCTTCCGTCATCAAAATGAGACTCCAGCGGTTGGGAATCAAATTGTTGAAAGGGGCGGGTCGCTTTGCTGACTCGAGAACGGTCATCGTTGGGGACGACATTATAAAGGCTGGATACATCGTGATCGCCACTGGGTCTGTCCCGAGAGTATTCCCTGGCGTCACCGTAGACGGTAGCCGGGTCGTTACGAGCGATGAAATTGTCCGTCTAACCTCTTTGCCGGAATCCCTACTCATTCTCGGGGCGGGTGTTATCGGGTGTGAATTCGCCAGTATCTTCAACGAATTGGGATCGAAGGTGCTATTAGTCGATACTCAAGCCCGCATACTTTCCAGCGAGGATGAGGATTTGAGCCGGTTTCTGGCTCGCGAATTTTCGCAGCGCGGCGTCGAAGTCCTACCCTCCCGTCGCTTTGAAAAATTGGAGGTAGGGAAAAAAGGTGTGTCCACAATCCTTTCCGACGGACAACGCGTCCAATCCGAGAGTGTATTGCTCGCGGTGGGACGCAATCCTACCACGAGTGCTTTGAATTTGGATGCAGCCGGGATCGAAGTGGATGAACGGGGCTACGTTCGAACCGACCTAGAAATGAGGACGAATATACCACACATTTATGCGGTTGGAGATGTTGGCCAGCGAAATACTCCAACGGACATTGCGCTTGTGCACGTCGCTCAGGCCGAGGGACGATGCGCTGCGTACAGTATTCTTGGAGAACCATTCACCCAAAATATGGATCACGTGCCGTATATCATATTTACGGTTCCGATGATCGCCGGTGCTGGGCTCAGCGAAACGGTCGCGCGGGGGAGGTACGGCAATATTCGGGTTGGGAAATACCCGTATGGTCGGAATCATCGAGCTCACGCGGCATTTGCACCGGTCGGATTTGTCAAGTTAATCGTGGGGCCGGAAGGAGACGACAGAATTCTTGGTATTCGGGCAATTGGAAGAGACGCCGACGCTCTTGCCGCAGCCGCATCCATCATGATAGAGCAGGAGCTACCCTATACCTACATCGTTGACTCCATGATGCCTCACCCGTCTCTCATGGAATGCCTTCAGGGCGCCGCGCATATAATTGCTGGGAATGCGCTGAGTTACGAAGAAGGCGAGGAATTTCACTTCAATTACCTGGCCGACGATATTTCTGGCTAATTGCGGGGAGGGGGGAGTTCGCTCAGACGATGGCGCTAGTTACATAACCGGCGGTATAGCGCTAAACTGCCTCCGTGCGACTCATGGAGATAAAGATGGCGAAAGACAGTGAATACACCGCTTAGACCACGGACCGAAGCCGCACATCCCCGACAAAGGTTGCCCGTCTACGAAGTGCTTGCAAGGGATGTCCAAGCTCTTGGTATCGAAGCGGTATTCGGGTTGGTAAGCGATGATACGGCAATGTTTGCGACCGCTCTTGATGCAATCGGCATACGCTTTCACGGGGCACGTCATGAGAACAGCGCGATAACGATGGCCGAAGGTTATGCGGCCGCATCGGGGCAGTTAGGCGTAGCTGTCGTTGGCCGCGGACCCGCTACCGCCAACGGTATGCACGGTGCAGTTTACACCAGTAGGACAGAGTCGCCCGTGCTCATCATTTATGGTGAGGCACCGGTTGCTGGTAATGCGCTTAATGCGATTGGTCCGGACTACAAAGAATTTAACACCGTAGGCGTGTTGTCTGCGGCCGGAATACAGGTATTTCGTGCGACGAGCGCAAGCGGGGCGAGAACAGCTCTGGCTGATGCGGTCGCTGCGGCCCAGCTAGGCAGTACGGTGGCTTTGTTACTTCCGACAAACGTACAACGCTCTGAGATTGAGGTCCGCGAAGATAATGAACTATCTTCGCCAACGCCAAGTCCTCGTCCGCTTGAAAAGGCAAGGTCACCGGTAATCGATGCAACCGTCGAGATTCTCAAGAAAAGTCGCCGGCCATTGATAGTTGCCGGGTTTGGCGCGCACAGAGCTGGTGCCAGAGAAGTGCTTGAACGGCTCGCCGATAAAATCGGTGCGTTGCTGATCACGTCGGCGCGCGGCAAGGACATGTTTTGCGGTAACCCGTATAACTTGGGTATCATCGGCTCTTTTTCCCACTCAGCCGCCCGACGGTTCACCGATCAAACGGATTGTGTGCTGGTTTTTGGCGCTAGCCTGAATTTTTGGACCACGAGTTTTGGAAATTTTGTTCCGCCGGTGCCACTAATTCAGGTCGATGCTCGGCGTAGGAATATCGGGAAATGGAGTAGCGCAGATATTGCCCTCGTGGGTGATGCACGCTTAGTTGCTGAGCAGTTACTGAATAAACTGCCAGAGCGCTCGAAGGATGAAAAGACTTTCCACTCTCCGGAGACTCGGCGAAGCCTCGCTACATTCGATCTTGCTGAAGACTTCCAGGCTACCCATACAGCTCGAACCCTAGACC
>Ga0310122_10003042_pt1 | contig 10665 bp, 5 predicted proteins | sample CB6_Bottom_1051__FD_203503 | JGI IMG/M metagenome (GOLD analysis project Ga0310122, IMG submission 203503) | Marine microbial communities from Western Arctic Ocean, Canada - CB6_Bottom_1051 | ecosystem: Environmental > Aquatic > Marine > Oceanic | place: Canada: Western Arctic Ocean | collected...
ACAGAAAGTGTATCTGTCTTAGCTGCTTACATTTACTCTGATCTTGATTTCGCAGGACCAAGCTCAGCAAACACACTTCGTTTTTGGGCAAGATATAACTTCTAAAAACCACTTCTTAAAGCATGTTTTGCTTTAGAGTCAAGACTCTGTCTTGACTCTGTCTTTTTTATTTCATTCGAACAATTCTAATCACTCATGCAATTATATTTTCAATCTTATAACTTTGTTCTATAATACTGAGAAAATTTAATCATACTCTCATCGTAACACACTAGCGTTTCTTCCTAGACATCCTATACGTTGATCTTCACTTATAAACTATAATATCCTATGAGTCTTTGTTTGTTAAGTGTTTTACTGTGAGGGTGTTTGTGGTGAGGTTTAGGTTTGCATTGTCTATGAAGTTTCCATTTTCATCTACGGTGCCTGCTGAGATAAGTGCACCTTCTAGATGGGTGTTTTGTGCTACATTGACATTAACTGTTTCACCTGTCACAGAAGTAAGTACTGTTTGTTTGCTGGTACTTCTTCCATTGCTAGCTCCTACTGAACCATTAGTACCTGTCACATCCCCTCCATTGGTACTGAGTCCTGCACTTACATTGTAACCATGGTTAGAAGACTTCTCTACATCTCTAAGAGAAACCACATTGAGGTCTCCACCTATGTTTAGGTAGTCTCTTTGTTGGCATGTATGTTTGCACTTGCTATGTTGGTGTCTTTGGTACTAGTGAGGTTGATGGTGTTGGCGTTTAGGGTTGAGTTATTATAGGTAGATGATTTAGTTTTATCTTTAGACATCCCTGCACCAACACTTGCACCTGTTACTCCTGCTGTACCTACTGTTAAAGAAGCAGACACAGATTTACTCTCTGAGTTTGAACTACTTGTATCATGGCTGGCTAGGATGTTTAGTGTCTCTGTATCTACGTTGATGGTGTTGCCTGCTTGCAGGTGTGAACCTTGTATGAGGACTTGTTGATCGTTTCCTTTAGCTGTTGTGATGTTTATGTTATTGCCAGCAGAAACACTTGAGGCAGTGGAGTGTGTATATTGGGTTATGTAAACTTTTGGTACAAGGTACAAAAGGAGAAAAAAGAAAGGTAGCCATAATAGAAGTTTTTGTTGGGTGGTTTGTGTCATGGCTTTTACTTTCTTTTTACTTATTTTAATATTCAGAAAACCTGCTATCCTTTATCCCTTAGAGATACTTAAATTAATTTGGGTGAGGCAATACATTGTACATCATATCTCCAACAAGACCGTGTGATTGTCTATTATTTACAAGCACAGTTTCTCAATTTTGTACTCTTTTAAAGTCCTCATCACTCATTACATTTGGGGATGTCGTTCCACACCCTCCTAACAAAACACTTGCTACTAAAAGTAGTATCATACGATATTTCATTTCTTTCTCCTGATTTGGTACATATCCATTAATGTGTTAACTTATTAATACGCAGGGTTATCTCTTTTGCAATACTTCTAACGTCTGAGGCTTCTTGTTCTCTGTCGACTTTACTGCTACCTATATTAGTTTGTGTCAATAAACCATTCATGGTTCCTCTGCTTAGTACAAGGTTTGACTCTTTCCAACTGTGTACATTTGTATTTTGTTTTCTAAGTGTTGTAACCAACGCTATGCTGGGTGTATCAAGCATATTGGATGCCATGACAAAAGTACGTCCATAGTCCAATTGTATATCAACATCTAAACAAGGCGTATGTGTTTTACAATCCATATGTGAATTTATGAACTGCTGTTGCAATGATGTCTTCAGTAACTGAGAAAGTTCTGTCGTACTTCTATAAAGTGCATGTTTTTCATCTTCATTTATAAACGGATTTTTAACCACAGTCACAGACACATGACTCGCACGAAATCCTGTGTTTGAATTAATCTTCTGTTTTGCCTCTGCTGAAAGAGAGTTCCCTGCACATCCTACCAGTGTTATTAGTGCCATTGTTATTATGCTTGATTTACAGACTTCTTTTATCATTATTTTCCTTTTTTATTATTGATTAGTGTAGAACTAAATGTTGATTTGTAATACGATTAAACTCTGAGAGTTTCATCACTTTATGATTGTAATAGACATACCCTTTAGGAGGTGTGATGCGCTCATCACCACATCCCATAAGACATGGATATACAACATTTGGCTGAATAGCATTTTCTAATGTTTTACACCCTTGCATTGCAAGAAATATGCTCATAAGCAGTAAAATCTTTAACTTCATCATTCGACCTTTCATTTGTTACCACCCATCTTTAATATAAAGACTGTCTAACATTCGTTTTGCTCTTCGTTTTAGGTCATTGTAGGTGTATTGTTTGGCTGAGGTTGGATTTTTTGGTTTGTTGTAGGTTAAAGAAATGCCAGCCCCTTTCTTTAGTAAGCCAGTACTGTCAATTTTAAAGCAACCATAACTAATTTTTCTTTTTTCATACTTTGGATCATATGATTCCCTTACAATGCAAGGATAATTTTCTTTTCCTCCTCGTATTGTTCCTACATTAATATTATATATTTTACCTTTTCTAGTTTTTTTAGGAAACCTATTTCTTAGGTATTTTATATCATTATTAACAATAGCTCTCTCTCTCTCTCCATATTTTTTTACTTTTCCAGAGGTACTAACTGTAATATGATAAACAATAGAATTTGTAAATCCTAATGCAATAGTTTTTCCATCTCTCATACTCATACCATCCCAACCACCCATTTTTGTAAAGTCTGACTGTTTAGCACTTGGTAAATAAAAAGAGAAGTCTTTTGTATTAAACACATAATCTCTCATTGTTTCCATATTAGCTATTGCGAAAGATGCAGGAGGTGTATTCCCACTCGTTGCTATCATTCCTTTTTCTATAGCATGTTCTAATTGGTTCCCCCCACATCCTGACACAAACAAAAATATTAGTAGTATATAAACATATCTCATTAGTGACCTCCTGTTGTGTCTATAATCGTTTGTTGATTATTATTGATATTACTGATTGGTCTATTCACTTCTGGAAGTAAGTCTAAATCTATCGTTACTTCTCCTCTATCGTTCGTAAAATTATCTCTATAATCTTGAACTCTAGAACTCTCTGGTATCTCATTTGAAGAAATTGGGTTATAAATATTTTTTATATCAGGCGTATAATTCTCATCCCCACACCCAATCACACAAGGGTAGTATGAGTGAGGTGAAGGATCACCTACACCAAAAAGTCTTGGAATAGCTATAAAACTTGCACCTATATTGGCACCTAGATTTTCTGAACTATTTATTCCTGCGCCGTTATATCCTAAAATTCCTGCAACTGCATCTTCTGGAGTGGCATGAGAACGAAAGACATTATCAATCAAGTTTTCTTCATCTGAAGTATCAAATCTCATTTCAATATTATCTTCCCCACCATAAATCCCCGTAACCGTCTGCTCTGCAATAGTATGATTCACAGGAGAACCAGAATACTGCACTAAAAAGTTTGCATCTGTATTGCCTTGTACAACCTTTCCAAGTTCTTCACTGTGACTATCTAAACCTACTTGTGTCATAAGTGTTCCCTGTGAGTGTGCGCCTATAGTTAGGTCTCCATTGCGTATATCTGCATCAGCCATTTGGACTATGATATCTCCTGTTTGTCTGGCACTTCCTGTACCTATACTTGATATACCACTATTTACGGCTAGCGCATCTTGTGCACTTTCAAGTAAATCACCAACGACACCATGCTGTTGATTATAGTTAAGTATACCATCTGCACCACCTTGTTGTGTTTGTTGGTTGTACACTGCTGTATCATGATTGTTAAACATTCCATTAGTAAAGAGATGATTGATTCCCGAATCTTTTATATCTTGTTCGCTAATACGTATTTTATACTCTTCCAAGGAAGGGTTTCCACTTTTGTCTTCAGGGTCTCCTATGACTAGTGTTTTATCAGGGTTTGTTCTATATTTGGTGATTTGTTCTAATCCTTCAGGGTTATCAACTTCTGAGAGTAGTTTTATGCCATCGTCTGTTTTTACCATCGTGATTTCTTCATAGTCCCACTCTGTAGGACTAGAGCCATCTTTTCTTTCTCTTAATCCTAGTGCTTCCATTTTACTTTTATCTTCTACAACTATACCCGTTCTATTATCTCCAAATAGTTGAGTAGCAAACTGCGTCACATACCCTCCATCATTTCCAACAGATGGGGTAATGCCTATGGCACCTGCACTATCTAAGGCAGTTCCTATGGTATTGTCAATAAAGTTTTCTAATGCATTTTTCTCAGTGCCATCTTCTCTTACATTTACTACTGTACCATCTGCTTTTGTAATCGTTTTCCCATCTCCTGTTGGTAAATTCTCCAATATCTCTACATGGCTAGTAAGTCCCACATCATTCAATTTCTTACCCAAGTCCTTTATCTCCCCACTTGGGTCAGCAGCCAATGCCAATGTTTTATCACTCACATACACTTCCACATATGACTCTTCATCTTTTGTGACTTCTTGTATATTTGAAGTATCTCTGTTGAGTGTACCTGTTGTAGTTCCTGTGTTGATGGTACCACTTCCAATGGTTGCTCTTGTTATTTGCTCTTTCTCTTTTTGAGTATTGCTATAGTCTACTGAGTTTAGAGCAGGAGCTGTGTTTATGCTTCCTACACCAACTCCTACTGTTGTGCTCTCAAAGGTGTCTATGTCTTCTATATCATTGAGTACTAAGTGCTGGGTTGTCACTTCAAGATTGCCTTGGTCTACACCCTTCTCATCGATGTTCGTAATGCTAGCTCCAGTGAGTGTGGTTGTTCCACCTACATTCACTGTAACACTTTGGCTTCCGTTTAGGCTTGTTGCTTGGTTTACCCATGCCTTCTCTCCTGAAGTTGTTCCTGCATTGGCTGAACCACCTGTTGGTGCACCTCCTGCCATGACATTGACAGAGATGCTACCTCCTTTACTTTCACCTTGTATGGTTTGGGTATCTTGAAGGCTTTGCATATTGAGATTACCACCGACATTTAGATTGAGGTTAGACGCCTGTACATTAGCACCTGCTAGTGTCGTGTCATCTGTAGATGTAATGTTGGCTGTGCCTCCTGCGAGTATTTGAGCGTTTCTTTGGTAGCTTCCTTGTGTTGTTTCTTTATTGTTTTGGAAACCTACTGTTGCTTCTCCCATGTTTGTACCATAAAGACCTACTTGTGCATTTTTACTCTTACTTGATGTACTACTAGTGTAGGTACCTTCACTTGCATGAATGTCAATAGTTCCTGCATCTATAGTCAAGCTATTTCCAGAAATAATATCTGAACCTACCACTTCCAAGGTATCACTTGCTTTAAGCGTAAGAGAGTTTGAAGCCATGAGTGTTGAGGCAACTACTACTTGATTGGTGTTGGTGTTTTTTGTGACGCTCTCTTCATAGATGAGATTCACTCCTGCGGTGACGGGTTTTTCTGCAAAGCTTTGCAAAGCATCATACGTTTTTAATGTTCTAGCAGCTTGTGTAGATGCATTATCTGTCTTCGTAACATCTCCAGCTGCATCTACAACGGCTGTAAGATTCTGTTTTACGCTTACTTCTATACCTGTCTTAATAGATTTGTTATAGGCTTGTGTATTGGTGTTTGAGACTGCACTTAAAACATTGATGTTTTCTGAATCAATGCGGATATCTTTTCCTATCACGTTTGAACCTACAATATTTGTATTTTTAGATTTGACATCTAAAGAACCTACCTGTATGTTGGAACTTGCTACCGTTGCTTTGTTACTATTCTGCTTGGAACTCTCTTCCCAATACCCTGCGAACACAGATGCTTCTTCTTTGTTGAGTGTAAATTCAACACCAAGCTCTTTTATACTTTGTTCACTTGATGTACTAGAAGTATCTTTATCGTTCAATACGTTAAAGTCTCTTGTTGCATCTACTTGCATAACGTTAGCATTTATATTTGATGCAAGAACATTGGTATCTTGCCCACTATTGATAAGTAGTGTGCTTGAAGACAATGAAGAAGCTTTGTTTGTCGTATCTGAACGCTGTGTTATATCTGTATTTACTTCTGCAAATGTAGCTTTACCATCACTATATTTTAAGCTGATACCTTTTTCTTCTTTCAAATGGTACTGACTACTTGATTCTGTACCTGATACAATATTGACATTGTTTGTTGCATCAAGCTTTATGGTGCCTTTTGCTTCTAAATTTGTGGCTACAATATTTACATTTGTTCCAGCGACTACAATGTGATTTTCTGCTTTAGTACTTGAGTTTGCTAACTTAGTACTTGAGGTGGCATCTATGGTTTTTTCAGATTGTAATCCTCCTAAGCTTGATGACTCTTCTTCATGATAAGAAGCATTGGTATATGACTTGGCTACAAAGTTTACATCTCCCTCTTTAGAAGTAATTTGTGCAGATTGTCTCAACTTCGCATTCATAGACTCTAGTGTCACTGCTTTGTCTCCACTAATGACAAGGTTATCACTCTTAATACTCGTCCCTTTCACCGACTCTCTTAATGACATATCTGTATTTGATGATTCCGAGAAAGTACTTTTACTCTCAAAGTGAGACTCTTTATATTCTGAGTCTACTACTGCACTAATGTTTACTTTATTTTTTGCAGTAAGTAGGGTGTTTTTAGCTTCAATATTTACTGCTTCAAGGTTGACATTATTGCCAGAAGAAACGATGAGGGTTTCTCCTGCCTTTAAAGTACTTTGTTGGTGTGTGGTACTCTCTTTACGTGCGTAGCCATTGTCAAAGGTGTAGTTTGTATTGTCTTTTTTAGCAATGGTTTTTACGGTTACATCTTCTTTGGCATTGAGTGTCATAGAGGTTATTGAACTGACATTCGCAGCAATGATGTCTATGTTCTTTTTAGCATCTAGTACCACAGCACCTGAGGTAGACTCTATATTTGCTGTCTTCTCTACTACAGTATAGGTTTTAGAACCAAATCTATGTTTGGCATCTACATCTTTACTCAGTGTTTTATTGACAATGTTACCTTGAGTACTTTTAAGTACTACAGAACCACCTTCAATGCTTCCTGAAAGGTTTTGTATGTCACCAATGGCTGTGAGTCTTACAGCTCTTCTGGCTTTTATGATTCCTCTTTCATTGGTCAGTGTACCTGTACGCAAGGTCATGTCTTCTCTTGCGTTTATGCTCCCGCCATTTGTCAGGTGTCCGTCTACGGTGAGGTCTATGCTTTTGGCTGCGATGTTGGCGTTTAGTGGTTTTTTGTAGTCTTTGGCTAGGTAGACTACAGGCACAAGCACTTGTACGCCATTGACTGTTTTTTCTTCCATCCACACCATATCTTCTGTAAGATTGGCTAGCTGTTGGGTTGTGGGTTTTTTACCTATTTCAAGTTTTTGTTCTTTAGCAAAGGCTACAGCATTTTCCATAAGTAAGGTGTACTGTTCATAGTCACTCATCGCTTCACCAATGAAACGTTGTCCAGTCATAGACATAATGGCATCACGAATGAGTTGTGTCTCATACATAGCATCACCCAGTCTTCTTGTTTGGGTCATACCATTGTAGCCTAGACGCTCTAAGAGGTAATCTGAACTTATAAAGTTGTTGTAATTTGTGTACTCAGGGTTTGACTCTATGAGCGGTCCTGTTGGGTTAGACCCTAGCACAAAGACACCGTATATATTGTCTGGTAAAGTAATGTCTTGTGAAGGATCATAACTTGTTGGGGTGTCTGCCAGTCCTATGGTATATAAGCCACTCTGTGTTGGGACAGTCCCTGTACCTGTGGTGCCACTGTCTGTGTTTTGAGTGCTGGTGTCTTCTGCACTTCCTGAAATGGTTGGTAGGTTAGAAGTATATATAGGATAGGTTGAACCATTTGCTACACTGCCTTGTGTACCTTTTAGTGCTCCCCCTACTAAAATTTGTGAACGCCCACCTATTGATTTTACTGCTTCTCTTTTAGTGTAAAAACCAGCAGAAGTCAGACCATCTTCACTGTCTCCAATCTTTTTATCATGTAACTGATAAACAAAGAGTTCATAATGATAGTTTTCTACAGTGACCTCTTCAGTTGTTGGACTATTGTTCAGTATATTGGAGATATTCAGTGTCATATCTCCCACAGAACTAATGGTAGCATCTATGTTGCTAAGATTAATAGCACCCACTTCTAAAGCACCACCACTGTTAATCTGTGCTTCTTGCCCCACAACTGATGTTAAATCCGTGATAGTTTGCTCAACCGCCATAAAGTCTAAAACCTGACGTACTTCATCTCTATTTAAATAAATTACACTCTCAATATCTTGAATAATACTAGCATTATAAAGGTCTGGAGCTTGATCTAAGAAAAGTGTTGTTGTGCCTGCTCTCCATATAGTTCCTATCTTCAACCCTGCATTCGTATACATACCTGTATAATAGCCAAGATTTAACGTTTGTGCATCCGCAGGATTTACATACTCTGCACCCGTACCTAAGTTCGTATAGATAGAGCTATAATCAATATTTATCACGCTTTTATTCACTATGGTATTGGCATGAAGGTTCATATCGCCTTGAGACTCAATTTTGGCAGAAAAGTTTTCTACTTTATTGGTCTTAGCCATACTTGCATCTTTGGCAATGGTTAAAAAATCTCCAGAGAAAATCTCAAAATTATTTCGAAGTAGGGTTGTAATATAAAGATTCATACCCCCAGCAGAATAAAGCGTTTGATGATTTGTCAAGTTTGTACTTTGGACAGTTAATATGCCTGTTGTAGCAATACCACCATAGTTTGTAATGTTTTTTCCAAACAAGTCAAGGTTTTGTGATGAAGTAAGGAAACCTCTATTTACAATGTCACCAGAGAGGTTAAAAACAGAATTTCCTCCACCTCTGAGTCTTGCACTTGCTGTATTGGTTAAAGAACTTGCTGTAAGTGCAAGTGTTTGTCCTGCATTAATGATGTGATGGTTTACTAGTGTACCTGCGACATCTAAAGCTAATGTACCATTACTGGTAATCTCACCATGGTTAATGAGGTTCCCTGCAAAGTCAAGATCCATAGACCCTGAACTTAGTAGTTGACTGCTACTGTCTATGGTTTGTGCACCTGTAGCAAGTTTTAAATGTTCTCCTGCAAAGAGTCTAGAATTTTGTAATTCTATTACATCACTTCCTACATCTAGTATGCCACCTGCTTCAATGTCTGCATTTTTGTTCTTAATCACACTTGTCTTAAGTGTGAGGTTTTGCGTAGAGGAGAGTATCCCATCACTGTTATCAATCGTATTTGCATCAATCAACAGTGACTTTGCTTCAGAGTAGAGTGTACTACCCACATTGGAAAACCACTGGGTTACAATCTCTATGTTTTCTCCAAACAGTGAAGCATCGACACTTTTAAAGTACTCTGTGGTGATGGTCGCTTGAGTCCCTACTGCAATGGCACTGTTATTGTCTTCTACTGTTTTACTGTTGAGAGTGAGTGTATCTGATAGGAGTACCGTATTACGTAAAACTGTATCATTTTGAATATCAAGTGTGAGCTCTTTATTGGCTTCTATGTCACTGTCTACTGCTAAAAAGTTTGTCGCTTCCACTACTATGCTCTCATACGCAGAGTAAAGTGTTGTGCCAAACAAAGAGATGTCTTGTGCGACTATGTCTATAAAGTTATTTGCCAAGAAAGAATCATCATGGCTTACAATGTTTTGCGTTACGGTGACAGCTAAACTATCTGTAGACTGAATAAGCGTATTGCTACTCAGCATGTTTTGAGCATAAAGTTCTATGCCATCAGCACTGAAAGTTGTGTCTGTACTTTCAAACTCTCCTGTTCGCAATGCCAAACTTCCCTGTGAACCTATAAAACTCTGGTTAGCGATGAAACTATCGGTAGTCATAGTCATGTCTTGCCCTGAGTAGAGTATACCATTACGTATATCCAACATATCGTATGCCTCAATGTCTAGGGTATTAGCACTTTCTAGAACACCAGAATTTAAGAGTATAGAAGTAGTGATACGCGTAGTATCACTCTTGATTGATCCTTTATTCTCTAGTACATCATTATTGTTTAGGGTGAGGATTGAAGTCAATATTTGAGCATCTTCTCCATTGAGTAAAGAGCCACTTGCAGATGTAATGGATGAAGCGCCATACAAGGTACCTTGATTGTCTATGGCTTTGCCTATATCTAAAGTAAGTGTTCCCTCAGATAGTGCAGTAAAGTCTTTGTCTACACCTGCGGCTACTACGGCACGGTTATGTAAGTTCTCTGCGCTAATGGTTAAGGTTTGTTTTGCACCTGTATTGCCATGTATGTTTACATTTTTATTGGCATCAAGTGTTAGGGTAGAAGCATGAAGACCTTTATTGATTGTAATACTAGCACTGTGACTTTGAATACGTGTATTGTTACGTACTTCAGCCTTACCAATGATGATTTGACCATCTGCATTTATTTCTAGTCTATCTTGTGCAAGTATCTCTATAGGAAGATTTACCCCTACGCCTTTTTGTGTCCCTCTAAGTGAGATAGCATTGGCATAAATACCCCCAAGTGCAGTGGAGTCTATACTAAACTCTGGTCTACTTTTATCATCACTGTCTCTACTTGTCACTTGTCCGTTAGCATCTATAGTATTTGCGCCTGTGACGACATCAACATCATTGGCATAAAGTTTGGCATTA
>Ga0310122_10003043_pt1 | contig 10665 bp, 1 predicted proteins | sample CB6_Bottom_1051__FD_203503 | JGI IMG/M metagenome (GOLD analysis project Ga0310122, IMG submission 203503) | Marine microbial communities from Western Arctic Ocean, Canada - CB6_Bottom_1051 | ecosystem: Environmental > Aquatic > Marine > Oceanic | place: Canada: Western Arctic Ocean | collected...
TAAAAAAGAACAGTTGTTTCCATATTTACTTCTTGCTTTTTCATCTGCGTCCGATAGAAAAGGTTATATGTGGTCAGTTAATAAAAAACGTTTTTTTGTAAATGGTCTTGGTAATATAAATTGTAAGATTCACGAGGAGGATGCCGATCCATTATTACAGTTTATTTGTCATAGATCTATTCCAACGGCTGGATGGATTAAAATTAAAGGAAAATTAGTAGAAGATTCAGAAAAAATTACTTTGTGTGATAAAGAATACATTGTTAGATGGAAAAATATAAAATACGAAGGAGGCGATGATATTCCAAGACCATTAATATTATCCATGGATATTGAAGTAAATTCCACAAATCCAAGTAGAATGCCAAATGCTCAAATTCCGGGAGATAAAGTTTTTCAGATATCGTGTATTCTTAAACGAGAAGGTGATAAAGACATGAGAAAATTTATTTTATCTCTTGGTAATCCTGATCAAAAAATCACCGGAAAAGATGTTGAGATTATATCCTACAATACAGAAGCTGATTTACTTATCGGATATGCGGATTTTTTACAACAATATAAACCTAATATTGTAACTGGTTATAATATTTTAGGATTTGACATGGAATATATGATTGAAAGAGCAAAACTTAACTTAGTCATTGACCAATTTCACCAGCTGGGATTTACTGAATTCATAGCAGCACGAGAAAAACAAATTAAATGGTCATCTGCTGCTTACAAAGTACAGCATTTTAAATTTCTTAACGCAGAAGGAATGCTTCATGTGGATTTGCTACCGTTGATAAAAAGAGATTACAAGTTTAATAATTATAAACTTAAAACTGTGTCTGAATTTTTCATTGGAAAAACAAAAGATCCTTTGGATGTTGCCGGTATTTTTAAATGTTACAGAATTGGTATGAAAGGAGGAGAGGAAGGAAGTAAAGCACTTGGAGTGTGTGCGAAATATTGTGTTCAAGATAGTGTATTGGTTGTGGAGATTTTTGATATTTTACAAACATGGATTGGTTTATGTGAAATGGCAAAAGTATGTAATGTATCTATTTTTGATTTGTATACAAAAGGACAACAAATTAAAGTATACTCACAGGTATACAAAAAATGCATGTACGACAATCGTATTGTTGAAAAAGACGGATACGCGTCAAGCGCTGATGAATGTTTTACAGGAGCATACGTTTTTGAACCAAAACCCGGAATTTACGATAAGGTTGTACCTTTCGATTTTTCATCTCTGTACCCAACTATAATTATTGCCTACAATGTTGATTATTCAACATTTGTAAGAGACGATCAGGATATTCCAGATAGTTCTTGTAATATTATCGAGTGGAGTGATCATCAGAATTGTGAACATGATATAACATCCAAAGGTAAAACAAAGAAAGGCAATGTTGTATGTATAAAACGAAGATATAGATTTCTAAAATCTCCTATAGGTGTTCTACCGTCGTTATTGCAAAATTTACTAGATGCTAGAACAAATACAAAAAGAGAAATGAAAGAGTATAAAAAACAACTAAAAGATATACCGAAAGAGACATCTGAATATTTAAGAATCGATAAAATAATAACAGTTTTAAATAAACGACAATTGTCTTACAAGATTAGTTGTAATTCTGTTTACGGTTCTATGGGTGTCCATAGAGGATATTTACCATTTTTACCAGGGGCTATGTGTACTACCGCGTGGGGTAGAGAAAATATTCAACTAGCAGCAAAGCGTTTACAAAATAAACATCATGGAGATTTAGTGTACGGGGATACCGATTCTTGCTACATTCACTTTCCACAGTTCGACAAAGCAGATAAATTATGGGATTTCTGTTTGGAAGTAGAGGAAGATATTTCGTCTATCTTTCCACCTCCTATGCGAATGGCTTTCGAGGAGGTTATTTATTGGCAATTTTTGATACTTACTAAAAAGAGATACATGTATCTCGACTGTGGAAGAGATGGTAAGGTAGCTGAAAAAATCGGTAAGAAAGGTGTATTGTTAGCAAGAAGAGACAACAGTGCTTTTATCCGTATGATATACGAAGAAGTAGTAGAGATGATTTTTAAAAAATGTAGATGGGTAGATGTAATGAAACATGTATGCGATAGATTCAATAATCTTTGTTCTGGATTCTTTTCGCATAGAGATTTTGTTATTACTAAAGGTATCGGTGAAATATCTGAATATGCTGTTATGAGTAAAACAGTATTAAATACTGATCCAAAAAAACGCAAGAAACAAATAGATGATTATTATATAGAATGCCATGTGTGTGATTATCTTAATTTACCATCAGGATCAGATATTCCAAAATGCTCAATTCTACTCTCCTATTATGAAAATATAGAACCAACAAAATTCTCACAAGAAGAAAAAGAAACATTCAGACGTAAACTCGGAGATTGTTGTTGGTTATGTGCGATTGAAGAATGGAGAGCTAGAAAAAGGGGACTACCAGCACATATTCAATTGGCTGAAAAATTGAGAAGAAGAGGGCAAAGGGTAGATGCTGGGGAGAGATTGGAATACATAGTAACAAATATGGACAATGTAAAGGCAAAATTATGGAGAAAGTTAGAACACCCTGATTATTTCAAGAGTAGAACAACTGCGATGAATGTGGATTATCATTATTATTTAAAATTATTATCTGTACAATTGGATCAATTGATCGATGTCGCGTATTCACAAGAAAAATTCACAGCAAGTCAATTAAAAATTCGTTTATTGAAACAGGTAGCTGGTAATAAAATTAAAGAATTATTCAAACCAAATATAATAACAATATGAATAATTTTAATATTAGTATAATAATTTTCTATAATATAGATTATAGAAAATGGATTACTTTAACAAATTTTGTAGCGGACGCATCAATCGTGTAAATCAGCATTCAAACGGTGTTATATATAGTACAGTACACGATGGTAAAATCATAACAAAGCTCGATGATAAAGCTAAAACATTGGCTGAGATAAGTGACAAAGACAAAGTATAAATAATTATTCTAAGTTAGAATAATTATTTTATAATTTTTATAATGTATTTTTTATACAGCTTTTAATTTTGCTAATTCAGCTTTTAATTCTTGAATTGTATTGTCTAACTCTTCGTGCTTCTTATCTACTTGAATTAGTTTCTTATCTAACTCTTCGTGCTTCTTATCTAACTCTTGAATGGCTGCGTGATGTAGTGTAAATATTTTTTGGTAATCCAATGTATGAAAATCATCCACTTCCTTACCGTAACAAAATACATTAGCATACTGCTCTTCAAATGTAAATGTTCCATCTTCATTACACATGATTTCTTTCATAATTTCATCTTTACCGTCGGAATTGTTTGAAACATAAAATCTATATTTTGTACCACTACAATCTTTCAATGAATTTGTTGAGAAATTATGAGAAGTATCCCATGTACCGACAACTACCGTCATTACATCGGGTATTATACTTTTATTCAATGATACTGCCATTGGTAAAACTTTTTTCACTTCTTGGGCGATGAATCCAATGATTTTATCTGGACCTTTAGATTTATCTACATGTTCATAATATCTACAAGGAATATCTCTTATCATTTGAAGTGCTAATGTACCGGGTACATCAACAATATTTGTTTTAATTCTAGAGTCACTTGAAGTACGTACATGTCCCAATGTCCAAATGGATCCTGCGGTATAGATACTAACAGGGGTGGCGTAGGCAGTAGGTGTTACGAAAACCGTACCAGTGCTGTTGCCGAAAGTTGATCCACCACCACCAAACTGCCAATAATTAACTTGGCTGAGCGAATGAGAATAATTTACATGTAGAGGAGCTGATGGATTGCAGTTAATTCCTATAAACCCTCTACTATCGATAGACATCGCAGCAGGTTTAGTAACAGATCCTATATTTCCATTATCCTTTATTACAATACCGGATCCTTGAACTTCTAATTGTTTTACAATTTGTACTTTATCCTGTTTAACAATTAATTTATGCGCGTCTGTGGCTGAGCTTTCACCTTTGTTTCTAAATAATATCAAATCTGAATTAGCATTATCAATTCTGATACCCGCTACAGATGCTGCAGCATTTGAATCATACAATGATAAACTAGTTGAAACACCACCTGTAGATTTTAGTATCAATGTAGATTGATTTTTATCTGCTCCTCCAGACTCGATTGTGATTGTTTGAGAATCGAAAGATGTCTTATTTATAGATGCTGTACAAGCCGACGAAGTCGCGGCATTACCTGATGTATTTTGATCACCGGGTATATTAACACCGGGTAAATTAATATCACCACCACCATTAAAATTTACACCGCCAATCTTTCTTAACGTTTTAAGTAAATGCGCACTCTGTGCATTCCCGGTTGTATCTTGATTACCGTATACATTAACACCGGGTAAATCAATATCAGTACTTCCATCAAAGGGTTCACCGCCAATCTTTCTTGACGTTTTAAGTATCGTTGCATTGGAAGCATTCCCAGTACAAGTAGTCGAAGTCGTGGCATTCCCAGTTACATCACCAGTTACATTACCTGTTACATTACCATCAAGAGAATCAACTTTAAGAGATTTATGTGATATTCCTGTATTTGTCCAATCAGAAATAACACCTGTTGTTATGTCGGTAACAGCCCCTATAGTATATGTAGTACCAAAATAGTCAAAGTTTATGCCACCTATTCCATAACCATTGATACCTGCTGAAGGAGAAGTAAGACCATCGTGGGTAAAATTATCCCAATAATGTTTTATTTTAGTTGTATCAAAAGTACCTGTTGCGAAAGCTCTTGCTTTTTCTATATTAATATACAAATATCCTTTATATTCAGTTATTAGTAATTGTACCATTTTAAAAAATGTACCATCAAAATAATATAAAATCCATGAATTTGAATCGTAAATTATGCCACCCTGATAATCTGCATTGAAATTAGATGTGTTGGCACCAACAGTTGGATTGGCGTCAGTGAATAATATTGTTAATTGATTTGTAAGATGATTATTAGATAACGTATTATTTGTTGACACCACTGTAGCACTCTGCGCATTCCCGGTTGTATCTTGATTCCAAACAAGGGGAGTCCCTGTTAAATTTATATAAGCAACACCGGAAGCAGTCGCGGCATTACCCGTACAAGTCGTCGAAGTGTCGGCGTTACCCTCTAACGCTCCCTTAAATATTGCTGCTTTTACATTACCATCTATTACTAATTTTTCAGAATGTGTTTCATTAACACCCCACGATGTTCCTATACCAACCGATGTCGCATTCCCTGCGGTTTTATTGTACAATTGTAAAGTATTTGTCAAAACCGATTGGTTGGGGTAATTATTTGTTTTAAAGTTAATGACTGTTCCATTAGAGCCAGTGTTCAAAGATGTGTACATACCCACAGTCGATGCATCTATCATCTTTAACAAATCAGTATTTGTACCCCCATTAAGTACAATAGAACCAGTAGTTACCTTATTAGCGCTACCACCATTTACATCACCTGTTACATTACCTGTTACATCACCTGTTACATCACCAGTTACATTACCAGTTATAGTACCTGTAACATCCAACGTACCAGGTATTTTTACCGATGTCGCATTCATTTTATTTATCAATTGTAAAGTATTTGTCCAAGTCATGTTGTTGGGGAAATTATTTGTTTTAAAGTTAACGAAAGAGGATGTAGAGTCAGCGTTCAAAGATGTCTGCATACCCACATTCGAGCCAGAATCCTCTATCATATTTAATAAAACAGTATCTACAGCCCCCTTAAGTTCAATACCACCATTAACTTGTAATTTTGCACTATCTTCATGAGGTACTTTTCCTATACCAACCCTGCCATTGTCACTAAGACATAATAAATTTGCGCAAGTCAAATTTTTACCACCTGCATTTCTTACATCATTCGAACTATCATTGTAATTTTGAAATTTTAATATATTATCGAGATTATTAAAAATTCTCCAATTATGGTCGCTTGTGGATCTAATGATTGAAATACCACCATTATCAGGTGATTTTATACATAATTCTGTATAAGGTGCAATAACACCTATTCCAACTCTTCCATCGTCAGTAATACACATACGTTCGACGTTATTACAACCTAACCTCAAACGTCCCGTCTTTGTGGATGAAATACCACCATATCCAACATATGTCCCGGCGGATCCGCTTTGATGGGATACTTTTATTCCAAAATCATTACCCGAACCAAATACTTGATTAGATATAGTATCTAAACCACATATCAATTTTTTTACTATTTTACCACCCGATTTAATGAGTACCCCGGCATTTGAAACTATCTTGTATGTATGAATTTTATTCGTACCAGGAGCACCTGCTGCAATAATTGAACCATCTCTGCTCATAGATATCGAACTTCCTAAATCAGAAATTGCTGTAGATTCGGTTAAAGTTGAATCACCGTCAACTTCTGTCCACACACCGCCTACATATTTATAAACTTTAATACTTGGTTTCCCAGATGCGTATGGTGCTCCAAAAGCTACTGTTAAACCATCGCTGCTTAGAGATACAGAATGTCCTGCATTTTCACCTGGCAAAATTCCTTCTATAGAATTTCCTATCTTTGTAAATGCGTTATTTTTAATCGAATACACATCAACTTTTCCATTACCTGCTATTCCCGAAGTAGTACTTTTTGGAGAACCAACAGCTATTGTAGACCCATCACTGCTTAGAGATACGGAATATCCAGTTTTCGCTTCTGCAACAGGACCTAATTGCCATCCGTCTATGTTTACCCACTCATCGTTTACATATGAAAATACAGCAAAAGCTCCTGCATTAGCTCCGTTAGCATTATCTCTAGATGCACCAACAGCTACTGTTAAACCATCGCTGCTTAGAGATACAGAACTCCCTGTATAACTTATAACGTAAAGTCCCGATATAGTACTGCCTTTCTGGTTCCACACACCGTTTTCATAATTATACACAACTAGTTCTCCTTTTGTACCTGATTCTCCTTCCTGCGCCCCAATTGCTACTGTCATTCCATCGTCGCTAAGAGACACAGAACTTCCAAAATAGCTTTCGGCAATCGTACCTGCAATAACAGTTCCAAGAATATTCCATGCTGTTCCATTAAATTTATATACTTTGACAGCCCCATTATTAGTAAGTTGATCTGAATCAGAATAAAATATTCCAACCGCTAATACTGTCCCATCACCGTTTAATGACACGGAGAAACCAAGCTGGTCGCCGATACTTCCTCCGTGAATATTCAATCCAATCTGTCCCCAAACATAGTTTTTATATTCGTACACTTGAACACGTCCTTGCTTATTACTGGTATCAGAAGCTTCGCTGTAACCAACAGCCATTACTAAACCATTACCACTTAGAGATAATGGACATCCAGAATTACTAGAAGTTTCTGCGCTGAGGTCCACGCTATCCAAAAGATTTTCAAATTTTAGATCTCCCACTTTTGAATCAGATATAATCTGGATAGCATCTATTGTTCGAGTTTCCAATACACTGCCCGTAGCCGAATTCCCATTTAAATTCCCAGTTACATTCCCAATAAATTTTGTTGCTTTTACATTACCATTAACTTCTAACTTTTCTGTCGGGGTGGTTGTCCCTATACCAACCGATGTCGTCCCCGATTTATTGTACAAAGTTAAATTATCTATATAACTTGAAGGGTAATTAGTTGTAACATAAGTATCATACCAACTTGTTTGAAATGTAAGTTGGGTAACTGTACCACTTGTGGCTAATTTTGTTCCCATACCACATCCAACCGTATCGATTATCTGTAAATGTTTTTTATCAGCACCAGCTTCGATTTTAACACCAATATCTGTTTGTAATAAACCACATGTTATTCCTGCGTTTTCTACTAATATATTATTATTTTCTAGAACTTTATTTTCATATATTCTTGCGGTACCGCTCCCCCCGGCGGCCTTAGGCTCACCTACTGCGTAAAATTTACCATCGCCGGATAAAGATACAGAAAAACCAGACTGTGAATCTATACCACCAACTTGATCGGTGGTTAATTTATGCCAGACATCGTTTATATTTGTATACATACTCACAGTTCCAGCATCTGTACCAGTTTTAGGAGCACCCACTACTAATGTTTTTCCGTCATCGCTAAGAGACACAGATGCTCCAAATTCATCACCCGCGGCTGCTCCTTTTATTGTATCTCCTACTTGAGCCCACGCAGTGCTATTACCAGTATATTTGTAAACTTCTACTTTTCCTGAATCTGTACCATTTACATCAGATAAAGGTGCACCGACTGCTATTATTAAACCATCTTTACTGGACGATAATCCAAATCCTAATTGATCGGAACTAGATCCACGTAAAGGAAGTCCGTATGTGATCCAAGCGGTTGTGCCAATGTCGTATTTGTATGTTTGGACAATAGGGCTAACAGTGTATGGACCAGAAGCTGTGACAATAGACCCATCACCGTTTAATGACATTCTACTACCGAAATAGTTTACATCTGATAAATTGGTAATTGTGCCAAAAACTTCAAATTTGCTAGTATTGTAGTCGTATTTATACACCGTAATTTTCCCGCGATAGTCACCTGCCGATGTGGTGATATGACTACTACTTATAGCTGAGAATAAATCAGCACTGTTCTGATTTGTAGGTAATGGTGCGTCACTTAATGATACGGCAACTCCAAAATTGTCCTTGCTATCATTATCAATTCTTTTAAACCTAGACCATACACCAGCATCTTTTTTGTAATATTCAACGACCCCTTGTCGTAATCTCGCATTTTCAATCCCTACACCTCCAACAATCATAACAGATCCATCTCTATTAAAATCTACAGAAGCTCCTAAACGTCTTAGAAAATAGATCCCTTCAAATTTCTTTACAAAATTCCATGTATTGTAAAATCCTTTTTCATAAATTTTAATGTAACCAGCGTTGGTCTGACCGGCCACATTTGCGTAAGGAGAACTAACAGCCATTGTTGAACCATCTTTACTAAGAGTAACAGTATATCCAGTTTGTTCAGTTTTAGTACTATCACCACTTATCAGAAACATTTGTTTCGTTTTATATGTTTTTATTTGTTGTTCCACTCCATCACCCTTTAATATTCCTGATAATTTAATGTTGCCATCAACTTTAAGAGATTTATGTGATATTCCTGTATTTGTCCAATCAGAAATAACACCTGTTGTTATGTCGGTAATACCTATTGTTATGTCGGTAACATCTCCTGATACAGTATATGTAGTACCAAAATATAAAAAATCCATGGTGGTTATTCCATAACCACCAGTTGAAGGAAAAGTGTTTCCATCTGTACTATTATTATCCCAATATTCTTTTACTTTAGTTGCATCATAACTTTCGGTGGTCCAAAATTTTGCTTCTTCTACATTAATATATAAATTTCCTTTATATTCAGTTATTAGTAATCGTATCATTTTAAGATGTTTGTTTCCTGAATCACCGGATGTGTCATGATAATATAAAATCCATGAATTTGAATCGTAAATTATCGAACCATGATATTTAACTGTGAAATTACCCCCACCAGTAGCTGATGATATTGTTAATTGATTTGTAAGATGATTATTAGATAACGTATTATTTGTTGACACCACTGTAGCACTCTGCGCATTCCCGGTGGCATTACCCTCTAACGCTCCAATAAATTTTGTTGCTGATATATTACCTTCTACTTGTAATTTTTCACCACCAGCTTCTGTAGCTATTGTAGAAGGTTCTTTTCCTATACCAACCCTGCCATCGTCATTAAGACATAATACGTTTGTACAATTATTTCTTTTAGTAGTCGTATTACCATTGTAAGCTTGAAATTTTAACATATTTTGAGCACTATTAAAAATTCTCCAATTATAATTATCAACATTGTTTCTAAGGATTGAAATACCACCATTATCAGATCCTTTTACGCATAATTCTGTATAAGGTTCACTAATACCTATTCCAACACGTGCCTTACCTTCCTTATTGTACAATGATAAATTTGTCACAGGGGTTGACGAGGTACCAGTTGTTGCAAAAGTATCGTACCAGTTTGTTTGAAGATCGATGAGAGTAAAGAGAGAATGTGTTTGTGTCTTTACTTGTAAACCACAAACGTTGACATCTTGTAAAACTAACGGTATATTATTGTCAGTAGTCAAACCAAGTTCTAGTGTATTTGTTAATTTCATACCGTTAACAGTTGAATTACCTACCGTAATTGGTTGAACTGTTATAAGAGCTAATTTATCAGTATTTGATGATGATAAAGATGTGGTAGATACAGCTTGTTTTACAAATGCTGTTGTAGCAATTTGTGTACTATCTGTATTAGCTGCAGCTGTAGCTGCTTTAGGTACCCCAGTAAACGTAGGATCCTTCGAAGGCGCTTTCAGAGCTAAAGCTGTCGCGGCAGCTGTAGAAATAGGTTTATTTGCATCAGATGTATTATCCACATTTCCCAATCCAACATGTGTTTTAGTAACCCCGTCAACCACCCCAGTAAACACAGGATCCTTCGAAGGCGCTTTCAGACCTAAAGCTGTCGTTGTAGCTGTAGAAATAGGTTTATTTGCATCAGATGTATTATCCACATTTCCCAATCCAACATGTGTTTTAGTAACCCCGTCAACCACC
>Ga0310122_10003044_pt1 | contig 10664 bp, 8 predicted proteins | sample CB6_Bottom_1051__FD_203503 | JGI IMG/M metagenome (GOLD analysis project Ga0310122, IMG submission 203503) | Marine microbial communities from Western Arctic Ocean, Canada - CB6_Bottom_1051 | ecosystem: Environmental > Aquatic > Marine > Oceanic | place: Canada: Western Arctic Ocean | collected...
ACGAGGGAAAGGACTTTGCAATTAGGCTCGCTGAATCCGGAGTCGAAGTCACATTCGCTGTCGATGCCGCTGTCGGAGCGATCGTATCGGAGGTCGACATCGTGCTCTTGGGTGCTGACTCTATCGGTGATCTCGGTGTGGTTAACAAGATAGGGTCCGCGGCACTAGTTACAGCAGCAACCCGCCTAGACGTTCCGGTAGTCATTCTTGCTGATGAGACAAAAATTCTCCCTACAGGCTTTCGCCAGTTCCTGGCTGACGATCGCCCTACCGGGGACGTGTGGGTGGAACCACCGGCAGGCATAAGAATTTGGAATCGCTATTTTGAGCCGGTGCCACTGTTCGAGATCTCTAACTTTGTGACAGAGTCGGCCATATTGCCTCCAGCTGAGATGGATACAATGCGTGCATCCCTCAACTGGCCAAAATCGCTCATGAAATTGATTGATGGTGCCCGCGGCCGGGAGCTTCCAGAAACCCTTGATTAACCTGTTTCCCAAACAAACACTGGATAACTTCAAGCCCACTCTAACTAAACTACTCATGGCCAGTCGTCGTTTAACGCTGGAACCTCTAACCGAACTGGGGCAAAGACGGTGAAGCGATGCACCTCAGAAAACGGCCTCACGGGTGGCGCAGACGTAAGTGCACACGCATGCTGGTTACCGACTTGCCACAGGATATCCCACCAAGAAGCTTCGCCGAAATTTGAAGATCACTATGATCTATGAAGACACTGCTAATATTCAGCGACAACCTATTGCTAAGGCGCTCGTAAAATGAGCTATCAAATGGCCGTATTCGGTTTCTGGGAGGCGGCCCTTTTACTCGGGCTCCTCATGATCCTCTTCGGTGCCAAGAAGCTTCCCATGTTGGCACGAGGGCTCGGCTCGGGAATCCGCAACTTCAAAGGAGAGCTGAAGGCACCTGCGGAAGAACCGGAGGATGGGGAAGAGTAGAGTAGCCACCAGCAACCCCGGCTGACGGCTGCCGTGAGTCACGACCTGCTTTCTCGTATTATTATCGTTCTTGATCACCCGAAGAACGTGGTAAATATCGCCGGGGTCACCCGAGTAATGCAGAACTTCGGACTCAAGACACTCCGCTTGGTGAACCCCGAAGAATTCAACGCTTATCGCATCGAAGGAATCGCTCACCGTAGCACCAACCTCGTCAACGCGACGACAATACACACTACATTGCAAGACGCTGTAGGTGACGCCTCTTTCATTTTGGGCACAACCGGACGGCCAAGAACTGCTGGGCGCACCTACATTAGGCCACGTGAGGCAGGAACACTCCTGGCCGAGCGAGCGGCGACAGGCAAGGTGGTGATCATTCTCGGTCGTGAGGACCGAGGCCTCACCAACGAGGCTCTGGATCTTTGCCACGCCGTAATGATCATCCCGACAGACTCAGAACACCCAAGTCTTAACCTGGCCCAAGCCTGCCTGGTGGCTGCATACGAGATCTTCCTCGCTGTAGACGGTGGCGAAGACACGCTGCCCCCAGGCCGCCGCGCAAGCCGACCTCCAACGCAAGCGGAGCTCGAGGAGACCTATGCCGCTATAGAAAAAGGGTTGCATAGGATCGAGTTCTTCAAGGCCCGAAAGCCTTCAGCAGTATTGCGTACGATTCGCACAATCGTGTCACGTGCAACACCCGACCTAAGAGAAGCTCGGCTCCTCGCGGCAATCGGCTACGAAATCGATCACTACATCAACCGCAACGAACTGCTTCAAGCGGATCTTCAGGCCCTGACCCTCACTGATCCACTAACGGGGTTACCGAACCGGCGTCACCTGGAGGTCTACTTGGAGAGAGAAATTGAGGCGGCTCAGCGAGGTCGTAAGCTTGTGCTCGCGATGTTCGACCTGGACAATTTTAAGGGTTGTAACGACACATTCGGCCACGTAGTCGGGGATAAGGTTCTAATGACACTGGGTCAAATCCTCAATGCGGAAAACCGAGCGATGAATATCGTAGCTCGGTATGGGGGTGACGAATTCGTTGCAGTGCTCTCGGAGACAGACATAACCGGCGCAGAGCTTTACGTGCAACGTGTGACGGAAAGAATGGCTAGCAACACTCAATTACTTGAATACGGCATCACCGTGAGCGTCGGCCTAGCAGAATTCGACCAAACATCGGCAGCTTCGATGGAGAGCCTCATCCAGGCTGCCGATATGGACATGTACTCAGCGAAAGAAGCAAGCCGCCCATAGTCCAGAGACGATCCCTTAAATGTGGCATCCTGGAAAGCATTCGACACCTCAACCCTCGATTCGGGTGAACGATAGACTAGATAGGACTGAGATTCGTGAGTTGCTGGATTTTGCGATCGAATTAGCGCATGAGGCAGGCGCACTCACACTGGGGTACTTCGGCAGCATCGTCCATTACGACGCAAAGGCAGACGGTTCTCCAGTGACCGTCGCTGATCGCAAGTCCGAGGAACTGATTCGACGGAAGATAGAAAAGCGATTCCCAAATGATTCGATCCTCGGGGAGGAGTTCGGTGAATCCAATGAGGGTGCCCGGATCCGGTGGATTCTCGATCCAATAGATGCCACTCGGTCGTTTACTAGAGGGGTGCCCCTGTTCGGGGTCTTGATAGGTATAGAGGTGGAAGGTGAGAGTGCAGTCGGCGTCGCTCATTTCCCAGCACTCAAGGAAACGGTGGCAGCCAGCGTAGACCACGGTTGCATGTGGAACGGCAACCCATGCTGGGTGTCGTCCGTCAGCTCACTTTCGGAAGCCGTTGTTTGCACGACCGACGTTGAGAGGATCCTGGCCCGTCCTGAAGGAATCGGATGGAGACGGCTACAGCAGCGTGCGGCTTTCTCCCGCACATGGGGGGACTGCTACGGACATGCTCTGGTCGCGACAGGAAGAATAGAGGCGCAAGTAGATCCGGTTATGGCACCCTGGGATGCTGGACCTTTTCTGACGATCGTGACGGAAGCCGGTGGCCGCTTCACGACGCTCGAAGGACAATCAACTGTGCACGGAGGCTCGGGTATCAGTTCAAACGGAATCCTCCATGAAGAGGTTCTTCGCGAACTGGTGGGCTAAGAAAACGACTCAATCGTTTTCCTTAAAGGTACGAACCAGCCCCCCGACACTCCCTGGACTTCACAGCTACAGGTTGCTACTCGGTAGCAAAGCCCGCGGGTATTTCAGCTTCTCTAGTCTCAGGATCCACCATTGGCTGCCATACTTGGATTGCTGGAAAGGTTGTGAGAAACCACCTCACCGACCCCAGATACAAACCCAGGAACATCAGCCCTATGAGGGGCTGCCAGATCGTGAAGACCGGATCTCCTTCGTGGTGCAGCGACGGAGCAAGCATCACATAGCGCTCAAGCCACATCCCGACAAGGATGACTGATGTGAAGAAGGCTAGCAGCACCGGCTTTGTCTTGGACTTCCTACCAATCAGCCCCGCAAAGGGGATCACAAAGCATAGGAGAATGACTAGTCCTGATAGGCCACCCCAAACCTCATCGGAGCGTCTCACAATCCATGCCTGCTCCCACGGGAGCTTACCGTACCAGATGACTATGTACTGGCTGAAGAACAGGTAGGTCCAGAAGACACAGAACGCGAAAGCCAACTTCCCAATGTCGTGGCGCTGTTGTAGACCGATGTGCCTGTGGAAATACTCGTGTTGCGTCCTGAGGTACATACTCCAGAGTGCTGTTGCAGCAATACCTGCCCAGAACGCACCCATGAAAAACCACGGACCGAGCATCGTGCTGAACCAGTGCGGTTCCAGCGACATGATCCAGTCGTAGCTCAACATCGTCATGACTACGGCGTACATGATCACGAACACTGGGGCAATCGTAGTCATCCGCTTGTAGCTGCGGACCTGCTCCTTCTCCTGACCCATCCAGCCCCGTGTGAGTCGAGCTCGCCACGCCTCTTCGCTCTTGCCTCCGGCTTCCGTTCGTTGGTCGGTGAGTCCCATATCGGGGCGTAGAGCGAGATACACGAAATACAACGCCACCCCGAAGAGGGCAGCGAGTCCGAGAATGTTTCTCGCAATCAAGAACGGCATATTCAGGTACGCTGACTTGTTTTGGACGACAGGATCGCTCGCCATCATCTCGATCCACGGGAAGTAGCTCTCGCCAAGACTCAGCATAGGTAGCACGAGCAAGAAAGAGAGTGGCAGGAACGCGACGAAAGACTGGTTAACACGACGCATGGACCAGTTCCATTTCGCTTTCGTGATCCACGTTGCGACCGCGAGCAGAAGACCACCCATGGACACGCTCGTGAAGTACAGCCAGTTCGTGATGTAGCTGATCCACGCCGCTTGAGGATCCTGTCTCCATCTCATGTAGAACGACACGACTCCGACCACTATGAACGCAAGAATCAAAAGATTGGCCTTCCGTGAACGCGGAAGGTAGCGCACGGAAACTTCAGCGGGCACGTGAATATGGGCCATCTTATTCCCCCGCCGGAGGGCCGCCGCCGGACGTGTCGCTCCCTGGTGTATTCCCCGCTTGCAGTTGGAGTTCCCTCACATAGTTCACGATGCTCCAGCGATCGAAGTGCGTGATTAGACTGCCGTACTCTGGCATCAGACCACGCCCGACACGGATCATCGCGTAAAGGTACTGGTCGCTGTATGCCGCAACCTGAGCACCCGAGAGATTGTAAGCTGGGAGCGTTGAATGCTTGTCAGCGATGTATGCGTTTGCACCAACACCATCCTCCCCATGGCACACTGCGCAGAACCTCATATACAGTTCCTCACCTCTCTCCATCGACCGAGGGTCGGTCCGATCAAGTGGATTCGTGAGGCCCTGCACAACCAGTGCACCGACACCGGGAACACCTAGATCCGCCTGGGTGAACCGTGGTACGTCAGCCCCCTCGGGCTGTCCGACGTTCACGACGCCGAATTCCAGAGGATAGTTCCCCGAAGCAAAAGAGATGGAGTTCTCGGGTGGGGGGCGGGTGTTCTCGTATGGATCGAAAGAACGCTGGTCACGCATTGACCGTCCGAAGATCAGCACCATAACGTCGTCGACCGGTTTACAGCCGCTTAACGCAACAATCGCCAACATGGCAACGAGTGCACGCGGCATGCTTGAGCTAGTCATCGGCCTCACCCTCTCTGAGTTCGATGGGCTCCTGCTCGTTCATGATCCGCCGTGCTTCTTCTAGGCGCTGGTGGCTCCCTTCAACATACACCCCGTAGCGACCAGAGCTGAACTCCGGATCGTATACCACCGTCGGCTTGATTGACGGGAGGCGACTGAGAACGAAGAGCCCGATGATCGTGCCAAGTGCACCAAATAGTATGGTCAATTCAAATGCAATGATGATGTACGCGGGGATAGACACTATCGGCTTGCCACCCACAACCAGAGGCCAGTCGATCGATGTCCAGATAGTTAATGCGAACCCCGTAGCCGCGCCGGTCAGCCCGCCAACAAGTGTCCACACGCGCACAGGGCTCTGGTCATAACCGAGTGCGTCTTCGATGTGATGCTCCGGATATGGAGTGTAAGCCCTTACCGTCTCAAATCCGGCCTTTTTGAGTCCCTTGATCGTGTCGACCGTGGAATCAAGATATTCGTATGAGGCGAGCAGGCCTCCAGCATTTTCCATCAGTAGGCCTCCTTCGCCTGCCTTCGCCTCGGCGCAGGAAGGACTTCCTTTAGCTCAGCGATCGCGATGGGAGGGATGAGTCTGGTGAAAAGGAGGAACCAGAAGCCGAACCAACAGAAGCTCCCCACGAGAATCGCCATTTCTGTCAACGAAGGGCGATAAATGCCCCACGCAAAAGGTTCATACTCGTGGTGCAGTGAGGTGACAACGATCACATAGCGCTCGAACCACATCCCGATGTTAATGAAGATCGCGATCACAAAGAGCGCGGGGATCGAGTGCCGGATACGTCTGAACCAGAGCATAATCGGCACCAACCCATTGCACGTCAGCATCGTCCATGACGCCCACCAGTAGTCACCGAAGAGGCGGTTCCAGAATGCCGTCCTCTCGATCTCCTCACCGCTATACCAAGCCAAGAAGAACTCACACACGTAGGCGTAGAGCACGATCAGCGAAGTGAATAAGCATAACTTGGCCATCGCATCGAAATGCTTCGTCGTAAGGTACGCCTCAAGACCGAAAATCTTCCTCATCGGCACAACGAGAGTGATGACCATCGCTACTCCCGAGAAGATGGCACCGGCGACGAAGTAGGGAGCAAAAATCGTCGAGTGCCAGCCTGGCACAATCGTCATCGCGAAGTCCCAGGACACGACCGAATGCACTGAGAGCACTAGGGGTGTAGCGAGCGCCGCGAGGAAAATGTACGCCTTCCCGAAGTGGTGCCACTGAGAGTCGGTGCCCCGCCATCCGAGCGAAATAACCTGATAGAATTTCTTCCTCAGACCCGTTGCACGGTCGCGAGCCGCAGCAATGTCGGGAACTGCACCCAGGTAAAAGAACGTCGCGGACACCGTGAAGTACGTAGTAATGGCAAAGACGTCCCAAACGAGCGGTGATTTAAAGTTAGGCCAAAGGAAACGCGAGTTCGGATAGGGAATAAGCCAGTATGCGTGCCAGAGTCGTCCGACATGGATGAGTGGAAATAGGCCCGCAGTCATGACCGCGAAGACTGTCATCGCCTCGGCGGCACGATAAATCGATTGGCGCCATGGTGACCGGAACAAAAAGAGGATCGCCGAAATCAGCGTGCCCGAGTGAGCGATACCAACCCAGAACACGAATGTTGTGATATAGACGCCCCACCCAACCGGTGAGTTGAGACCGCTCACGCCGATACCCTTGTAGAGCTGCCAACCCCAGGCTCCAAAGAAGAGTACCACGCCGGAAGCAGCAACCGCGAGAAGAGCCCACCAGCCCTTACCAGGCGTTTCAAGAGCTCGAAGAACGTCACGATTTACTTCGTCGTACGTCTGAACGTCGGGGTGTGGGACCGCCCCGCGAGCCATCCGCCTGTTAGTCTCTACATCCACTACTCATGCACCCCAGCAGCCACCTCGTGGAACGTGACTTTCTTGAGGTAGTTCACAGCGGGCTGAGTGTTTAGGTCCTCCAAAACCCGGTAGGTCCGCTCACTCGACGAAATCTGTGAGACTCGAGTACTAGGGTCTCGGATATTGCCGAAAACGATTGCTTCGGCTGGACAACTCTGTTCACAGGCCGGAACAACCTCGTGATCACGAACTTCTCTACCGCCTTCGAGTGCCGCTCGGTTCTCTACCTCACGGATCCTCTGCACGCAGAAACTGCATTTCTCCATGACACCGTTGTCGCGGACAGTAACGTCAGGATTCCACTGCCAGTTCAAGGGCTCGGGTATCTCGTCAGTGTACCGATACCAGTTAAAAACCCTGACTTTGTAGGGGCAGTTGTTCGCACAGTAGCGGGTACCAACACAGCGGTTGTAGACCTGAGCGTTCAAGCCTTCGGGCGTGTGGTAGGTCGCGAAGACCGGGCAAACTGTCTCACAAGGAGCGTTCCCGCAGTGCTGGCAGATCATAGGCAAGAAACGCACGTCCAGATCCCCGGCCTGGGTTGCGTCGACCTGTTCGTAGAAGCGTTCGATACGAACCCAGTTCATATCCCGGCCCATGAGAATCTGAGCCTCTCCGACCCAGGGCACATTGTTCTCGGCCTGACAAGCGGTTACGCAAGCGCTACATCCCGTGCACTTGTCCAGGTCAATGGCCATCGCCCAACGCGGACCCTCGTGCGCGTCTGCATAGATACCATGGCGTGACCCTTCGAGTGGAAAAGCGGTTGGAGCTCCCTCCTCGGCAGGAACAGGAACAAACCCGCCGACCCCCTGGAGCTCCTTAAGCTCCCCGTGAGTATCTTCCTCATGGACATCGCCTCCAGCGCGGCCGAGGTCTGCGAGAGCGACCGCTGGAGCAATTAATCGATCGTGTTGGTCGCTCGAGCCTTCTATTGAAGCAAGTCGGCGGTGTTCACCAGTGGCTGTTACAGTTACAGAAGTCGCAGTCGTCACCAGGACGCCGGATGGTTGCTCGGAAGCCGACGGAATCAGTGTAAGAGCGTTGACCCCCTTGCCATCCGCGTAGCGGCCCATCGCCGTGTGTCCACCACCCATCGCCAAAGCCACCACGTCCTCTCTAATCCCCGGGTAGAGCCAGACCGGCACTTCCAGTGACCCGTGTGGCGACCTCACGGTGACGATGTCACCCTCACTGATTCCTCGTGTTTCAGCAGTGTCTGGGTTCATCTCCAGCCAAGAGTGCCAAACAATCTTTGAGACCGGGTCTGGTAGTTCTTGTAACCAAGGACTATTCGAAAACTCACCTGCCCCAAAACGAGGAGACGGATAGACAAGAAGAGTCAGGTCGCCTGGTGCGTCTAAGGTCGGGACGTCGAAGCTAAGTGCGACGTCTGGAGGCTGCAGCTCTAGGGCATCGGACCCCTCGCGCCTAGTATCTGCCACCCCGATCCGCAGGAGTTGCCGCCAAGCATCCTCGAAGTCGCCATCCACCTCATCGTATGTGGATTGGTGGCGTCCACGCAGGTATTCGTAGAACGTTGCTCCGACAGCCTCACCGCTAAGTCTGTTAGCTACAGCGAGAAGTACATCTCCCGTTTGCTTCGACCCCATTGCGTCCGAGATCAGTTCACCGATCTCATCAAAGTGCGGTACAGGCTGCATAACCGGCTGCTGGATTGACGTTACCCCGGCTAGTGGGCTGGAATCGCCCCAAGCTTCCAGGAAGTGTCTATCCGGCAGGATGAGATCAGCCATCTCTGAGGTCTCGTCCTCCGCAGAGGCGAAAGAGACCTTGAACGGAACTTGAGCGAAGGCTTCAGTGAAACCACTCTGAGGAGGCATTGAGTAAGCCGGGTTCGCACCGTGAATCATCACGACTTCTACCTGCCCTGAGCCCATGGCACTGATGGCGGCTTCCATGTCAGCGTAAGAACTCGTTGCTGCATTGACAGCGGCATCGTAGAACACTGTGCGACCAACATTCCCTGCCACATGGTTTAGGATCATGACAGCGATGTTTGCTGCAGTTGCTCCACGGTGATGCGCACCCACGCCCGGGCCCAGGGCAAGGCTCGGAGCTTCTGCTGCAAAGCTTTCGGCCAACTCAAATATTGCGTCCTCGGTCACTCCTGACACCTGAGCGGCAGCTTGGGGAGTGTAGGCTTGGAGGACGTTCGAGTACGGACCCGCAGCCGCAGAGTCATCTCCAGCTATAACCGCCGCCATCGCCAGCGCTACTGGAGCTTCAGATCCGGGTCGAATCGGGATCCATTCGTCCGCGTTCAATCCGGTCAGTGACAGACGGGGCCCAAGGTAGACGAAGCGTCCCTTGGAGCCTACAGCGTCCACTGAACTCATACGAGCGAGGCCCTTATTGTGTGCTACCGGTGAAGATCCGGTTTCAATGAAGTCATTTCCAAATGAGAGCAGGTAGCGGGCGTTCTCAAGGTCATAACGCGGAAGGCCGGCCGTCCCGTAAGCAATCCGGACAGCTTCAGCCAACGGGGCATCCGAAACGGCATCATAGCCAACTCGGACCCCGCCTATGGCTTCAACGAACTCATCCACTAGTGCATCAAGGCTAGGCCCCATTCGACCACTGATAAGCATCGCTCTCGCGGTCGAGCCAAGACGGGCAGCAAGCAACGACTCCGCCTCCTCCCATGTCACCTGCTGTAATTCGCCGCCCTCCCGAATCATCGGACCGGAAAAGCGATCTGGATGATACAGGTGTTGCAGTGTCGCGTGACCCTTCGCGCAAAGACCTCCCTCTGAGACCGGATGGTTCGGGTTGCCCTCGACCTTGATTGCCCTCCCCTCCCGGGTGCGTACCCACATCCCGCACTGGGCTGAGCAACCGCCGCAAACCGTCGTGTACCAAGTGGAGACTCCGGGTGTGATATCATCCGGACCTACGACGTATGGAAGAAGGCGCTCTACCTTTTCAGTCGAGCAACCCGTGAGCGTTGCGCCAGCACCTGACACACCAAGTACCTTCAAGAAGTCCCGGCGCTTCATCCCATCTCTCATATTCTTGTTCTCAGCCATCAGTAGTGGCACACCGTGCAGTCTGTGGATGCCTGTGGTTTGCCGGTATCATCCGGTTGGCGGTGGCACTCCACACACCAACCCATATTGTCGCCACCCCATACCGGATCACGGCGGTTGAGGACCTGAACCTCCTGTACCTCGCCATGACACAGCTGGCACTCAAGGCCGGCGTTTAAGTGACGCATGTGAGGGAAGTGCACATGATCGGAAACTTTGTATATACGAACCCAGGGAATGGGTTCTCCCCTCTGAACATACCCCTGGATCTTTGCTACTTCTTCAGGAGCGTTACCCCCAGGAACGGCCTGGTGGCAACCCCAACATGTCGAGACCGGGGGTATACCTGCGTCGACTGATCGCTCTGCCGAATAGTGACAATACTGGCAGTCCATATTGTTTTGCCCAGGCTGGCTACCAGCATGCTGATCGTGGGGAAATGCGATCGGCTGACCCGACGGGTATTCCGACTCAGCTTCATTATCACCTGCGGGAACTTCCTGGGGTCCACGCTGACTGAATGCGAGAGCTGCCGTGAGTGCGAGGACGCTGGCAAGTCCGCCTATCAGCCAGTGCTTTCTCATTC
>Ga0310122_10003045_pt1 | contig 10664 bp, 9 predicted proteins | sample CB6_Bottom_1051__FD_203503 | JGI IMG/M metagenome (GOLD analysis project Ga0310122, IMG submission 203503) | Marine microbial communities from Western Arctic Ocean, Canada - CB6_Bottom_1051 | ecosystem: Environmental > Aquatic > Marine > Oceanic | place: Canada: Western Arctic Ocean | collected...
TTCGACGACGTCCCATGTCATCGTGAAGCCTCCACCGCCTCCGCCGCTGCAATCTCCCGATTCCGACTGGTCCTCGAACTCTCCGCTGACAGCCGAGACATCGCTCTCACCGCTGCCCGAATCTGTGAATCCGGGTCCGGGATCATCGTTGTCATTACAGGTTACGGCGACCTCGACTCGGGCCAGTGTCAGGCCCTCGGGATGGTCTTCGACAACTCTCGTGGAGGTGTGCTCATCGCCGTCACCGAGATTGACCTGCTCCTCGATGGTGACTACCGTCTCGTTGAAGGTGATGGTCCAGTCGCCGGTCGTGCCTGACGAGCCAGGACCGATGACGGAGTCGCCGAGCAGGGCCGGCGCCCAGGCGAAGTAGACCGGGAAGATGATGGCGAAGGCGCATGAGATGGCGAAGGTCTGCATGTTCCGCGGCTCATCCAACCACTGCCGGAACTCGTCCAACTTGCCCGTCTCTGCCACGCTGCTCCCTGCCACGCTGCTCCCTGCCACCGCCCGTTCATCAACCCCGCGATGACGCGCTGCTCGGCCATCGTTCGAGAGTCCGCCGCCTCGGCTCACCCCCGGTCGTGCGGGAGGAGGACTGTGTCGCCCGCTACGACCTCACTCCTGCTCGCTGTCGGAGTCCCCCAACGGAGGAAACAGACGCCGGTCGGCAATGGATGGCCAGGCTTCCTTGCCGGTATCGCAGCCCCAAGCGGTGAAGGCCTTGCGACTGCGCCTGTATTCGGGCAATAGGTAGCCTATCCTGCTGCGTTCCCAGAAGCCCCATCGCCATGGCGCTCGCGGCAGTTCGGCGCTCCACGCTCGCAGGAACGGCGTCCACATGCTCTCGTCTTCGACCTCTGGCACGATCCACTCGGACATCGTCAGATCGCCGGCCGAGCCAGCCACGTTGCTCCACGCCTGCATCGCGACACCGGCCAACGGGCCCGACTCGATGACGATGCCGAGGGTTCGCGCCTGCATGGCCATCGGCATGATGATCGCCATCCGGTGCACGGTCCGCTGGCCTTCGCTCCTGCGAACCCGCCAGCCGGCTCGCTTGCACGTGAGACGGAACGCGCGAACAGCATCGACCGGGCTGACACTGATCGGAATCTCATGCACCGATGCGAGAGCCATCGAGCGGCCGGTGCGCCGCGCCGCTCATGACACCTTCGCGAACCGCCCCGGTGGTCGCTCGTCCAGCTCCCCGTCGAGCCTGCCGGCCCCGTCGACCCGGCCCGAGAGAGGGGTTGCCGGAGGTCGACCTCAGCCGAACAGAGAGCCGAGGCCCTCGAAGCTGGTGTCTTCCTCTTCCTCTTCTTCTTCAGCGGGCGCCTCTTCAGCCGCAGGTGCGGCGTCTCCGCCACCTCCAGCAGCCGCCGGCGCCGCAGCGACCGGCGCTGCTATCGCAGCGCTCATCGCTTCGCCGATGTCGATGTCATCGAGTGAGGTGACCAGCGCCTTCACACGAGCGCTGTCCGCCTTCGTTCCCGCTGCCTTCAGGACAGCGGTCACTGACTTCTCATCGATCTTCTTCTCAGTCGAGTGCAGCATCATAGCCGCGTACACATACTCCATTTCATCTCACCTTCCATTTTCTTTCAACCGAAGAGGCCGCCGAGTCCTTAGAACCCCGCTTCCTCCCCTTCTTCCTCTGCCTCGTCGGTCGCCTCAGCCGCCTCTTGCGCGCCGGCATCGGAGGCCGAAGCGTCGGTCGCCGCGGCGGTCGAAACCGCTGCAGCGCCGAGCATCTCGGCCAGCTCTTCGTCGAGAGCGGAGGAATCCAGTCGGCCCGCGAGGGCCAGGGCGCGCGCGTTGGCGCGGCCGATGAAAAGAGGTGTGGTCTCGATGTTCGCTATGCCCGCCTCGACGGCGACGGCGAGCGCCTCGCCGCTCGCCTTGGCGAGCAGCGCCGGTATCGTCTGGCTGGTGAACCACCGGATGTCGCAGGCGAGGTTGAAGGCGCGTGATGCAGCGACGCCGAAGTCATCGCGCAGCCCTTCCACATCGATGTCGAGGGTGGCTGCGTCCATCAGGGCGCCATCTTCGATGACGCCGGACAGCATCAGGCCGATCTCGATCGGCTGGATGTCGAGTTTGGCCAGCATCATGCCTAGTTCGCCGTCGATCGTCTCGCCGGCTGCGATGACGGTCGTCGTCTTGGTGATCGCGACCTTGCCCCTCTCGATCTTGGCAGGGATGCCGACCGCGTTGAACTCACCGACGATGGGCCCCGGCAGGAAAGAGGTTGGTCCCTTCTCGATGACGATGTCGACAGGTGCGACATCGCCAGCCTTGGCGGCCCGACCTTGACGGGTCTTCTGCAACTCGCCGAACAACTGGAACGCGTTCAGGCTTTCGCTGTGGATGATCATCGGTTGGGTGACGCCTTCGAGCAGCACCTCGAGGTCGGCGTCCGGCAGTTCGGCCTCCTGCCATGCTCGCCGGACGAGCGTCTTCTTGGCCATCGTCATCGTCGTCTTGTCGCGCAGGTTGCTGCGCATATCGAGCATATTGGTCGCCGGCACGCCCTCGACATCGATGATGCCGATGATGCCGGGCTTCTGCAGCAGATCCTTGAGTTCGGTGACCCGATCCTGCTTCCACACGGATGCCTTCGGGATCATTCGATCACCTCGACCCTGATTGCCGGTCCCATGCTGGTCTTGACATAGAACGAACGGATGTTTCCGGCACCACGCTCCAGCTTCGAGATCACTCTGATCCAGACCGCCATCGTGTTATCGACCAGATCGGCGACGCTCTGTGAGCGGCTGCCGGCGACCGTGTGGAATGTGACCCTGTCGCGCGACCGGATGACCACCGTGTTCGACAGGCCCGCGGCCAGCCTGGCCGGGTCGATGTTGGGAGGCACCGGTCGCGGCATCTTGCCGCGCGGTCCGAGCACCTGACCGAGGTAGCGTCCGACGAGGCCCATGTGTGGGATCTCCGACAGGAAGAAGTCGTACCTCTTCGCCATCTTCCGCGCTGTGGTCTTGTCGGCACCGAGGTCCTCTATGGTGGTCGGATCGATGATCGTGATTCCACCCTGCTCCGCCTTCTGCGCCATCTCGCCCTCGGCGAACATCGCGATGCTGACCTCCTTGCCACGGCCGGACGGCAGTCGAACCTCTTCCTGGATGCGGTTGGACGGATTCTTCAGATCGATGTCACGGATCGTGAACGAGAGTTCGAGACTCTCGGTGAACTTGCGTTCCGGCGCTCCTTCGAGCGCCTTCTCGATGGCTTGCTGAATGTTCCCTTCCATTTTTTTTCACCTCCGCGGTCGACGAGGGTCACGCCCTCTCCCGCAATGCGTGAATCAACCGAGTTGCGCGTCGAACGCCCCCTCGCTGATTTTCGTCAACGCTTCCTTCGGGTGCAGACCTTCCACCCTGACCCGCATCGCGACGCAGGTGCCGATGACCTCGCGGCAGCGATTCTTCAGATTCTTGCCGGTCAGACGCTCCTTCTGCGTCTCGGCGACCTCGATGATCTGCTGTATCGAGATATCCTCCTCGCAGGCATCCCACGAGCCGTTCGACTTCTTCTTGCCCATCTTCTGGATGATGAGGTGCGGTGTCTCGTTCCTGGCCGACATCGCATCTTCACCTCCTGCTGGGATTCGCGCCGACCTGTCTCTGTTATTTAACCGGTCCGAGCCGCGCCGAGATCTCACTCGACCCGTTGCGTCACGCGCACCTGATCGCCTCGGACGGTGAGAGGGATCGGCACCATCGCTTCGAACAACTCGACCGTGACCTCTTCCTTAGATTCGGACACATGGGTCACGCGGGCGCGCTGACCCTTGAAGGCGCCGACCCTGATCTCGACGATGCAGCCCTCCTCGATGCCGGCGGTCGCCGCCTTCGGCTCGAGGTAAGGGAACACATCCTCGATCGGCACCTCGCCGCTGAGCACCTTGCGGCAGTTCTTCATCGGCGTCGTCGTCGTTCCGACCCGTCCGATGACCTTCTCGACATGGTGCTGAGCGCTCGCTTCGACGAAGATGTAGCCGCGCATCTGATGCGGGTGCAGGACCGCGAAGATCTGTCCCTGGACTTCGCGTAGCGAGCCGGTGCCAGATATCCTAGCCCGAATCTCCTTTGACACGTTCGCCTCCTGACCGATCGCAGTCTTCAGGATGTAGAGGTAACTTCCGACATCGCCGTACATGTCGCGCAGTTGTGGGATGGCGAACTCCTTCTCGTGGATCTTGCCCGGGTCGATCCATTCGTGGTTCTTGTAGATCGCACCCGGGGTCACCTCCTCGCAGTCGGTGACGAAGAGGTGAGGTGTCACGTCGTTCAGACGGTTGCTGAACTCCAGACCTCGGACCGGGCCATCGCGGATGTGCTCCAACCGGTCGACCGGGATCCCGGTCGCTTCCTCGATTCGTTGGGCGATGGCATCGATGTCGGTCGCATCACCGACCCCGTACACCCCGTCCCAGGCACCTGGGAAGTCAGCCACCTGGTCGGCCCGCTGCATCAGCAGAACCGTCTCTTCGTTCCTCACATATGCGACGAAAGCATCGGACATCAGAATCACCTCAGGCACCGGTCAGCCAGCTGAAGAAGTCGGGTAGGAGGTTGTCCATCAGGAAGAGTATGATGAATCCTATTCCGCCGAGGATGAACATGCCAATGCCACAGACGATGATGGTCTGTCGGAACTCCATCTTCGACGGCTTCCGAGCCATCTTGAGGATCTTCGCCCACGACCCCCTGCTGCGTCGTCTGAGCCAGCCCTCGAGGCCGTCCTGCCAACCCTGAACGGTCTGCTCGACCGTCTGCTTCGGCTTACCCTCCTCTGGCATGCTGACCCCTCGGACTCTTGCGCCGACCTACCGGCCCGATATAAGCACGCCGGACCCCTTCGGGGTCACTTCGGAGTCGCCCTTCCGGCGGCTCGGACGGCTTCGCGATGAGGCTCGTCCACGAGGTCGAGAAACGGTACACGGAGCGGCGGTCAACGAAGCGTCTGTGCAGCGGTGGCTGGCATGGTCGTAGGCGGTCGGGCGAATCAGTTGATGAAGCCGATCGTCCGACTCTTCAGATTGCGCATCTGGGTCGCCATCGCAGCGCCGTGGATCTGATCGCTCTTGACGCCGGTCAGGACTATGAGGACCCGCAGTTCGGCGTCGATGCTCTGATCGACCGTGGCGCCCCAGATGATGCGGGCGTACGGATCGATCCGGTCGCGGATGATCTTGCTGCACGCCTCCGCCTCACCGAGTGTCAGCGAGGCGCCGCCGACGACATTGACCAGAGCGCCGCGAGCGGTCGAGGCGTCGATGTCGAGCAGCGGTGATTCGAGCGCCATCAAAGTCGCCTTCTCGGCTCGGTCGTCACCGGTCGCCTCGCCGAGTCCGATCATCGCCATGCCGCCGCCGTTCCGCATGACGCTGCGCAGATCCTCGAAGTCGAGATTGACCAGCCCTTCCTTGGAGATCAGTTCGGTTACGCCGGCGATAGATCGCATCAACAACTCGTCGGCGACCCTGAACGCCGCTTCGATCGGCAGGTCGCGGACCCCGTCGACGGAGAGAAGCCGTTCGTTCGGCAGCACCACGACGGTGTCGCAGACCTCGCGCAGCCGATCGAGCCCCCAGTCGGCGTTCTGTCGGCGCAGCGCCCCCTCGGACTCGAACGGATAGGTGACGACGGCGATGGTCAACGCGCCGGCCACCTTGGCCAGACGGGCGACGACATGGGCGCTGCCGGTGCCGGTGCCACCGCCGAGACCGGCGGTGACGAAGGCGAGGTCGCACTCAGAGATGGCAGAGGCCAGCGCTCTCTCCGATTCGTACGCCGCTTGCTCGCCCTTCTCCGGATCGCCGCCGGCGCCGCGGCCGCGAGCAGTCCTGCCGATCAGCATCTTGTTCGGCACATCGGTGCGCAGCAGGTGCTGTGCATCGGTGTTGACGGCGTAGCCTCGGACGATGTCGTCATCGAGCAGTCCTTCCCTGCGAAGTCGCTCGACGGTGTTGCAGCCGCAGCCGCCGCAACCGTACACCCTGATCCTCGGTTGCAGGGTCGCCAACAAGGTCTCCAGTTCCTCATCCCCGGCCTCCGAGGGTGCATCGCCTGTCCTCTCAGCCTCTTCTCCTTGTAATTCGAGCACGCGATTCACCAGATGACGCATGACGCTCAGGGCGACCGAGGGCGGGATAACCGTTGTGGGCCTGCAGTAGCCGTGGCTGGCGTTTTCTGGCCGGTCGTCACGCCTGCGGAGGGTTGCGCTGGCACCACCCGCGGACGCCGATCGCCGCCCACGAACGCCGATCGCCGGTCACAGGAATCCAAGGCTGGCGTTTTCTGGACTGTCGGGACACCCTCGGAATGCTGGCGCCGATGCCACCCATGAGCGGCTGTCTGGTTCGTGCGCCCTGCGCCCGGTCATCGGTCGAATGTCCCGCAGTGGTTCATCGTCGGCCGGAGCCGGGCGCCTCGTCGTGGCTCGGCGACCGGGAGGATTGAAGCGACCCCCTCTCGCTCTCGGCGCATGCTCAGAGGCTGTGGTGGGCGGCGCTGTCGAATCGGCCTCGCCCTGCTGGTGGCGATTCTGATGGCGCCCTGGGCGCAGATCGCGCTGCTGCCCGCCGCTTCGCCGGCCGACGGCGAGACCGGATCAACGGCAGGCCCGACCGGCTCGGCAGACTCGGCCGGTGCGGTCGGCGGCGCCGGCTCGCTCGCCGAAGCGATGGACGTCGCCGCAGTATCCGGCTCATCGGTCTGGTCGATGAGCGACGCACCTACTCCTCGCGGCGGTCAGATGCCGAGTGCCTGGCGACCGGACCCGACAGGACCCTTGTGGGAACTCGACTTCTCACCGGACGGCACTAGGTTGGCGACGGTCGACATCAACGATCAGCGTCTCATCATCTGGAACGTTTCGGACGCCCGCGTGCTGCTCTGGGCCAGACACGACAAGAAACTGGTCGATGTCGTCTGGCTGGCCGATGACATCGTCCTGACCGCCGACATCGACACCGGCTGGACCGCATGGGACATCGTCGACGATGGCGGGTCGTGGCCGCTCAATCAGACGAATCGAATGACCGGTTCGTGGTCCGGCAACTTCACCGGCGGTCGACCCGGCCATCTCTGGGGTATCGATGTCTCGGATGATGGTCAACGGGTCGCCTTCTGCGGCGACATCAATGAGCCGAGCATCGGCGGCGAGATAGTCATCGTCGATGTCGACCATTTCAGAACCGGCGCGGCGACCAACGCAGCCAGCGTGTTCAGCGACAAGATGACCATCGATTGCGCCTTCTCACCGAACGGCACGATGATCATCGGTATCGAGCGCCGCTGGGATGAGGGTCAGAACGGCAACCGGGACGTCGTCGTCGGTTGGTGGCTGGAGAACATGTCACGCCTCTGGACACGCAACGTCGGTGGCTCGCTGGCGACGGCCTGGGCTGTCGATTGGCAACCCGATGGCTCCGCTTACACCGTCGTCTGGAACCGGCCGACCGAGGGCGTCGTCAGCCACTTCGAGACAGGTGATGGATCGGTACGCTGGTTCCTGCCGTTCCCGCACAACATGTCATCGGTCCGATGGATCGCCGACATGACGCGGATAGTCGTCGGTACGCACGACCCCGGTCGGTCGATCATCCTCGATGGTACTGGCGTGGTTCTCGATGATGTCGGCTGGCATTCCGTGCCGTGGGGCGGCATCGGCCAACCATCCGATGTGCTGGCGGTCGCCGTCGAGCCGTTGAATCGCCTTTTCGCCTCCGCCGGTCGCGACGGCACAGTCGAGATCTGGCAGTTCTATGATGGCGGCGAACAGCGATTCCTCCGCCGTCTGGGCAGCAGCCTCGTCAGAGAGATCGACGCACATCCAGAGCTGCCTCTGATCGTCACGGCGGATGCCGGTGGTGTGATCTCGGTATGGGATGTCAATCGTGGTACCTTGGAGTCGCAGTGTGCCCATCCGGGCTTCGGCACACCCATCGATGATGTTCCGTACGCCAAGAGCGTTAGCTTCACTGCCGACGGCGATTATCTGGCCGGCTTTTCCGATGGCCTCATCATGCGCTGCGAGATGCACGGCAAACCGGTCTGGTCACTCGATCTGAATGACTTGGGAAACATCGAGGTGTTCGGACGGCTGGCGCCGCATCCGTTCGATCGCTGGGTCGCCGTGTCATGGGGCGAGGATCCTGCCAACTCGACCGCCGACGGCGTCGTCGCGGTGATCGACCCGTTGACCGGCTCGATAGCCCAGCAGTGGAACTACCCGGAGGTCCATTGGACGCTCGCCTGGAGTCCCGACGCCTCGCATCTCTCCTCGGTGTCGCAGAGCGGCGTCGTTCGATTGTGGGCGACCAGCGACCCCGCGCCTCAGAGCTGGACCGAGGAGGCGACGCCTTACAGTCATGACAATTACACCAGCGTCAACACCTGGCACTCCGAGGCCGGCCTGCTGATGACTGGTGGCTGGGACCGGTCTCTGAAGGTCTACGACCCGGTCCAACAGTCGCTTCTGTTCAACGCGACTGCGAGTGGCGAGATCTTCGGAGCGGTGTTCGTCAGCGGCGGTTCGAGGATCGCAATCGCCAGCGGCGAGGCGTCGACATCGGCTGAAGGCTGGATCGAGATCATCGACGCTTCGAATCAGACCGTTCTCGGCCGATACCCGGTCGACGCGATCCCTCGCGGTATCACCGAACTGGCGAGAGGAGAAGGCTTGGTCATCACCAACCACACCGGCTCGTGGCAGGTCCTGCTGCCCGACCTCGACGGTGACGGTGTGATGGACGGTGTCGACGCCTTCCCGGATGACGCCAGCCAGTCGTCCGACCGTGATGACGATGGCTTCGGCGACCGGCCGGAAGGGTACCACGCCGACGCCTGCCCGGATCTGTCTGGTGACTCCGATGAGGACCGTTACGGCTGCCCGGACAGCGATTCGGATGGATTCTCTGACCCGGACGCTGCTTGGCCCGCCCACCCGGACGGTCTGGCCGACGCGTTCGTCAACGACTCGATGCAGCACTGGGACACCGATCGAGACGGCCATGGCGATTCGTACTCGTTCACGCTCGATGGCGTCGGCCTGCGGAATCAGACTGGCGACTCGTTCATTCTGGACGCTGAGCAATGGAGCGACCGGGACGGTGATGGCTGTGGCGATAACCACTTCTTCGATCTGGGTGCCGACGGCCTGAGACTGAACGAGACCGGCGACGCCTTCCCTGATGACGCCAGCCAGTGCGTCGACCGTGATGGCGATGGCTACGGTGATGCCTATTTCGCTACACTGGGGAGCGATGGTCTGCTTGTCGAGAAAGGTGATCTGTTCCCGGCCGACGTGCTCGCCTGGTGGGACCCTGACGGCGATGGCTGCGTGCCTCAGTCGGCGACCGGTCTACCCCTCGACCTCGATTCGACCGATTCGAACCGCTGCGATGAAGCGCTCTCCTTCTCCCTCCCCGACGACCTCTCTCTCGTGGTCTCACAGGCTGCGGCTCAGTGGCGGATCAGTATATCCTGGACCGGCGCCGATGAGCACTCGCTCGGTCTGCGTCTGTATGTCGTTCAGTACGACGGAACGGCTCCGTCCGGCTCGGTCAGCGGCGCCATCGGTTCAACCGAGAGGTACGCGAACATGACACTGCTAGAGAACTGGATCACTGACGATGCGACCGATCTCGAGATTCCACTCAACAGGTCCGGCGCCGCGTCGACGCTGACGGTGGTGTTGGTCGCCGATTCGACCGAGCAGCAGACCTTGGAGCGGTGGTGGAACGCGACCTGGGTCGAGGGTGGTCAGACCGGTACCGGTGGCGACGGCGGTGGTGGCGATTCGAATGGTGACGGCAGCGGCGGCGGTGGTTCCGGCGGCCAGAGCGGCAGTGAGGACAATCAGGCCGGCGGCGCCGGCAGCCGGAGCATCCTGCTCGCCATAGTACTGGGCGTGGTCGTTCTGGCCGGCCTCGGTCTCGTGCTGATACGGCGCTCAGCCGGTGATGCTGTGACCGGGACTGGCGATGTGGCGGAGATGTTCGGCGGCGGCTCGCCGGGCACGGCCGGCGCATTGTACAGCGATTCCACGGCGCCGGCAGAGCCACTTGCGGCTTGTCCGACATGCGGTGGAGCGGCGTCAGCGACGGTGCACAACGGCGCCCGATGGAGTTGGTGCCCTGCCTGCCGAGCCTGGCTCACCTATCTTGGACCCGAGTGACCCCTGCCTCATCAGGATCAGAGATTATCCCGCTGATATCGGAGTGACACCACCGGGGTGCCTCGATGTGGACCTCAGACGCTCTTCGAATAGGCGTGGTAGTCCATCGTCGGCTGCAGTTTCTCGACCGCGGCAGCGAGCCGCGCGTCGGCCGCCTGCTCACCGGATTCGATGGATGCGATCTGGCTCTCCACCGCAACTCTGCAGGCCGCCAGACGAAGTCGTTGGGCTTCTCCGAGACCGGATTCCTCGGCGCAGAATCTGACCAGCGCTGAGTTCAGCCGCTGAGCATCGCAACGAGGCCCGTGCTCGCGCGGCTGCAGCACCATCACCCCGTCGAGGCGATTGACGGGCCCGGCTGATTCGATACGCTTGGCGAGTCTCTTTGCGTATCTGTCCCTCTTGCGGAGCGTTCTCTTGCACGATTCGAATGCTTCCAGGCAGAGGATGTATGGTTC
>Ga0310122_10003046_pt1 | contig 10663 bp, 5 predicted proteins | sample CB6_Bottom_1051__FD_203503 | JGI IMG/M metagenome (GOLD analysis project Ga0310122, IMG submission 203503) | Marine microbial communities from Western Arctic Ocean, Canada - CB6_Bottom_1051 | ecosystem: Environmental > Aquatic > Marine > Oceanic | place: Canada: Western Arctic Ocean | collected...
GGTAATCTCGAGTTGCAAAAGATTAACCCGCGCCGCGACACCGACGCGGAGGAACTGGCTGTCAACGACGGCATCCGGTTGCTCAACAACGCCTTTTACATCGGCATGGCCATCAGCTACCTCGACAACACAGAAGTCATCCCGGTGCTCGACCCGTCCCGCTCGACCAACCTTGAGTACGACATTTCCCGTGCCATTAAGAACGTCCTCGAGTTGAAGGAGGAAAGGCAAATCGTCGGCGTGATGAGCAGTCTCAACGTCTGGGGCGGCCCGGATCCCTCCAACCCGATGGCCATGCTCAACCGCAGCCAGCAACAGCCACCGTGGTATTTCCTCCAACAGTTGCAGCGCGATTTCACTGTGGAGCAGATCGACCCGGCCGCCACAGAAATCCCCGCGACGGTGAACGTCCTGCTGGTCATTCACCCAAAAAACGTCTCGGAAGCCACCGAGTACGCCATCGACCAGTTCGTCCTGCGCGGCGGCAAGTTGATCGCCTTTGTCGATCCCCTCGCCCAGCGCGACGATTCCGGCCGGCAAAACCCGCAAATGCGCATCCCGGGTCTGGGCGGCGGCTCCAACCTGAACCGCCTGTTCGCCAAGTGGGGCGTTCCGTTTGACAACACCCAAGTCGTCGCTGACTTCAATTACCGACTGAACCCACGCGACCCAATTGCCCAGGGACGCATGCAGCCGGCCTACCTCGCATTGAACCGCAATGCGCTAAACCTGGATGAAGTCGTCACCCGCGATCTCGGCACGCTTCGACTCCCGTATGCGGGCAGTTTCGATACCAGCAATGTGGCCACCGGCTTGAAGGTCACCGAGTTGATCACTAGCTCCGAGCAAGCCAAGCTGGTCGATGGCATGTCCTCGCAGTTTAACGGAGACAAGATCATGGACTCGTTCCTGACCGGCAGCGAAGACGGCAAACCCGTCAGCACCAAAAAACACACACTGGCATTGAAACTTGGCGGCAAATTCACGACCGCCTTTCCCAATGGCAAACCGACCACCGAGGATGCCGGTTCGTCGAAACCCGGCGCAACCAAGCCCGCTTCCACTGAACACCTGACCGAGTCCAAGGAAGACAACTACGTCTGCCTCATCGGCGATACGGACATTCTCGTCGATGAGCATTTCATCCTGCAGCAACGCTTCCGCATCAGCGAGAACATCACGTTCGTGCAAAATCTCGTCGATCACTTTGGCGACGACACATTGATCAACATCCGCAGTCGAAACCAAAACCGTCCGTTCACCACGATCGTGAATCTTGAAAAGGAGGCGCAGACTAAATTTGAGGGAAGACTCAAAAAACTTGAAGAAGAGCAGCAGGCGATCCTTCAGGAAAAAACCAAGCTGGAAAGCACCGGCGAAGGCAACAACCAGTTCACGCTTCGGATTGACCCCGAGGCACTCAAGGCCATTCAGGCCAAGGAGCTTGAAAAGCGGAAAGAAATTCGCGAAATCCGGAAGGAACTCCGCGCCGAGATCGACTTGATTCAACTGAAGATAAAGCTGGCCAACATCGGGCTGATGCCCGCGTTGGTCATCCTCTTCGGCATCGGATTTTTCATCCGCAAACGCAAGAAAACCGCAGCAGTCTAACACCCATGAAAGGAAAACAACTCCTCATCGCCGTTCTCGCCCTGGGAATACTGGGCGGCATCGCCTACTTCACCTCCGACAAAACGCTGGGCGGCGACGCGAGTGACAAGGCCGGAATCGGCAAAACAGTCGTCACCGACCTCGACCCGGCAAAGATCGCCACGATCGCCATCACGGACAACGACGCCTCTCTTACATTGGCCCAAAAAGACGAAAAATGGACTGTCACGGAGCGTGACGGCTTCGCGGCCAAGTTCGACGACATTCAAAAACTCGTCACCAGCGCCGTCAGCCTCAAGTCGTTGCGGCAAATTCGCGCCAGCAAAAAACAGCACGGCCGGTTCGAGTTGCTCGACCCCGCCGATAGCGACGAAAACACCGGCACACGCATCGAGTTCAAGGACGCGCAAGGCCAGGTGCTGAAAAGCCTGTTGCTCGGCAAAAAGGGTAGTGCCAATTCTGGAGCCAACGCCGGTTCGCCGTTCGGCTCATCCGACAATCAACGCTACGTCCTGGCCAACGGCAAAGTGACCGTCGTCGCCATTGACTACTCCAGCGCGCTCAACGACGTCAGCGCCGACCCCGCCGACTGGCTGGCCAAGGACGACTTTTTCAAGGTCGAAAAAATCAAGTCGATCACCATCACCCAGCCCAACGAGGCAGACTCATGGACGCTGACCCGCATCAAGGAAAGCGATGACATGGCCCTGTCCGACACCAAGCCGGAGGAAAAACTCGACTCATCCAAGGGCAACACCGCCGGGCGCGTGCTTGGTTACCCAAGCTTCGACGACATTGCCAGCAAGTCAGCCAAGCCGGAGGAGACCGGAATGGACAAGGCCGTCACGGCGACCATCGACACGTTCGAGGGCTACAACTACGTTGTGAAGATGGCCAAGAAGGATGATGAGCACTACATGAGCCTCGCCGCCAGCGGCACGCGCCTTGGCCAAGCGGACGAAACCGCAGCGAGAACACCCCAACCGGACGAGAGCAACCCGCGCACACAAGCCAAGGACGAAAAGCCGGAAGACGCGGAACGCCTCGACAAGGAGCACAATGCCGCCTTGGCCAAGCTCATCCCCGACCGCGACAAGGCCCACGCCGAAAGCCAAGCCAAGCTGCGGGAAGAGCGCGACAAAACATTCGCCGACAACTTGGCCAAGCTGGCCAAGCTCGAAGGTTGGACGTTCAAGGTCTCCAGCTACACCTTCGACGCCATCTACAAAACCCGCGCCGAGATGATGGAGGAAAAAAAGGAGGAGGAAAGCAGTGACACCACCTCTACTGACGAGACCTCCAGCCAAGATGGTGTCGCTCAAAAAAACAAGGAAGCCGGCGAATCCTTTCTTGCTGCCAACAAGGACAAGGAAGGCGTGAGGACCACGGACAGTGGTTTGCAATATCAGGTCACCAAGGAAGGCACCGGTCCCTCCCCCGGCGCGACGGACTCAGTCACAGTGAACTACAAAGGCACGCTGATCGACGGAACCGAGTTCGACAGCGGCAAAGGCATCAGTTTCCCGCTCAACGGGGTCATCAAGGGCTGGACAGAGGGGTTGCAGTTGATGAAAATTGCTGGCTCCACTCGCTTCTTTATCCCGTCAGGCCTGGCCTATGGCACAACCGGCAGCGGCGCAAAAATCGGGCCGAACGCCACACTCATCTTCAACATAGACCTGCTCTCCATCAAGGGAAAGGAAGCCGCCAAGGCCCCGACTCCCGCAACCATCGACCCGGCCAAGACTGACCCGAGGAAGATCGTCACCAGTGACATCATCAAGGTGCCTTCAGCCGAGGAGATGAAAAAGGGCGCCAAGATCGAGGTCATCAAAAAGGAAGATCTCCCCGCCGAAATCGAGAAAGCAAAACAGCAAACGGAGAAGGCCGACGACAAAAAATAACCGCTTGGCCAAGCGGGCAATTCCCAAACCACCCAGGCAGACGCGTGGGTGGTTTTTCCATGTTCGGACAATTTTGATTTGCGGCCCTTGGCCGGTGCCGTAGCGTTTGGGGCATGGCGGCAGATGACTCGATCGTTCTTAAGCTGGAGGAGGTTCACAAGCAGTACGAAAACGCGGATCGCGACCCGGTGCCGGTGCTCAATGGCATTTCGCTCACCGTTCATCGTGGCGATTCCCTTGCGGTCGTCGGCCCGTCCGGCTCCGGCAAAAGCACACTGCTCAACATCCTCGGCTCGCTCGACTCCCCCACTCGCGGCAGCATCCAGTTGGACGGAGAGGAACTCGCGCACCTATCCGAACCGGAGCTCGCCACCATCCGCAACCAAAAGATCGGCTTCATTTTTCAGTCCCACCACCTGCTGCCACAATGTTCTGTCTTGGAAAATGTTCTCGTTCCCACGCTGGCCGCCACCGGCCGTGCCCCCGCCGATGCCGCCGAACGCGCCCGGCAACTCCTCGAGCGCGTCGGCCTTGGGCATCGTCTCACCCATCGGCCGGCCCAGCTCTCCGGCGGGGAATGCCAGCGCGTTGCCGTCGTACGTTCGCTGATCAACCGGCCCAGCCTCATCCTCGCCGATGAGCCGACCGGCGCGCTCGACCACTCCACCGCCGAGTCGCTGGGCGACCTGTTGGTGGAGTTGAATCGCGACGACCAAGTGACGCTGATCGTCGTCACTCACTCCGCCGAACTCGCCGCCAAGATGGGCGCCATCCGCCAACTGCTCGATGGCCGGTTCGTCGCCGACACTCTCTGACGCACTCACAGCATGACGACTTGCTCCCTTGTCCTGAACTCGTTCCGGTTTTACGCCCGGAGCCACGTCGGCACTCTGCTCGGTGTCGCGGTCGGTGCGATGGTGTTGGTCGGCGCGATGCTGGTCGGCGAGTCGGTTCGCGGCAGTTTGCGCGACATGGCCGAAGCCCGCTTGGGCAGGGTCGAACTCGCCCTCCCCTCCGGCGACCGCCTGTTCCGCACCGACTTGGCCAGGCATCTCGCCGACGAGTTGCAAACCGCGACAGCGGCGACGCTGCAACTTCCCGGCGTGGCCAAGCGGCCGTCCGGCGGGTCGCGCGCCAACAACGTCGTCGTCATGGGCGTTGACGCGGCGTTTTGGAAACTCGCACTCGAACAACCCGACTTCACCGACATCCCCGAGGACGCCGTCGTGCTCAACGAGCGCTTGGCCAGGCAGCTTGGCGTCGAAAAAGGCGACGTCGTCAATCTGAGCGTGCACAACCCCTCGCAGCTTTCCCGCGACGCGCCGATGGCCCCGATCGAGGATGCCACCGCGTCGATGGCCCAGCTCAACGTCCACGCCGTCGTCACCGACCGGCAGTTTGGCCGGTTCAGCCTGCAGGCCTCGCAGATTCCGCCGTACACCGCCTTCGTGTCGCTTGGCCTGTTGCAGTCGAAAATCGACAAGCCGGGCATGGCCAACCTGATGCTCGTCGCCGGTTCAACTACCGCCGAGGCTCAAGCCGCCTTGGCAAAACAGTGGCAACTCGCCGACGCACAAGCGCAGTTGCTCGAGTTGCCGGGAGGCAACGGCATCGAGTTGCGCACGCCGCGCATTTTTCTCGAGCCGCCGCTGGCCGAGGCCGCCCGCGCCGTCGCGCCCGGGGCCCGGCCGGTGCTAACTTATTTCGTGAACAAAATCCAGCTCGGCGACAAGGTCACCCCGTACTCGATGGTCGCCGCGCTGGACGGCTTCGCGCCGGGCACGATCTGGCTCAACCAATGGACGGCCGACGACCTGCAGGCCAGGGTCGGTGACGAGGTCGAGCTGGCCTACTACACCGTTGGCACCATGCGCCAACTCGAGGAGCGCACAGCCAAGTTCACCGTCGGCGGAGTCATTGCGATGGACGATCCGCGCGCCGACCGGACGCTGATGCCGGAGTTCCCCGGTATGACCGACTCGGAAGACTGCGCCGACTGGGACACCGGCTTCCCGATGGACTTCGACGCCATCCGCGACAAGGACGAGGACTACTGGGACGAATACAAAGGCACGCCCAAGGCGTTTATCAGCCTCGCCTCGGGACAGGAAATCTGGAGCAACCGTTTCGGCGACCTCACCGCCGTGCGCTTCGACGCCACCGACAAGGCCGCGCTTGGCCGGGCACTGCTCGGCAAACTGACTCCCGCCGACACCGGCCTGGCTTTCCGTGACATTCGCGGCCAAGCCGACGAGTCGGTCAGCAACTCGATGGACTTCGGCGGCTTGTTCATGAGCTTCAGTTTTTTTCTCATCGCCTCGGCCATGATGCTCATCTCGTTGCTGTTCCAGTTCACGATGGAAAAACGGACGCGCGAAACCGGCACGCTGCTCGCGCTCGGCATCCCGCCCAGGCGCGTCCGCCGCATGCTGCTGCTCGAGGGCGGCTTGATCGCGCTGGCGGGCTGCGCCTTCGGCGGGATCGCTGGCGCGGCTTACGCCCGGGCGATGCTCGGCGGCTTGGCGACAAACTGGAAGGACGCCGTCGCCTCCGCCGCGCTGACGTATCACAGCTCCGGCACGGCGTGGGCCGTCGGGCTGCTGAGTGCATTCGTCATTGCGGTCGGGACAATTTGGTGGTCGCTTCGCAAGTTGAACAAGCAAACCGCCCGCGAACTCCTCGCCGGCGAGTCGCCGGAAAACACCCACACGCACAGGTCAGCCAGGCGCGCCACTGTCATCGGCAGTTTGCTGGCATTGGGAGCCGCCTCGGTTGTGGTTGGCGCGTTGGCTGGCGGCACCGATCTGACGCCCAATTCATTTTATGGCGCAGGCGCGATGCTGCTGCTGGCCGGGCTGGCGTTTGCGTCGGCGCGGTTGACGCGCTTGGCCAAGTCGGGCGCGCTCGGCCAAGCGGACAGACTCTCCCTCGCCGGCCTTGGCCAACGTAACGCCGCCCGACGACGACGCCGGAGCATGGCCACCATCGGCATGCTGGCCTGCGGCAGCTTTATGATCGCCTCGATCGGTGTGTTCCAAAAAGACGCCACGATCGACGCCAACGAAGCGACCTCCGGCACCGGCGGCTTTGCGTTGATGGGCGAAGCCGCCATCGCCGTCTTGCATGACATGAACGACCCGCAGCAGCGCGCCGATCGTTACAGCCTCGACGAGCAACTCGTGGCCGGCGTTGCCTTCGTGCCGCTGCGGCTGCGCGACGGCGACCATGCCAACTGTCTCAACCTCAACCGCGCACAGCAACCGCGCCTGCTCGGTGCCAAGCCGGAACAGCTCAACGGCCGGTTCACATTCGCCGCGACGCTCGACGGACTCGAGCCGGGCGACAACCCGTGGGCGCTCCTCGAGACCGCGCGCGCAACCCTCAATCTCGGCGATGACATCGTCCCCGCCATCGCCGATCAAAGCGTGATGATGTGGGCACTTGGCTTTAAAATGCTCGGCGACACGATCGATTACACCGACGAACATGGCAACGCGTTCAAGGTGATGTTCGTCGGCCAACTCGTTGACAGTATTTTGCAGGGCAGCCTGCTCATCGCCGAGTCGGACTTCATCAGGCGCTACCCCAGCGAGAGCGGCTACCGCGTGTTTCTCGTCGATGCCCCGGCGGAAAAAACCGACGCCGTGAGCAGCGAGTTGAGCGCCGCGCTGGCGAATCACGGCTTCGAGTGGGTCAGCGCCACGCAGCGACTCGGCGAACTGAACGCCGTGCAGAACACTTACCTAAACACGTTTCAAGTGCTCGGCGGTTTGGGCCTGTTGCTCGGCAGCCTTGGCTTGGGCGTCGTCGTGATGCGCAACGTGCAGGAACGCAAAAACGAACTCGCCCTGCTGCGCGCAATCGGTTTTGAGAAACGCACAATCAAGCGTTTCGTGCTGGGAGAGTACCTCGGGCTGCTGATCGGCGGGTTGCTAATCGGCACCGTCTCGGCCGGCTTGGCGGTGCTTCCGACCGTACTTTCCCCGACCACCGATGTGCCGTACGCTCTGCTCGGCGCGACGCTCGGCAGCATCCTGCTGCTCGCCGGCCTGTGGACGTGGATCGCCACGAACCTCTCGCTGCGCGGCAACCTGTTGGAAGGCTTCCGGGGGGATTGAAAAAAATGAACAGATCATCAAAAAACGCGAAAGCGTCTTGGAGTGCGGTTCTCTGCACCGCTTTTCTAAACGCAGAGGGCCGCAGAGAGAAAATAACTGAAAAAATTTTAAACACGGATTTCACGAATGTACACAAAGTTGAAAACTGAAAATTTGAAGCTTCAAACCCCCAAGACACTTTCACGTTGTTTATTGGCGTTTGGGTTGGCGGCGTTTACGGCGCAGGCGGCGGAGCCGCTTTACCAAAATAATTTTGAGAAAACTCAAATTGGCGAAGTGCCGGACGATTTTCTTGTGCTCGACGGCGACTTCGCGGTGAAGCAGGGGAATGCCAACAAATATCTCGAGTTGCCCGGAGCACCACTCGATGCGTTCGGCTTCATGTTTGGCCCGTCGGCACGGCATGGCAACGAGATCAGTGCACGAATGTTCGGCACGAAAAAGGGCCGCCGCTACCCGGTGTTTGGTGTCGCACTGAACGGCGTCAACGGCTACCGACTGCAGGTCGCCCCGGCCAAGCGGGCGATCGAGTTGCTCAAGGGCAGCGCCGTCGTGGCCAAGGTGCCGTTTCGCTGGGGCGGCGGCGAGTGGCTTCGACTCGCGCTGAGGGTCGAGCAAACCGGCGCTGCCGAGTGGACGGTCAGCGGCCGGGTTTGGGCCGACGGCAAAAAGGCCCCGGCCAAGCCCACCATCACGCACAAGGAAGCCAAGGAACCGCGCAACGGCAAGCCCTCCATTTGGGGAAGCCCCTACTCCGGCACCCCGATTCGCTATGACGACATCGTCGTCAAAAAAATCGCCAAGTAACCGGCTGGCTGTTTTCCTGCTGGCGCTTGGCATGACTGCGCCGCTTGGCAACGCGGCGGAGGTCGAGTTGCGGCTCGCGATTCCCGAGGCGCCGTTTCACGTCATCGGCGACCCGGTGCCGCTGCGCTGGGAGTTCGTCAATCGCGGCGATCAACGACTGGCCTTCATGTGGGAGGGCTGCTGCCGGTTGAACGGCCGCGTCACCGCATCGCTTGGCCAACTCACCCTTCACTCTGATCCGGCGACTTCCGCCGCGCAGTTGACTGCGCACCGATTCGCGCGCGCCGTGCGACTACTCCCCGGCAAGCCGGCCGTTTTCGAGACGAACCTCGGCGACTGGCTCAACATCGACCGCTCCGGCGAATACAAACTCACCGCCCGATACACCGGCCTGCTCGACAACCAACAGCCGCAAGTCGGACGCGGCTGGCAACTCTGGAAAAACTCCGCCACGGCCGAGCCGATCCGCGCCACACTGCTGACCCCGAGCGACTACATCGCCAGGCGCAACCAAGCCGAGATTGCGCTTCGACTCGACGGCCCCGATCGATTGCTCCCGCTCGATCCGACGATGCTCGAATTGAAACTGCTCAACTTGTCCGAGACACCCAAGACAATCCATTGGCCAAGCGACTTTGCGCTTTGGTTTTTGGATGCCACCGGCGGGCGTTCACCGCTGGCTCCCACAAGCATTCGCGCCGCCCCGGAGAAACTGGTGCTCGCAAAAAATCAACGCTTGGCCAAGCGAATCGAGATCGCCCCGGGCGCATTCGATGGCCGGTCGCTTGAGCAGTATCGACTGTTCGTCGATTTCAAAACCGCCGAAAGCCGCTCGCCTTCCAACGCCGTGCCGCTCGACTGGCGGCTGGACGCTGCCGACTTGCAACAACTCATCCGCTTGGCCTCAGGCGGCGCGAAAACCGGGCGGCGAAACCGGCCGCTGAAACTGATGCGCCTGCACCTCGGCGAACTTGGGCAAGCGCTAGGCCAAGTGCCTGCATCGGATTTAAATGAAAAGGGCAAAAAACTGCTGAAAGAATTACAACTCGCCGCAACGCTAAACCCTGTTTCCAAAAAACCGGGCCTAGTTACCGTGAAACTCCGAATCACCAACGACGGATCAATTCAATTTGCTAACGAAGCGCTTGGCCAAGCGTTTCAGGGTGAAAAGCCCATCACAGACCAACTCGACGATTTACTCAACATCCGCAAACACCTGGGCTGGACCGTTGCCATCCAAATTCACCCATACGCCACCACCGCCAATAAACACGTCGACGCTGCCTTTGAGAAATTAAAACCCCTCGAACCCCGCTTGGCCAAGCCAATCACATTGGCTCCCCCACAAAACTAGCTTCGGAATAAAATATGTTTGGCAACCAATCAGGCGAAGTAACGCAAAAGAGCAGAAAGTCCAATATTTACAGGGATAAACTGCATTTCCTTTCTAGCAACGGCCCTAGAACTTTCGTTTTTCCTAAGGTTTAGACGCCCTTAAAAACTGATGCTTTTGGCGCTGTTGAGATGAATAGCATTTTAGCGCCGTTTATTTGCCAGCAGCTTTCAACTCTTCATTAATCACGTAATCAGTGGGAAATTCGATCACTTGATTCTGTTTTTTTAAACGCTTTTTTAACTGGTTGTAGGGTAATTGCTGAACATCAACCTTGGTTTTAGAAGCCATGGCCGCAGCCACCCCAGCACTATGTCCGAGCATCATCCAAGTCGGCTCGACACGTATGCTGGAAAGCGCCACATGACTGCTCGACAGGCAGACCGGCACTAACAGGTTGACGCATTCGGAGCGCTTGGGAGTGAGCGAACGGTAAGGCACTTGGTATGGATGCCCGTGGTGATTGCCGTTGATACGCTTGGGGAAAATTGTACCTTCATTAATCCACCCTCTGCCGTCAGCCGTCGGCACACGCTGGCAGTCATGCGAATCGATAGGGAAGGAACTGATGCCTATGCTATCCTTCTTCCGGGCATTTGTTCGCACGTCATGCTGGGTTAAGACATGCTCACCAATCATGCGCCTGCCTTCGCGCACATAAAGGGCCGGCGGCCAGCCCCCATGTTTTCCAAATTCATCCTTGGCGAGGCCGTAGGTCGCGAATTTTCTGCGAACGCCCTCGGGCACGCCCGAGTCGGTTTTAAGGAACCAGATCAGTTCCAGCGTGTACTGCTTGTGTGCCTCCCAGATTTTCTCACGCTCCTTGTAAG
>Ga0310122_10003049_pt1 | contig 10648 bp, 8 predicted proteins | sample CB6_Bottom_1051__FD_203503 | JGI IMG/M metagenome (GOLD analysis project Ga0310122, IMG submission 203503) | Marine microbial communities from Western Arctic Ocean, Canada - CB6_Bottom_1051 | ecosystem: Environmental > Aquatic > Marine > Oceanic | place: Canada: Western Arctic Ocean | collected...
GTCGGCAGCATCTCCTGAATCCCCAGTAAGCAAGGGGCGCCAACCGTTGTTTCGTCCACTTCCAGCAATGCCAAGCGCAATCAAAATATTGTCGAACACCGATAGTTTCGGAAAAATCTGCGGGATTTGAAAAGATCGATGAATACCAAGGCGGGCGATTTTGCGAGGCTCCAGAGCAGTGATGTTGCGGCCTCGGTACCGGATGACGCCCGAATCTGGCTTAAGATAACCAGTCACTATATTTAAAAACGTGGTCTTGCCGGCACCATTGGCACCAATAATGCCGAGCACCTCATTGACCCCAAGTGACACGTTCACATTCGATGCAGCCGATACGGCCCCGAATCGTTTATTAATTCCGACAGCTTCCAGCGCTGTGTTCACGTTTGCTCACGCTTGCGATCGTGGCTCCGAATCAGTGACCAAAGACCGCTGGGCAAAAACATGATCACCAATAGGAGGGTTGCCCCAAGCAGCATTTGCCAAACCTCTGGAGCGTACTGCAGTGCATACGTACGAACTAACTCAAACATAGCCGAACCTATGAATGGGGCTGCTACATTTCCAGTTCCTGAGAGAATCGCGACGAAAACAAATTCCCCGGAACGGGTCCAATAGACCGTATCCTCCGGCGTCACGTGGCCAATTAAGAGAACAGTACAAGCCCCACCCATCCCCGCGAGGATTGCCGAAATTATATATTTAACCATGATTGCTTGTTTGACCGAGGCACCCAAATAATCAACACGAACCTCGTTCTCTCGGATCGCTTCTCCTATGTATCCCATTGTGGAGTTCAAATAGCGATGTACAGCCAAGGTCGATACATAAACAAGTAAACAGATCATGCCGTAAAGCAAAAAGCTGACCCGTGTTTCTGCCGACGAAGGCACATAACCGAAATAGGATGGTACCGGAACACTGAATCCGTCAGTACTGCCTAGGACGATACTGTTAACCAGTATTCCAAATAGCAGCATCGAAAATGCGAGATTGAGAAGGGCAAAAAAAATGCCCCGGTAACGAGCTATCATAAAGCTTAATACGAACCCAACGAAAGTTGACGCAATTATGCCTAACAGAACTAAAACGAAAGCGTCCGTAATTCCAAGAAATACTGCGCCCAGCGCTGTTCCATACCCACCAAGACCAAAATAAAGCCCGTGTCCAAACGAAACCAAACCAGCACGCATAATCACCATTAACCCCAGAACCACCAAACCGTTAGAGAGGGACATTGCGATCATGTTAACTGCCCATCCCGGCAACACTGGCTGGACGGCGACCAACAAGATTAGTGCAATGGTTAGGCACCAAACAGTGCGATTTTGGTGAGTCATTTGTGGTTAAATTTTACGTAAAACAGCACGCCCAAATAGACCATGCGGTCTGATCAATAGCACCAGGGTCATCACTCCGAACACCACAAATAATTCTGCTTGCGGCAAAAGATGAACAGCAGCTGCGCGCCCAAAACCCACTATTAGAGCACCGACCGCGGCCCCCTCGATGCTACCTAAGCCACCAATCACGACCACTGCAAAGGCTAGCACAATTATCTCTATCCCAATTCCAGGTGACACAGAAATTAAAGGTGCGGTAAAGCCACCACCAAGTGCACCCAAAATAGATCCGATAACGAATGTGATGGTGAAAACACGGCCTACGTTGATACCGATTGTTAGTGCAAGCTCACGATCATAAATCACTGCTATTAACAACTTGCCGGGGCGCGTCCTGTTAAGGCCCAACCAAACCGAGATGCCGACCACCAATGCCAAAAGTACTAAGCAAAGGTCGTAAACCACAAATGGCAAACCCATTATCGATATATTTCCCAATAAATATCGCGGCTGGTACGGCATATAGGACTCAACACCCCAAGTCAGTTTCATCACGTCTTCTAAAATTAGAAACACGGCGTAAGTTACTAATACCATCACAACCTCGTCACGGTCATACATGAACCGCAACAGCCCGCGTTCAATGATAAAACCAAAAATTACACCAATTGCCACAGCCGCGATTAGGATCAGCAAATAGCTCGCAGCCGCCGGATAATCGAGAAGGAAATACTGGCCAATCAACCAAGCTGCCGAGTAAGCACCCAATGCGTAGAGACTGCCATGAGCAACATTCAGGATGTTCATGACGCCATAGATCAGCGTAAGCCCAATGCCAATAACGAACAGCCATGAGGCATAAACGACACCGTCGATGAGAATCGCAACAAAGCTTAACATTGATCGCAAATACTTAATTGACGAATGACGTCCCCGAACTGGGGAGCCAATAAATTAAGGGCGAGCGCTTAGCGCTCGCCCAGAATACAAATATTGTTACCTTATAATTTACATTGCGGCTCGCCGCTGGAAAAGCCACAGAATGATGCCAATCGCAATCAAACCAACGAGGCCACCATCCCCGAGTTGCTGGATTATCGCAATTAAATTACCTACGATATCTCCAGTAATGAAGCCGACCATACGGCCAAACAAGACTTGAAGCACTATACCAATCGCTATTAGGAGTAACCCGACCTCAATGATTTGGCCGAGCCACTGTTTGACTGTATTTAACATTGACGTTTCCTTTCCACCTTGACCAGGAATCTCCAGCTCAACGTCGGTCGATTCCCAACATTAGGCTCCATAGACACGCGATGTTTTAACGCTTTTTCGCAGTTCACCCCACAATTAGCGGGTAACATCCTGGATCGCACAACATCTGGTTCCAAATGTCAAGCTGCTATTTCGCGGACCATGGGCGCTTACGAAGCAGCTTTCTCAAGATTTCCAGACGGTAAGTGCGGTCAGGTAGGTAGCGATTTGAGCACGTTCGATGCGAGCAAAACCTGCAGAATTTAACAACCCATCCTGTTCCTCGGCCGTTGGCACAACATTTCCCCATATCAACTCGTTGAACGCTGTTTGTACAGCGAGGTTGTATTCTCGCGCCGCCAAGTCCGCGCTTCGCGAAGGATAGGTTTCATCCAGAATGAACATGGGTGAACCAGGCTTTAAGGCCTTATAAGCATTGGCTAGCACTTGGCCCCTAACCTGGAGCGGCAATTCGTGTAACACCTCGCACATAGTCACGACGTCAAATTCGTCTTCACGACCAATCGCGCTACCGTCTGCCAATTCCACTGAAACCCTATCTTTGACACCAGCAGACACGATGTTCGCTCGTGCCAACTCAATGCCGTGCGTATCCACGTCAACCCCCACACATCGACAATTAGGGTTAGCAAGCGCTATCTGAATTACCAATCCACCAGCCCCACACCCAATGTCGAGTACTTTCCCGCCTGCACCAAGACATGCTGCTATCCCTTCGACAGACGGCAATAACTTATACGCAATCAATTTGTGAAAACCGGCAATCATGGTACCAATTTGGGCAGAAAAATCCGAGCCATGCTGCTGGAATGAGAAGACCTCTCCGGATTTGAAAAATTCTGGATAACGACGCAAATCGTCCGTAAAAAAACCAGTCGCCGCTATTGCATAATCAGCTATATACCGGGGACTTTGCTTGTCTGCGAGCAATTGGTCCATGTGTGCCGCAAGCCGCAAGTGTCCCTCCTCATCAATATCTATCAGTGCATAGGCGCAAGCGGTCTTGCACCATATATCGACGTAGGGGCCATGCAGTCTTAGCCTCTGGGAAAGCTTATCGGATTTGACTCCGTCGTCAGCCTCACTGATCGCTTCGAACAAGCCTAATTCGGTACCGATTGCGATCAAGTGAACAGCGTGAAAACCCTTTATGTAGTCCCAAATCAAGTCCAGCTGTTGCTTTGCGGTGACTTCAGGCTGGTCGGTCATGACAGAGTTTCCTTATCTCACTTCGGCATTCCTTATCTGAAACTATTATTATAAATCAATTGGTTATAATTATTGTCACATTATTTTCTTTAACTGCAGTTTCATTGTGGGCTTAACTGGATAATGAATGACAAATGCGCGATTGGTTCATAAACCCTCCGAAACCACATCGGCATTGGAAAAGGATTTTATCCTCGCGAAAAGATGGCCAGCATAAACTGCGCACAAAACTTACTGAACAGTTTCGCCGCCCCCAGCCACGCCCTCACCCGATCTCGACTTCTTGGGTGGTTCAACATTCATGATCTCGAAGCTGAGATTATTCTCCTCCACTAAGACTTTCACATGACCACCCTTAACCAGCCGACCGAACAACAACTCATCCGCTAATGGTTTTTTGATATACTCTTGAATAACCCTTGCCAAGGGTCGCGCACCGTAAGCTTGATCGTATCCCTTTTTAGCGACCCACGTGCTAGCTCCCTCACTGAGTTCAATTGACACGGCGCGATCAGCAAGTTGCGCCTCAAGCTGAGCGATAAATTTGTCGACCACCTGAGCAATCACTTCCGGAGGCAAGCTATTAAAGCTGACCACCGCGTCTAACCGATTTCTAAACTCAGGCGAAAATGCGCGCTTAATTGCCTCTTCATCATCCCCGTCGCGCATCTCGCGACCAAAACCGATAGCGGGCCTAGCTAGCTCGGTAGCACCAGCGTTAGTGGTCATAATCAAGATTACGTTTCGGAAATCAATCTCTTTGCCGTTATGGTCTGTTAATTTACCATAGTCCATAATCTGCAATAGAATGTTGAAGAGGTCCGGGTGTGCCTTTTCAATCTCGTCTAGTAACAATACAGCGTGAGGATGCTGGTCGATTGCGTCGGTTAACAAGCCACCCTGATCGAACCCAACATAACCTGGTGGAGCACCTATCAAACGCGAAACTGTGTGGCGTTCCATGTATTCGGACATATCAAAACGGATCAGCTCAATGCCCATGGAGTGCGCAAGCTGTCGAGCCACCTCGGTTTTTCCGACCCCAGTCGGACCAGAAAACAAATAATTACCGATGGGTTTCTCGGGCTCACGTAATCCTGCTCGAGATAACTTAATTGCACTGGCTAGTGCTCCGATCGCTCTATCCTGGCCGAATACTACCAATTTGAGGTCGCGCTCAAGCTTTTCAAGCATCGACTTGTCGTCGTTTGATACCCGTTTGGGAGGAATTCGGGCCATCTTTGAAATCACCGTTTCAATGTCCCGCACACCAATAGTCTTCTTGCGTTTACTCTCGGGAAGTAGGGCTTGCGCAGCACCTACCTCATCGATTACGTCGATCGCCTTGTCAGGAAGTTTACGATCGCCAATATAGCGCTCTGACAATACGACCGCAGCCTTAAGTGCCTCTTTGGTATAACGCAATCCATGATAGTCCTCGTAATAGGGCTTCAGGCCCTGAAGGATCTTAATTGCGTCAGGAACCGTTGGCTCATTAACGTCAATCTTTTGGAAACGCCGAGCAAGCGCACGATCCTTCTCAAAATAGCTCCTATACTCCTTGTAGGTTGTTGATCCAATGCATCGCAGTGATCCATTTTGCAGCGCTGGCTTAAGCATGTTTGAGGCATCCATTGCCCCGCCTGAGGTAGCACCCGCTCCGATGATTGTGTGAATTTCGTCGATAAATAAAATACCGCCGTCGTGATTTTCTAGCTCTGATAGTACGGCCTTGACCCTTTCCTCGAAGTCACCGCGGTAGCGAGTACCCGCCAGTAGTGAACCCATATCGAGCGCAAAGATGGTGGCCTTACTCAGCACCTCTGGGACTTCCTTATTGACGATCTGCCGCGCTAGTCCTTCGGCAATTGCTGTTTTGCCAACTCCAGAATCACCGACATAAAGCGGATTGTTCTTGGAACGACGGCATAACACCTGGATGGTTCTCTCAATCTCGCTATGTCGTCCAATCAGTGGATCAATTTTTCCGTCACGAGCCTTTTCATTTAGATCGATACAATATGCTTCTAACGCTTTCTGTCCTTGCTTAGCCGATTCATCATCGTCCCCCACCTCGGACCCACCAGGGACGGTTGAATGCTCAGAACCCGACACCTTAGCTATCCCATGGCTTATGTAGCTAACAGCATCTAAACGGGTCATAGCCTGCTCTTGAAGAAAATATACGGCATGTGACTCGCGTTCTGAAAAGATCGCAACCAGGGCATTAGCTCCAGTAACCTCTTCACGACCGGACATCTGGACATGATGGACTGCACGCTGGATAACGCGTTGGAAACCGGCTGTTGCTTTGGCTTCCACCTCCTCACCATCCACAACTAAATCGCTCAATTCCTCGTCAATGAATTTTTCCAGAGCCTGGTGCAATCGGTCGAGGTTAACCCCGCAGGCACGCAGTAATTCAGCCGCGTCCTCATCTTTCGTCAACGCCAGCAACAAATGTTCCAAGGTGGCAAATTCGTGATTTTTCGAACTGGCCAGGGCTAAGGAATGATGAAGACTTTGCTCAAGCGATTGTGAAAGCATTTAGGACCTTTGCCTTTTGAGCGATGCTCGGCACGCCGTTAGTCTTTCTCCAAGGTACACTGCAGAGGATGTTCATTTTGGCGCGCGAAATCCATCACCTGTGTAACCTTTGTTTCAGCCACCTCGTACGAGTAAACCCCGCAAATTCCCACCCCGCGTTGGTGAACGTGTAACATGATTCGGGTAGCGTCTTCACTTTGTTTACTAAAAAATCGTTCTAGCACGTAAACGACGAACTCCATCGGAGTATAGTCATCATTCAACATTAAAACCTTATACATAGAAGGTTTTTTCGTCTTGGGCCTAGCACGTGTAACAACACCGGTATCAGATACATTGTCTTGATCTTTGTACGGGTTGTTACTCATAGCCAGTACACTCTTAACGGATTTTTAAAGCTTTAGCGACAGGCTCCGTGACCGGGATAGGACACAAATATTAGAGTACACTGCGATTATAGGAAAATTCTAATCGGAAGTTAACGGTTTGGTAGATTTGGGGTCGGGAGCTAAGATCTGCAAGTGGTGCGTCAACAGGTCGAACTCACTCTACAACAAAGGGCCTAGCAACCGCCAAGCCCACCAAATCACCATCAATATGGTCAACCAAACGAATTTGGAAACAAAAACATACCCCAGTTGTCTCACTCGCACAGCAAAATCGGCAACCACCCTTCAACCGCCGCCTTAGCTGTAAGCTTGGTAAATTTGGTAAGCTTCTCACTCTCGGATAACCATAAATCAAGCACATTTTTTTGTGCTTAGTGTGCGTAGCGAGGGCTTCATACGAATCCGTGGAAACAAGGACCTGTTTAGAGTTAGTTAAGACCTCATCATCACTACGGATGTGTTCCTTAAACACTAAAGGCTTTGCTACGATGCAGCAATTATGGGCTCCATAAACTTACCAACCGGTTATTATAAGAGATATCAACCACGCTTTTTCGCATTGCAAAATCGAGGCCCTAGGGAGTTTTTTCTACCAGTTAAAGCAATATATTAGAACTTTAAGGTTTAATCATGGAGATAGACAAACGAACCAGGATAATTCGAATGAATCCAGGCCTAATTGTCGAAAACTATCTGTGAAACCTAAGACCAAATCCCGCAAAACCAACTATATAGGGATTTTTAAGGGATTTCTTCTAACGTCTTTACAGCTACCTCTTGCATACCTATAGATGAACACACAATCCGCGAGTATTTTCTATGTAGCATCTCAAACATTCGCATGTACCAGAATAAATCATTTATCAACATGATTTGGATGGCATAGGAGACAGGATGTTATCTCGCACAAATTGCTGGAAGCCTCATTGGCTCCGTACATGCAAACGCGCATCTCGCATAATATTATTAATGCTAGGGGTGTCCATCTCCCTACTGATGGAGCCATCTGCTCAGGCGGGGTATGCTGCCTATGTTGTGGATGCCGACAGTGGAGCAGTACTGCACGCGCGCAATAGCCAAGTGCTAAATTTTCCTGCTTCGCTCTGCAAGGTAATGACCCTTTATTTGGTGTTTAAAGGACTTGATGACAGGGCTTTCTCCCTCAAGTCAATGGTTCCGATATCTCAGCGAGCATCGCGGCAGCCATCTTCGAAAATAGGCCTCAAAGCCGGCGACTCGATAATGTTACAAGATGCCATACTGGCACTGACTACAAAATCCGCGAATGATATTGCGACTGCGGTGGCAGAGTTTATTTCCGGCTCGGAACCCGCATTCGCAAAGCAAATGACCAAACAAGCCCAATCTCTGGGAATGTCAAAAACCAGCTTTCGGAATGCGTCTGGCTTACCTAACAGCCGACAGAAAACCACGGCCAAAGACCTTAGCGTACTAGGTGTGGCGCTGTACGCCAATTTCCCACATTATGGCCATTACTTCTCCCACAAAAATTTCAGTTACCGTGGACGGACGTACCGTAACCACAACAATCTGCTAGGTATGTATAAAGGAGTTAAAGGAATTAAGACCGGCTATATCCGAGCGGCTGGGTACAATCTGATGATCTCGGCTCGTGACAATGGCAACCATGTTATCGCGGTTGTGCTTGGTGGCAAAACCGCAAAAAGGCGCGATGCGCAGATGCGACGTCTCCTAGACCAAGCGTTTATAAGAATTGAGCGCAACAATAAATTATTCGCAGTAGTGTCACGACCACCGCGCAAACCAACAATAAAGACAGCAGTCAATGAATATCCATTAAAGACCGTACGTAAGAACTTAGCAAACCCTGCCAACATTATCGGCGAAGTCTTGACAGAAGACGTAGCAGTGAACGATGCCATGGCTGCCCAATCCCATGACAGAACATGGGGTGTTCAATTGGGTGCCTTTTCTCGGCATGATGCAGCCGAGCGGGTGCTCAACAGCGTGGCTCCATTATTTCCCGAGCTGTTAGGAAATACCCAGCCTGAAGTTTCAACCGTAACAGACTCTGTCGGCACCCTATACAGAGCGCGTTATATCGGCCTAACCGAAGCCGCAGCAAGGGCCCTATGCTCTGAACTCACTGGGCGCTCGCAAGCTTGCATAATTTCACCTCCAAGCCCCTCCTCCTGAGTTACTGTTCAAAATCAAGATTGCACAAACGCCATTGTTCCAACGACGCAAACATGCAAATGCGTTATTAGGTCCAGCCCAAACGGGATTGTTCAAATAAAGTTTAAAAGACGGGCGCTACGAATCCACAACAGCCAAGTTGTTCCTTCAACATCGCTTTCAGGCGAGCAAGCCCATCTTCGTCTTCTGATTCACAGCGAACTACAAGCACTGGTTGAGTATTGGAAGCCCGAAGCAACCACCACCCATCAGGCGTGGTCACCCGCACGCCATCAATAGAGTTGACCTCTATGCCCTGCAAGCCTTCAAGACTCTCACGCACCAAGTCGACGACTTTAAATTTTAGTCCATCATCACAAGGAAAACGCAATTCTGGTGTATGAAAAGTAGTTGGTAATTGGTCATGAAGCGTTGCAAGGGAACAGCCCGATCGGGCCACCAAATCTAGCAACCGCACCGCCGCGTAGATAGCATCATCATAGCCGTAATACCGGTCGGCAAAAAAAATGTGCCCACTCATTTCTCCAGCGAGCGGTGCCTTTAACTCAGTCATTTTACTTTTTATCGGAGAATGTCCAGTGCACCACATCACCGGGTTGCCACCGTGAGAGGTGACCTGCTCAAAAAAAACAAGACTGGATTTCACATCCGCTATAATGGTGGAGCCTGGCAGTTCTTGGAGAAGGTCAATGGCGTACAAAGTCAATAACTGGTCTCCCCATATAATTTTCCCTTTGTTATCGACTACTCCGATCCGGTCTCCGTCCCCATCAAAACCAACGCCAAGATCACAGGAATGCTCCATCACTGCTGATATTAGTTGATTCAAATTTTCTGCAACGGTTGGATCGGGGTGATGCGACGGGAAGGTTCCATCAATTTTACTATTCAAAACAATATGCTGGCCGGGCAAAAAATTAACAAGACTGCGTATAACCTCACCCGCGGCGCCATTCCCGGCATCCCATGCAACCGACAGAGGCACCTTACTACGATATTCAGCAGCTACGCGCGCCACGTAATCCCTTTCCACCGAAACTTCTGATGCAGTACCGTGCCCCTCAGCAAGGTTTCCATCGGCAATTGCTCTGCCTAGAGATTGAATGTCCTGGTCCCAGAACGGCAAACCACAAAGCGTTAATTTGAAACCATTAAATTCAGGTGGATTATGTGACCCCGTCACCATCACACCACCGTCCCTACCGAGAGCCGTAACCGCATAATAAAGCATCGGAGTTGGACCCAAGCCCGCACGCACCACATCTGCTCCCGACTTTGCCAAACCCTTTACCAATGCCGCCTCTAGGTCAGGAGATGAGAGACGACCATCATAAGCGACACACAATTTAGGCTGGCGCCCAAGCCGTGCCGCAGAAATCGTTGCGAATGCGCGCCCAATTGCAAAAGCATCATCAACCCGCAAATTTTGTCCAACCAAACCGCGAATATCGTACGCCCTAAGAATGCTGGGTTCTAACTCTCTGGCGGTCCCCGTCATTGTTCAATCTCGGGACGACCCACACTTACATAGCGAATGCCTTCTTCACGCATCTCTGCTAAACGGTAGATATTGCGTAGATCAACGATCAAAGGAGCTGCCATCAACGACTTAATCCGAGCGAGATCGAGTGCACGAAATTCGTTCCACTCCGTAATGATCACTAGAGCCGCTGCTCCCCCCAAAATATCATACGCGGAGTTCCC
>Ga0310122_10003050_pt1 | contig 10645 bp, 1 predicted proteins | sample CB6_Bottom_1051__FD_203503 | JGI IMG/M metagenome (GOLD analysis project Ga0310122, IMG submission 203503) | Marine microbial communities from Western Arctic Ocean, Canada - CB6_Bottom_1051 | ecosystem: Environmental > Aquatic > Marine > Oceanic | place: Canada: Western Arctic Ocean | collected...
AAGACAAGATGATGGTCTGTTACCTGTACAGTATGATGTCTGGAAAGAAAGGATGAAGCTTATGTCAGAAAGACATGGATTAAATTATCCTGCAGGTTTTACAGAGTCAGGAGATTTTAGAGGAACAACAAATGTTGGAGAAGATGGTACACTAACATATACTGCATCAAGTAATACTCCTGCTAATACATATGGATATGATAAAAAAACTGCAAGTCTTTTTGATGCAAGCGAGCCTGGTTCTTATAATGCAACAAATGTTGGAGAAGAGATTATAAATGAACTTGATGGGTATTCAACCAATTATGATGCAAAAGAAATAGAAGAAATAGCAGAAAATGAAGCAGAAGAAGCAACTGTAGGTGATCCAGAAGGGCCAGAAAAAGAACAGAAAAAAGAAGAAATTAAGCATAAGGTTGTAATGTGGATGAGTGGTAAACACAGAACCAAAGATAAGTCTATGACTGATATACCTGAAGGTACTGGCTTTACAACATCAGAGATGACCAAAGAGGACTATGATATAGGGAAAAAACTTTTTGATGAGTTTAAGGTTCTACAGAAACCATATCTAGATCAGTGGGCTGAAACAGGTTATAAGAAGGATGATCCTGGATTTGGTAAAGGTCGTAGTATTGGTATGGCTTCTGATGAATACTATGCTAAATTAAAGGAGGTACTTGCATGGAGTAAGAAACATGGTGTTGAGATGCCACCAGGGATGACCGATCTTTCTGGTACATTAGAGGATCCCTTAGATACAGGCAGTGGCCAAAAGAATCTTTTTGGAGATAAACATGCAAACTTTAGAATTGGTTTAAAAGATTGGGAAGATCCTGTTGTACCAGAGGAAGTAGTAGAGGAAATAGTAGAAGAAGTAGAAGAAGAAGATCCAGTATTTACAGCACAAAGGAGACCCATTGAACCAGAATGGTATCCACAGGACACTAATAATTATCTGAATGCTATTTTTAATTGGGCTGGTATTAAGAATTATGGAACTTGGGTTCCTAAACAAGTAGCTGGACATGTTGATCCAATATATAAAGATCCAACGTGGGGAACACATGCAGCTCTTTCTGGAGCAAAACAAATGGCAGATACTGCAGCAACTTCTCTAGGAGGAAAAGCAGCTATGTCTGCTATGATGAAACTCCAGGGTAATGCAGCAGATACGATTGCAGCACATCAGAAAGAAGTCCAAGATTATAATGCAGAAGCAGGGTTTAAGGCAAACGTGATAAATACCAAGATTGATTATATGGTAGGGAAAGATAATGCAGCATGGAAGAAACAAGGATATGATGAGACAATGCTTGGAGCTCAGAATTATGATAATGCTACCAGAGCAGCATTAGCTGAAGTTGTTAAACATGGAAATGCAGGTATTACTAATATGGTTAATGCAGCTAATTTAAGCTCAGCTTACCCTTATCATGGTATTGACAGTGGTTCAGGAGGGTTTATATATAACAAATATAATCCAGCTATTGATCCAACACCTCCACAAACTGGAGATTCTGATTTGGATTGGATAAGGGAGTGTATGAACATAAAAGGAATGAGTTCAGAAACTTGTCGGAAGATACGTAAAGATTCATTAGGTTCAGGTACTCCAGGAGGAAATGTAAATGAAGATGTATGGAATTTAAATCAGCAAGGACCATATACTGGATATCCTACTTCAAAAAAAGGAGGAGAGACAGGAAGCTTAGTTGATGCATATAACAAACTACCTTGGATGAGTGCAGGTATTACACATCCAGACAGTTTATAATAAACTTAAAAAGTGTATCTATGAAGCATTTAAAACTTATGAAATTTTAGTAATTTTACATTATGGCAATTTATTTACCAGGAGTTCAAGATTACATACCACAGTTAGAGGTTTTCACCCCTGACTATAAGTTCATGTCTGACATTTTAGATGTTAGAACGGATAGGTATACGAGCAACTATAATCAATTAAATGATTTGTATGGGAGGGTTGTATATGCAGATTTGTCAAGAGCAGACAACAAAGCAAAAAGAGATCAATATTCTCAACAGTTAGCTCCTAGATTGCAGCAGATCTCAGGGTTAGACCTTTCTTTACAACAGAATATAGATGCAGCCAAAGGATTATTCAAACCTTTTTATAGTGATGATAAAATCATTAAAGATATTGTTCATACCAAAGCATTCAGAGACGGTAAGAAAGAAGCAGAGTATTACCGTAACTCTATAGATGATGAAACAAGAGAAAGATATTGGGATGAAGGGGTAAAAGGAATGGACTATATGATGGAGGAATACATAAATGCAACTCCTGAAGATGCTATGACAATGCCAATGCCAAGATACATACCTGATGCCGACCTTATAGAAAGAGGAATTGAGGCATTAGGGAATATGTATGGTAAAGGAAAAGGAATGAGTCTTACAGCAACTACACCAGAAGGAGATTATTTAGTAACTACAAAAAATGGGTCTTTACTTACTAGACAACCATATGTAAAGCCAGATGGTTCAATAGGTTATACCAATCCAGCCAAAAACTACATTGCATCAGCATTAATGGATGATCCTATTGTTAGAGATGCTTATTGGTTAAAAGCCTATGTTATAGGAAAAGATTGGGCAAGAGCACATGCAGATGAATATGGAGGAGATGAAAAGCAAGCACAAATGGCATGGGCACAGAATCAAGTTGATAAGTATAAACCTATACAAAAGAAACAATTGAGTCAAACAAATACTGTTTTGAATCAAACAAATGCAACTGTTAAAGATTGGTATACTTACATAGATAGAGATGGTAAGCTTATACCAGGAAGTATGGAAGATCTTACTTATAAAGAACAGGCAGAATTATTAACACTTTTGGAAACAACTAAAAAATTACAGATTAAAAAAGTTGTTAAACAAAGTATAGCACCATCAAGTGATCAAGATCTATTAAATAAAGCATATCAATCAGTATTTGCTATCAACATTGATAGAGACTTGACTACATCAGCAATCAATTATAGTACAATTGAGGCAGAAAGAACTATAAAAGTAGATCCTCTTGCAGAGAAAAGACATGCTCATATTTATAGAATGAAGGAAAAGCAGGCACAATATGAGATGGATATAGATAAGATGTATAGAAAAGCTGATATTGATTTAGACTTAGCTAGGAAAAAAGGTGAGTTAGTTGGTGAAACAGGTAGTGGTGTATCTTTTGGAGCAGATGGTTATACAATAATAGAAGGACAAGCAGGAACAACTTCAACAACTATAATAGATGGTGAAGTAGTGACAACACCAGAATATACACAAGAGAATAAAGATTTCTTTAAAGGATTATCTACTAGTATAACACTGGAGAAATTTACTATTGTACAGCAACTAGCTATGACAAAGGCTTCTGCACTAGAACTAAATCCTGCTGAATTTAAAATGAAAAGTGCATCTGGTGATCAGGATTTTAAAAATTGGGATGATGCACGGGAATATTTACTAGACCCAAAAAATGTTGATCAGTTAAATGAACAATATAATGCTGCAGTGAGCATAATGGGAGATGCAACCAGTTTAATGCCTACTATAGTTGGAGAATCATTAGAAAAAGCAATTAATGCAGCACAAGAAGGGATTACAACAAAACAAATAATGTGGGTTAAGGCTCATGATCTTTGGAAAGAAGATCAGCGTGTGTTTATGAAAGAGTACATAGCTTCTGGTAAAAGTGGTGATAGATCAAATGTGGAGAAGGGTTATTCACCTTTGTATATGACTGATGCACAAATGAAACTACTGTCAACAGGAATGCACCAGTATAAAGATGTTGACAAAATGGAGGACCCACTAACGTGGATTGAGGAAGACTATGGTGATAAAGAAAAGACTAAAAAACCATCAGGTGTATTAAGACTAACAGAGGGTGAGCAGAAAGCTACTGAAGCCACTAATAAGGAAAAGACAGAAAAACATATTATAACCAAAGATCAATATGCAAGTATTTTTGCTGCTCAGGCTGAAATGAAAGGGAATGGTCAAAAGGAAGGAATCTACAGACGGTTCTGGTCTTATCCAACTGTATCAGATGTAAAAAAAATGGATCCTAATACAACTATATGGGAGCTCGGTAGAATGAGTGGAGTTGGTGGTGGTGTTTCTTCATCACAAGCTGAAAGACTGGAGGAGAGTCTAAAAAGTCAACCAGGTAACCTTGATTATAGTAAAGGTAGATTTAATCCATCAAAAGCAAAAGAGTTTGCAAAAGAAAAATATGATTTAGAGCTAGAAGGATTAGAGGCATATATGGCAAGTGGAAAAAGAGTTCCTTTTGATGCAGCAGCATATGTAGGTGGTAGACCACAGAATGATATGGGAACTATAACCTATCCAGGATATCAAATTGAATATGATCATGAAACAAAAAATTCATTAGCACTTCAGCAAGCAAATGAAATGTATAGAGTTGTTAATGGACCTCCTGGTAAGTCTATTATAAAACTAGATGCAGGACAGCTTACTGATAAAACTACAGATCCACAAGCAGAACAACTTGCGAAGTTCTTGCAGACTGACATGAAACAAAGATATAAGAAAGATGATTCAGCTGCAGGACATCCACAATTTAGTATTACCTATCACCAGAAGTTAGGAGAAGAAACATATGAGAAAGAGGATGGTAGCGTTGGACATTATGCTGGTTACATTGTAACATTAGATGAACAATATGCAGATCAGTATAAAGCTACTAGAGGTACTGCTCCAAATAACAACTTAATGGAAATGGGTACATGGGATAGTAATTCATTTACTGTCTTTGTTAAAGAAGAAGATGACAACAATAGCATGAAAGCAGAGAATCAAATACTTTCAATAGCAGATTCTAAAATAACTTTAGATGGTAGTGTAACATCAGATAGTAAATATTATCCAGGAGGAGGATATAGAATATGGGGTGAACAAATTGGTAATCAACGTTTGTATTATCAAGATGTATGGACATATGGATATGATGATAAAAGTGGAGATTTCAAAAGAGAACAAATGATTCCACCTTCTGTAATAAGTATAGAAGGTGCAGCAATATCAAGAAATATGCTTGATTTTTATGTAAACAAGCTTGATGGTGAGCTTGCACAAATGAAAACCGTACAGCTTAGTAATCAGAAGAATAACAAGAAAGTAAAGAATGCACCAGAAGAAGAAACTAATTAAATATGGCAGAGAATGAAACAAATATTACGAATACTCCGCTAGTAGACCTACCTCCAACAGCACAGCCAAATATAATTGATGAAACTTCATTGGGTGGTTATACAGGACGAGATGAGTTTGATTTTCAAACTGTAGAAGATGCTCTTAGTGGTGTATATACAGATATACTACCAGTAGATGAGAACTTCAAAAGGATGATTGATGAGAATACTGACTACATCAATAATTATAGTGTAGGTGGTCTCAACAATGCAAGATCTTCAGTTCCTGGTAAAGCCACTTCAACTTACAATCCATATAGTAATCAAACTGGTCCAGATTTAAATACACCAGAAGGTAGATTAAGAGCTTTACAAAGGGCAAATTACAATACAGGTCAAGAGAAAGACCCTGCACCAGGATTTGTAGATCCAATTGAGACAAGTGTAAGAAGAAGCAATTTTGATAGATACTGGAATCATCCAAAATTTGCTAAACTTGGGTGGCATCCATATGTGAATATGGAAGAGTATTATAATGATAATTCTACACTAATGGATGACATGTCCAGAATGAGTGGACAATGGATGAGTCTTGCTGGTACAGGATTTACCAGTGTGTATAGATCATTAAGTGATTTGTTTTCTGATGATCATTCATACACTGATCCTGATGTTGTTAGTGCTATGGAGTTTGCAGATGCAATGAGAATTGGTAATTCAACTAGAGGAGGCTTTGGTGGATTTACTAATAATCTTATGTTGAACTCTGCATACACCTTTGGTATATTAGGAAGTATTGCCATTGAAGAGGTAGCAATGCTTGGAGCTACAGCTCTCTCAGGACCAGCAGCACCAGCTACAGGTGCAGCAGCAGCTGTAAGAACAGGGCATAATGTAGGAAAAGGAATGCGGGCAGTAGGTCAGTTTTTTGATGTTTACAAATTTGCAAATGCAACTAGAAACATGATGAAAACTCTTAATGCAGCAGATAAGTCAAGAGATTTTTATAATGCCATGAAGGCAGGAGGAAAGTTTGTTGGTGATATATTTGCTCCAGAGACTATGTATGCTCTCAAGAATCTTAGAAGCACAAAAAATGCTATTGGTAATACGGGTAACCTAGCCAAGATAAATAGAACTTTTGGTGGTTTCTATAGAGATTTGAGGGCTGTTAATCTAGCAATGGCTGAGTCAAAGATGGAATCAGGAATGGTTTACAATGACCAGATGCACAATCTTTATAATGAGTACATGCTTGCAAATGATGGTGCGTCACCAGACATAGAGGAGTTCAAAAGAATGGATGGTAATGCTAATAAAGCAGCTTTTGCAACTACAATGTGGAACTTTCCTGTAATATACATTAGTAACAGAATTGTATTAGATGGTGCATTAAGAGGTTTTAAGCCTATGGGGCGTATCATGGATGAAACTATGAGTGGAGTTGGTGGTAGAATATTAAGGAATAAAAAAGCAATTAAAGATGTGTACTATGATGCTGGTAAAGGCCTAAGAAGGGTTGTAAATCAAGGCATCAAAGGTAATGCCCGCATGCTTGGTGCAGGTGCATTGAGATATATGTCAGCAAATTTTGCAGAAGGTTTTCAAGAATTAGCTCAGGAGTCTATTGCAGTAGGTACAAAAGATTATTATCATGGTCTTTTTGGTGATCCTGCAATGAGAGGTGCTGATGCACAGATGGCATCAGTAGCAGCAGGTATTGAAAGTCAAATGGGTTGGGCAGGCTTTGAAGTCTTTATGTCAGGATTCTTAATGGGTGGTATAGTACAAGGACCACAAAAATTATTTTTCCAAGGATTGCCAAATCTTTATAATAGAGTATTTGATTCTGAGAAATTCAATAAGAATAAGCAAATAAAGGAAGACTATATTAAAAGTATGGTCACAACTCTGAATGAGGCAAATAATGCTGTGATGGAGGATCCAGGTAAGTACTTTGATCCTACAAGATTAAATGCAATGGCAGTAAAGCAGCTGAGTGAAGACATGTTAGCTTCTTCATATAGGTCAGATGTTATGGAGTTTATGGATGCTAAGAACTTAATGACCTTCCATCATTTATATACAATAAACTCTTTAGGAAAGACAGCTGAATTCATTGATCAGTTAAAGTCTTTTCAGGATATGACTGATGAAGAGCTTATGGAAGCATTTCCTACACAAAGACCTGATATTAAGAGTGGTAAAATGAAAGAAAGGTTGGGTAAGATGATTCTGAATGCTCAACAAATGAAGACAAATTATGATAACTTAAATGATAAGTATGTCAATCCATATGATTCTTCCAGCTACATAAAAGGCTCAAAGGAATATGCACTTGAGTCTGTAAAAGAAGTTGCATATAACCATGCAAAAATGATGATGCTTTATACAAAGGATACATTTGAAAAAGCATTAGAAAGATCAAACCAAATATATACTGAACTAGCTGCAGATCCAATCATCTCAAAGATTGCTGCAAATGATATTGCTGTTCTCACCAATCTTAAAAGTCTTAAGACTGAGATGGAACAACTAGGACAAGAAATTTCTTTAGAGGCAATAACAGAAGAACAAAAAAAGATTCAGTCAATAAAAGTAGAAAGACTTAGACTTTTAAAAAATTATTATGATGTATTAGTAGACTCAGGTAATTGGGTTACTGAAAGTAGAGAGAAGGGCAAAGGTGTAGTGGGTATATCAGCTAAGATAGTTCTTGATGAAAAAACTAAGAAGCCAACTGTTGATGTTGGTGAAGGTGTTGGCATATTTGATAGAAGGAAGATAGGTAAACTTAAAACACCTTTTGAAGCATTTCTAAAACATTTAGCTGAAACACAAGATGATTTTATAGATTCAGAAAAGCTAGAAGAAACACTTAAAAAAATTGTTGACTATAAATTTCTAAAAGGAAGAGCACAAGATTATTATAAAGCTATTGAAGTTCTAATTGAGCCAGGTAGAATGGATGAACTTGCAGAGAGAATGGCAGTAGTAACACTTCAAATTTGGGAAAATAGAAAAGCTGCAGTAGAAGATAGGCTTAAAAAATATGTAGATGATACAGAAAAGAATGAGTTTCTAAATCAGTTAGCTAAAATAGGTGTATATCCAACACCAGAACAAGCAGAATTATTTTTAAGAGATGGTCAGTTACCTAATGATTGGATGAATGAAGGTGGTAGAGTTACACCAGAAAGTGATCCTAATGTATGGCAACAGATTCAGGATATTATTAAAAACTACACTAAGTCACAATATACTCCTACTGAGACAACTGATAAAACTGATCCTGAAGCAAAAGAATTTGCAAGATTCCAGGATCAAGTTCCTCCAGGTGATTTGGAAACAACTCCTAAAGTATCTGAGGATACTAACACAATCCTTACTAATACATATAACAAACGTAAGGAAGAAAAAGGCTTTGCACTTACCCCAGAACAATGGCTTATAACTAAAGAAGCAACAGACATTATAAACACACGAGGACTTCTTGAAAATTATTATGAAACTACTCAGGTGGTTGAGGGAGGTGCTCCTGAGTCTTTTGAAGAGTGGTTAAAACATAATCAAGCAGATCCAGATGTATATGAAATGATAAATAAGTACGGTCTAGCTTGGTCTGATATATCATTAGAAGGTTCAGCTGAAGAAAAAATAGATACAGATAGCTTCCTTGCTAAAGAAAAGATTCTAGAGAGTGATCCCCGTGGAGGTGGTATTGCTTTAGTTAGAGTTACATATATAGATACAGCAGATAACACTGCAAAGAAATTCTGGAAGGTGGTTAATAGGAAGAATAAAGACATTACAGAAGACTGGGTAGTATTTAATCTTCAACCAAGTTATGATACACAGGATGAAGCATGGAAAGTATATAGTCTAATAGTAGCTCAACTTTCTGGTGATAGCACATTTGAATTTGATGGAAGAACCTGGAAAAAAGGTGACCTTATTGAAAGAACAGAGAATGGTGTAACAAGAGTATATATAGTTACCTCTGACGCAAAAGGTTTTGCACATTGGAAGACTCCTTCTGCTGTACCTATAGAGAATGCAAGTACAAAGGGAAATTTTAAAGATAGAGAGGGAAAAAGATTTCAAATAGGAGATTGGGTTGATGAAGGATGGAAAGAACATATAGTAGATTTTAATACAGTTGCGGCAAAGAAACAAACTGATAAGAAAACAAGATTAAGAATTCAAGAACCTTCAATAGTATTTGCTCATGAGATGGGTATGGATACAAAAGATGCTGAGGGAAAGGATGAAGCCAGAAAGAGAATGGAGCATACTCTTAGGAACTTAACTCCAGAAGAGATGTCACAACTAGAGATAGTTGTCATGAAAGGTCCTAATTGGGAGCAGATGCAAAACATATCTCCAGAAGAAAGAGACAAATATAAATGGGGTGCATCAGTAGGATATGAAGCTAATGAACAATTAAGAAAAGGAGCACAACAGTATTGGGTTGAGATTAGATTTCCTCAAGATATGTCTGAGGAGAAACTTAAAAAATTAGAGGAAGCTGGCCTTAAGCCTGGAGCTTCAAGAACTATAGGATACTTACAAGGGCCTTCTGCAGCTACATTACTTGATAAAAACAACAAGCCAATAAATCCTATTCTTATTACCCCAGAACAAGTACAAGATCTGTTTATAACACAAGGTTACACACTTGAATCAGCAACCAATACTGTAAGGAATTATTATGCAATGGCTTATGCCATAGAAGGTATAATACAAGAGAAGCTTGGCAAAAAGAAAGAATTTATCACCACAGTAAAAGAGCTTGATAAGGACTTTAGGCTTGTTATATCACCAGGTAAACCAAACTATACTAAAGAAGTAGCTACACCTTTTACAGATTTAGAGTTTCAATTTGCTGATGATAATGGTACAATCTGGATAGTAGATCTAAAAAATAGATATGCACCAACGGGTACTACTGTAGAGCCTTCAGTCATATCAAATCTTAAAGGACAGATAAGTAGAAAAGGTGAATATGATGCCTTAAATGAAATTGTTAATCAAGAACTTATAAATCAAGCTAAGTGGATTAAGAATGCTGGTAGATATGTAGCAGCAGTAAGAATGCCTAATGGCACCTTTACATTTATTCCACTTAAAGGAGAAGAGTTTACAAAGGAAGAGCATGATGCTATTGCTTTATCAATAGGTGCCATGCAGATTGAAACAACAGAAAAGAATCTAGTTGACTCTGATGCAACAGGTAAAAATAGAGTTGCCAAGTCTCCAACCTATACATTTGACTTCAATGATAACCTAGAAGAGACAATGTTTGTTGTTGGAAAGCCTGGAGAAACTATAGATATAAGGGTCCAGAAGTCAGGTGATATTTACATTAAATATACAGATAGAAATAGAATACTAGGAAAAGGAAAAAGTAGAAAATATTTTACTACTACTTTCACTATGGGTAAAAAGTTTGTTGATGACAATTGTGG